>Ga0114969_10001638_pt1 | contig 18950 bp, 1 predicted proteins | sample M_130807_MF_Meta_FD_87316 | JGI IMG/M metagenome (GOLD analysis project Ga0114969, IMG submission 87316) | Freshwater microbial communities from Lake Montjoie, Canada to study carbon cycling - M_130807_MF_MetaG | ecosystem: Environmental > Aquatic > Freshwater > Lake | place: Lake Montjoie...
CAAATTCTATGTAACTAGTTCTAAAATTTCTAAAAAGCCAAAAATCTGTTCTAAATCATTTTTTAGAACATTATTCAAGTTCAAAAAACTACAAATCGTTCAAAGAAATGCAAGTTTTGTATAACAATAGTTTTTAAACTAATAATTGGTTTAAAAACTTCTAAAAATTGTTGTTACAAAAATGCCGCGAATGAAAAAATTATTAAGCATATCAGTTGCATTATTACTATTTAATAATTTACTCATAGCGCAATACCAAATAAAGATAAAGGCAACTGGCGTTCAAGACAGTGTGGCTTATTTTAGAGGATCGGTATTTGATGAAAAGAATTTTGTTCCCAAAGACACCATTCCTTTATATAAGGGAACCTACACAATAAAATATGCCAAACCCATTATAGGTGGCCTCTATTACTTTTATTTTCCAAAGTCTAAGCAAGTAATACAATTCATATTAGAAAGTAAAGACACGCTTCAGTTTGAAATTAGGGGCAAACAGTATTTAGATTCAATTACAACCAATAAAAGCAAGAATAAAAGCCTGATTGAATACCAGCGATTAGAAAATAAACTAGCTAGTATTGATAGTTTGTATGCAAACGAAGTGAAGCAAGGTAAAAAATTTAATCTTGTACAAAAGGCCAGTTTTTTTAAAAACAAAACCGATCAGCTGGTTAGTTTTAGACTAAATGCAATAAAGCAATTAAAACCAAATGATGCATTATCAATCTATTTTAAAGCGTTAAACACCTTAGATTCAAGTTTACCAAACATTCAAAATTACGCGGCTAGAAATACTTTTTTACAGCAAATTAATATTACCACTCCTAAGTTATTGTTTACGCCGGCATTAAAAAATGTGTTGTTAGAGTATTTATCTTATTACCCAAAACATGCAGATTCTCTATGTATTGGTATTGATTCTATCATGGCTAGGTTTGATTGTAAGAACAAAGCATATCTGCACATATTTGAAACGTTTTCAAAATTATTAAAAAACAGAACGGTACCAAATAATACCGAAGGCTATACTTATTTCATAGAAAAATATGTACAAAATGCTACCTGTAAATTTCTAAAGCCTGAAGCAGAAAAGAAAATATTAGAAGAGGTAGCTATTGTAAAAGCTATTAAACTAAACGATACTTGTTTAAATATTATACTACCAGATACCTTAGGTGTTAACCAAAACTTACACGAAATAGCCAAGGGGTTTAATTACACAGTACTCATTTTTTACGACCCTAATTGCGAGCATTGCAAGGTAGAAGTACCCAAAATGGATAGTGTAATAAACCTACTAGAAAAGCAATTTAAACTAAAGCTAGGTAGGTTTGCCATTTGTAATGCACCCTCAACGCTTAATAGCGATTGGAAAATATTTATTGCAGACCATCAATTAAACAAAGGCTATACCCATGTAAAAATGGGCAGCGATTTTAGTATAAGAACATCTTACGATGCATGGACAAATCCTATCTTTTTCTTAATAGATAAGGAGTCAAAAATGCTGGCAAAAAAAATCAGTGCGGCTACTTTAAGAAAAATAATGCTCACACAACTGCAGTTTAAAAAATAATTTTTTAGTACACATAGAGTTCCAAAAAATAAAATTACAGTTCTAAAAAAATTAAAAAATCTACTTATTTGTTCTGTTTTATTTTTTAGCACTCATTAACAATTGCAATTGTATTGATTTAAAATAAAATATAATCTTTTTGTATTATGAATGTTATTGAGGTTCAATAAAGAAGGTTTTTTATGGAACCTCAATTAGCAATTTTATTTCGTAAAAAAGCCCCTAATAACTTAAATATATGTTCAAATCTTTATTCATTAATTACATGTTAAGATTAAAAACCTATTCAAAGCTTTATAGTTTTCTTTTGATACTTAGTTTAAGCAGCTTTGTTCTTTCTGTTAGATTAAATGCACAAACTTGTGTTGCTCCATACAATCCAACACCTGCAACAAGCTGGGGGATGGTTCAAAAATTTCAATCTAGTGCAGTGATTTGGAATGGAGGTACACCAACGGCTGCGGATTTAAATGGCGATGGAATTTCTGAAATTTTAGTACCTGCTAGCGCCAATACAGGTTATTATGTTTTCAAGGGGGATGGTTCTAATGCTTTAACGGGCACACTTGATTTTCAAATTGCAATACAAAGTGCATACTCTAGTCAACCTGCAATTGCTAACATTGTTTCAACTTCTGCAGGACCAGAAGTGATTGCAGTCAATACAAGTGGCTATGTTTACATTTTTGCAAGTACAGGCGGAACTGAAACTAATTATTTATACAAATCAACTACTGCATCTCAATATACCACAACCAGTACGCCTTATGTAGTAGATATTGATGGTGACGGTAAAGCAGAAATTGTTTTAGGAAGCGATGTATTTGGTATTGTGAATAATGCATTGGTGAAATTGGTGGCTGGTCCTGCATTAGGTTATATTGGTCAAACTTCTGGTAGCACAGGTACGCCGGTTGATGTTATTGTTGCAGATATCATTTCAACGAATCCCGGTAAAGAAATCATATATGGTTCAAAAGTGTATGGCGTTAATTTATCTACAGGTGTAACAACGGTTCTAAAAGATTTAAGTACAATTACAGGTTCAGGTATTGCTTCAAATGACAATGGACCTACTGCTGTTGGGGATATGAATGGAGATGGTAAATTAGACATCGTCTATAATGGCTCAACTTATGTGGTCATGTGGGATCCGAATGGTACCAATTTGGCTACTACATTGTTATTTAAAAGAGTACCCCCAAGCTTTAACTATGGTACCAGAGGTTTGCCTTTAATAGCCAATGTATATAATGATAAAACTACTGGAGGCAAATCAACCGATTTGCCTGAAGCTGTTATTATTAATTCGGTGAGTGGAAGTGCAGGTATTGTTACTGCTTATAATTTAAATTATAATACCACAGCAGGAACCGCGACTCAATTTATTTGGTCACTTGGTACCAATGATATGTCGGGATGTACAGGTATTACCGCATTTGACTTTGATGGAAATGGCATTAGAGAGATTGTATATCGTGATCAATCTACTTTACGAATCATCAATGGTAACCTAGCAACGCCAGTTAACTATGCAACTGCTGCAGTGGCATCTTCCACTTGGGGGGAATATCCCATAGTGGCAGATTTAAATAATGATGGTCAAGCAGAAATTGCTGTTACAGGTAATAATACCTTACAGGTTTTTGGTAGTGATCCCACAACTTTTCCATGGAGAGCCGCACCCAATTATTGGAATCAGCGTAACTATCGTATCGTAAATATTAATAGTGATTTAACAGTACCAGCTACAGAAATTAATGCGGCTAGTGCAGTTGCTTATAATAACAACGAAGCGCAATTGCAATTATCCGATGCAGTAGGGAATAATGTGCCTAGTGGATACGCTAATGTACCAGATGCAACGATTACAGTTAACTCAATTGTTGGAACTTGTCCTAACATGACGCTTTCGGCAACCATTAGCAATGCAGGTTCTCTTTTATTGCCAGCGGGTACATATGTTACCTTATATGATGCGAATCCAACTGTGGGTGCCGCGAATATTGTTGGTTCCTATCAAACAACAGCAATCATTGCTCCAGGAGCGTCAACAACTGTATCTATTCCTGTAAGCTTGGTGTATAATACCTCCATTGTGTATGCAGTGGTGAATGATAAAGGAACAACGGCAAGACCTTTTAATTTAAGTACATGGACTTCTAACACAGGAATTAATGAATGTAGTTATACCAATAATAGTAGTTCAAAAACATTTACTTGCACAGATTCCGATGGAGATGGTGTTGCCGATTATGCCGATTTAGATGATGACAATGATGGTATTTTAGATGTTACCGAAATGACCAATTGTAATACTTCGGTGCTCATTACTCCAAGTGATGCTACTTCAAGTCCAGTATATGGTGGTAGTACAGCAAATCGTACAATTGATGGATCGGGTTTTACAGGTTCTGGTCTTGCAGCATTGGCTACTGCTCCAGCCACTTTAGGTGATGCTTGGTTATTGAAAGAGCCTTTAACTTCTGGTTATATTGATTATACATTGCCAGCTAATTCCAATATTGGGGGTGTGGTACTTTGGGCACCAGATGCCTATAATTATGGAGGTGGCGATGGACCGCCAAAAGATTTTACGGTAGAAATTACTTATAATAATGGCCAAGTATTTACTACAAGTGTTTACACTACTGCACAACCAAATGGAAGTGGTTCGAATCCAGGAGCACAAGTCTTTAATTTTCCAAGGACATTTACTAATGCAACTAAAGTTAAATTAAACATTATAAATGGTTGGTATGATATAAATAATAATAGTTTGAATCAAGTGAGTACAGATGGTTTAACTGTAAGTGCACCATACAATATTTTTTTAGGAGAGTTTAGGGTATTATGTGGTGCTGTAGATATTGATACAGATAATGATGGTATTCCTAACCGATTGGATTTAGATTCCGATGGGGATGGCTGTCCGGATGCTTTGGAAGCAGGCGTTTCAGGAAGTTTAATTTCAGGTGCTATTAAAAATGGGGTATATGGTGTTGTTAAAAATACTACAACAAAAACCAATGCCATTGCTGCTGGACCTTATGGCTTAAACGGTTTAGCGGATGGGGTAGAGACAGTTGCTGAAAGTGGAGTAATTAATTATGCATCAAAATATGACCCACAAGCAATAAGTAAAAACTTAGCAGGTTGCGCAGATACTGACGGTGATGGCATTTTAGATTTGGTAGATATTGATGATGACAATGATGGAGTATTGGATGCCGAAGAGTCTCTAAGTTGTTTTATGTCAGCGACCGATTGGAATACGACTGATAAAACCTTGTTTGCAAAAATTACTTCGGAATTAACAACGCTTGCAGGCTTTAATAATCTTGCCAAATTAACGGATAATGACGGTATTTTATCTGGAACCAAATTTGCAACGACTCCTGCGCAATCACAATTAAATAAAACCATTTTCAAAATTGAATTATTAAGTCCTACCCAATTGGATGCGATTTATATTCAAAAAAATGACGCTACTCAAATATTCGCAGCAACTGCTTCTAGTTTAAAATTACAGGGATCTACTGATAATAGCACTTGGACCGATTTAACAGCTGCCTTGGGACAACCAGCAGATGCTTCTTATACGACTGCAAATGGTGCACGTGCAATCACTAATTCAAATAAATTTATTGTAACAACTGGTGCAGGTAAATACAAATACTACCGCATCTATGGATTGGTGGCGGCCAATATATTATCAGGAACTGCAAACGAATTTTTCTTTGATGTAAATAATGCAACTTATCAAGCTTCCTATTATCCAAAAGCAGATTGTTCAAATGATACCGATGGAGATGGTATTTTAAATCACCAGGATTTAGATTCAGACGGAGATGGATGTAGTGATGCTATTGAAGCGAAGAGCTCGATTAGCGCTACAAGTGTTACTGCATATCCAACAGGCACGGATACCAACAACAATGGTTTATTAAATGTATACGAAAGTGCAACGGCTGGAGTGGTAAATTATGCATCTGTTTATGATCCTTATGCACTTAGTGCCAACCTGGCCGCATGTAGAGATACAGATGGCGATGGTATTCCAGATGATATTGATTTAGATGATGACAACGATGGTATTTTAGATGCGGTGGAGTCGCCTGATTGTTTTTATACAGCAGATAACTGGCATTTTGGAAACAGACCAGATATTAAAGTTACATCTGGATTAACCATGGTGAGTCCACAAAACAATCCACAAAAATTAGTAGATGGATCTAATAGTAGAACTTCTTATGATGTTAGGATGGTTACTACAACTGCTACTGTAAATGCAGTAGGTTCGGGTCGTCAGGTTTATATGTTTAATATGGGTATTCCAGTCAAATTATCAAAAATTTTATTGGGATATGCAACAGTTTATACCCACTTCGACGTAGGTACAAAATTAATATTAAGAGGTTCTAACAACGGTACCACTTGGACCAATTTATCGGGTACCATTGCCACGCCTGAAGTCACCTATAAATCTACCATTATACCAACGGCAGGAATTGAAACCAACCAAATTTCCCCTTATCCAAACACAACCCAATACTCCCAAAACGCAAATATATTTACGGTAACTCAAAACCAAGCAAAATACCAATACTATGATATTTATTGGATTAGTGGTGGAGGTATCAATACCAATGGATATGCGAACGAAGTTTATTTTGATGTTACGACCGATTATATTCCTAGTGGGCATCCAAAAATTAATTGTAATAATGACACGGATGGAGATGGTATTTTAAATCATCAAGATTTAGATTCTGATGGGGATGGATGTCCAGATGCTAAAGAGGCTGGCATTACTGCAACGTTAGCTTCAGGAAGCGTAACGAATTTAGTAGGTACTACACTTGGATCTGGTTTATCTACAACTTCAGTTGCGAATGCAATTGTGGCTACTTCGGTATCTGCTTCAGCAACTTTTGGAGCCAATGGTTTTGTTAATTCATTAGAAACAGCTACTGAAAGTGGAATATATAATGGTACCTATAAATATGCAATGGCTTCAAACAAGTCATTAAGTGCTTGTTTAGATTCAGACGGTGATGGTGTACCAGATGTTTACGATTTAGATGATGATAACGACGGGGTATTAGATATTGTAGAGTGTCCTTTTCCAGGAATAAAACCTTTAGTGCCAAGATTTGATATTGCTTCTGGAGCAAGCAAGTCAGTAACTTTTACAAATTTCCCTGAAGAGTTGTGGATTGATATTTGGGTACTAGATAATAATTTTAATTTAAAAGTTAATAATGTAGACATCACTAATGTGAGTGAATTGAATTTTGCTCCAATGGGTGCTGCTAATCCTTATCCAAATCCTTACACTGATATTGTAAGAGCGGACGGAACTCCAATATATCCATTGGGTAGTGTTTGGACTTATCCAAATGCGTCTCAATATCCCATGATTCGAGTTAAAATTAGTAATAATGGATACTCTAAAATTTATGGATATGATTTTGTTAATGGTGTTGGTAACTATAATGAATTAGTATTAGTTAACGCTGTTTACCAAAAAGTACCAATCAATTTAACAGGCTCTAATACAATTGTTTTTAGTCAAGATAATACTTGGTCGCCCACATATTTAAATGCAGAATTCAATACTTATAATAGTGCAGGATTTTGTGATACAGATGGAGATGGAGTAGAGAATAGATTAGATTTAGATTCAGATAATGATGGATGTAGTGATGCCTATGAAGCTAAAACGACCACCAATACAAGTGCTGATTTTAAATTTGATAATACGAATACTTTTGGCACCAATGGTTTTTTAAATTCTTTAGAAACAGTTGCTGACAACGGTATTTATAAAAGCAATTATCCATATGATTTTGCAATAGACGCTAGAATAAAATCTTGTTTAGATTCAGATGCAGACGGCGTACCTGATATTTATGATTTAGATGATGACAACGATGGTATTTTAGATGCTGTTGAATCACCATCTTGTTTTTATAGTTTATCAGAATTGTCAAAACCTGCATCTGTTAGCACTGTTCTAAATTTATATGATGCCACTGCAACCTATTCAATTACTAACTCTATTGATGGGTTAAATTCTACCTATAGTGCATTCAAATCTGGACAATATTTAGCTGACAAAGAAATTTTAAAATACACAGCGAACGGACTTATAGACATTACTAGTTTGACACTAGATCTTGATTTCAGGGCAATCTCTACAGATGCTGCAAGTACATTCCGATTCCAAGGGTCTGCCGACAATGTATTGTGGGATAACTTGAACACAGCTCCAGTTTCTTCATTGACCTATACTCCTCCTGCAACTTTGGTTCTCTCAAATAATCTTCAAGCAGGTAAAAAGTATAAGTATTTTAGATTATTGGGAGTTGCTGGAACATCCAATTATGGCGGTGTAGCAGAGGCAACATTTAATTTAGCTTCTAGTACAAGATTAAGTTCAAATCCAAAATTAACCTGTACAAATGATACCGATGGAGACGGTATTCCAAATCAATTAGATTTAGATAGTGATGGCGACGGTTGTCCTGATGCGAAAGAAGCAGGCGTTTTAGGAACGCTTACCACGGGATCGGTTATAAATTTAACGACTCCGTCAGGTACTGCTACCTCTACAACAAATAATGTAGCAAGTTCAGTTGCTACTGGCACCTATGGATTAAATGGTTTTGCGGATGCTTTAGAAACTTCAACCGAATCGGGGAATTATTCTGGTACATATACCTATGATTATGCAAATAATAAATTATTTAATGCTTGTACAGATACGGATGGGGATGGCGTACCTGATTTAATTGATATTGATGATGACAATGATGGTATTTTAGATGCGGTAGAATCTCCAACTTGTTTTTACAATGCCACTGAAATGTCTATTCCAATTAGTATTAGTACTGAATTGCTACCATATTCTTCTAATAATATTGAGAAAGCGTTAGACGGAAACGCCTCCACTGCCTCTGCTTTTGCTCCTTCTCAAAATTGGGTGGGTAAAGAAATTTTTAAATACACCGCACTTAGTTCAATCCCAATTGCTAGTGTAGATATTGACTTAGTGAATTGGGGCTTATCATCCGATGTAAATCAAACTTTTAAACTACAGGGTTCAAATGATAATAGCACCTGGTCGGATTTATCTGCTGCATTGAATTCAACAACTAATACGGGGACTTTTAATATTCGTAATACTCTATTACCAACTGCTAAGTATAAATTTTATAGAGTGATAGGCGTCGCAGGTACATCCTATTATGGAGGGGTATTAGAATCAAGATTTGTATTAGCTACATCATTTGTTCAAAGTCAATATACAAAGGCAACTTGTTTAACGGGTCGTTCTGATGGCGATTTAATTCCCAATCATTTAGATTTGGATAGTGATGGGGACGGGTGTTCTGATGCATTAGAAGCTGGTACAACTACAAATACTACTGCTAATTATAAGTTTACAGGGTCGACCTCAGATTTTGGAGCCAATGGTTTTTACAATTCCTTAGAAAAGACAGCAGCTGAAAGTAATTTGTATAAAGGGGTATATACTTATGATTATGCTACCGATGCTTTGTACAATGCTTGTACAGATACGGATGGTGACGGCGTAGCCGATTTAATGGATATTGATGATGACAACGATGGTATTTTAGATGCGGTAGAATCTCCGACATGTTTTTATAGTATAGATGAATTAGCAAGTCCAAATTCGGTAAGTAGTGAGTTAACGCAATATTCATCTTATGTTATTGGAAATTCAATAGACGGTGTAGGGACTACCTCATCTGCTTTTGCACCAAATCTAGATTGGGTGAATAAAGAGATTTTCAAATTTACAGCTAAAAGCTATATTGCTATTTCTGGAATGAGTTTTGATTTAGTGAACTGGGCTTTGTCTAGTGCTACCGGAAGTACCTTTAAATTACAAGGATCAGGTGATAATATGAACTGGACAGATTTATCGACTCCAACTTATTCTTCTGCTACCACTGGAACTTTCACAATTTCGAATACACTAGCTACTACTACAAAATTTAAATACTATCGTTTAATTGGTGTGGCTGGCTTAAATAGCTATGGTGGTGTGATTGAGGCAAGATTTAATCTCGCCACATCCACAACAGCAAGTGCAAATCCAAAGGCTACTTGTTTAACGGGTCAGACAGATGGCGATTTAATTCCAAATCATTTGGATTTAGATAGCGATGGCGATGGATGTAGTGATGCAGTAGAAGCAGGAACTTCTACCACTACAACTGCTAATTATAAATTTACTGGTTCTTCAAATGATTTTGGAGCCAATGGTTTTTATAATACTTTGGAGAAGACATCTTCAGAAAGTAATTTGTATAAAGGGGTATATACTTATGATTATGCTACAAATGCATCTTACAATAGTTGTACAGACACAGATGGGGATGGCGTAGCGGATTTAATTGATTTAGATGATGATAATGACGGTATTTTAGATGCTGTAGAATCGCCAACTTGTTTTTATTCCTTAGATGAATTAAGTTTCCCTACTTCAGTAAGTAGTGAGTTAACGCAGTATACCACCAGTTACGTCATTGGTAATTCAATAGACGGGGTAGGAACAACTGCTTCAGCATTTGCAACTGGACAAGATTGGGTTGGGAAAGAAATTTTCAAATTTACCGCTAAGAATTATATTGTTATTTCTGGAATGAGTTTTGATTTAGTGAGCTGGGCCTTATCAAGTGCAGCTGCTAGTACTTTTAAATTACAGGGTTCAGGTGATAATCAAAATTGGATAGACCTTTCTACACCAACATATTCTTCGGCTACTACTGGAACTTTTACCATTTCAAATACATTAGCAACCACCACTAAATTTAAATATTATCGTTTGGTGGGTGTAGCAGGAACTAGCAGTTATGGTGGTGTATATGAGGCAAGATTTAATTTTTCTGCTTCTGCAAGTCCAAGTGCAAATCCCAAACCAACCTGTACCAATGATTCTGACGGTGACGGAAAGCTAAATCACAATGATTTAGATTCAGATGGAGACGGTTGTCCAGATGCAGTAGAAGCTGGAACAACGGCTGTATCAACTTCGGGTGTTGCATCATCTGCTAAATTAACGACTAGTGTGATTCCTGCCCCTTATGGTGCCAATGGATTTGCAAATGGATTAGAAACAGCAACTGAAAGTGGATTATATACGGGAACTTATACGTACAATTTGGCAGTAGATGCAACTTTAAATGCGTGTAGGGATAGCGATGGAGACGGTGTGCCTGATGTTAATGATTTAGATGATGACAATGATGGGGTATTGGATACAATTGAACAAATAAATTGCTTTACAAGTGGAATTGATTTAAATACCTTAACCTATAATGGTAGTTCTATCAATTCAAAAACCGCAAACAGTTTAACAACAGATGGAGGCGATGTTTGGAAATCTTCTTATTCTAATGAGAATCTTAAACTTCCTATTTCTTTAAAGTTCAAACACAATTCAACCACTGGATATGAGATGTTTGGCTTACTTCCAGCTGCAACAGCACAAACGCCCGCAACTTGGACTGATGGTGGATATAAGTTTTATCCTCAGAATTCAACTGTTTATGGGTATTTTACTACAAGCTGGGATTTCAATCAAGCTATTTCTTCGACCGATGAATTAAGCATTGATATTTCTAGTACAGGTTATGTAACTGCTGCTATAAATGGAGTAACCAAAAAAGCATTTCAAGGAGTTGTTTCAGATTATAAGCTTGCGCTAAGCTCTTACCGGGCGTCTTCATTAATAGATATTTTTTTAACGGATGCCACGCGCCCTGCTATTTTAAATTGTACCGATTTAGATACCGATAACGATGGAATTCCTAATAGGTTAGATTTAGATTCCGATGGCGATGGTTGTCCAGATGCCGTGGAAGCAGGGACTACAGCAATAGCAACTTCAGGTGTTTTAGCTACTGCTAAATTAACTACAAGTATTATTCCTGCACCTTATGGAAATAATGGTTTTGCGAACGGTTTGGAAACAGCAAGTGAAAGTGGAATATACTCAGGAACTTATACTTATAATTTTGCAATTAATACAACTATTAATGCGTGTACTGATACTGATGGCGATGGAGTGCCAGATGTATTAGATTTGGATGATGATAACGATGGTGTTTTAGACTTAGCAGAAATGTCATCCTATGCTCCTTGTACATTAAATAGTCAAGTTAGTTTTGTGAATTGGGGTAATGCTATAACTGCTGCAAATGGAACTGGTGGCGCTGTAGGTACTGTCGTACAAGATGGTCAAACAATTACAGTGACTTGGAATGATAGAGGACAGCAAAACGCAACTACTTCATTGACAAATTTAAATGCTGCTTCTTATCCTGCTGGTATTACTGGACCATCAAAAGCGATCCAAACTTTTCAAAATACAACGTCCAATACGATTACATTTTCACAACCAGTTAAGAACCCAATAATTTATGCATGGAGTATTGGGACACCTGGTGGCACTGTTATTCATACATTTAGTGGTGTTAACAGTAGTACAAGTTTAACAAGTTTCCCTGCTCCAATAACGCTTAACTCACAAGCAACCGGAATGGTAGTGAGTGGAGCTAATTCAAATATTTTAACCAATAATGAAGGGGATGGGTTAATTAAATTTTCTGGCACTTTTACTCAAATTACTTATACTACTTCTACTACAGAAAATTGGGCGGGATATTCTCTTTTATTGCCCCTTAATTCAAGTGGTTGTGAAATGCGCGCCGCGGATATTGATACTGATAATGATGGAATTCCAAACCAATTGGATTTAGATTCTGATGGTGATGGTTGTCCTGATGCAAAAGAATCAGGCGTGAATGGTACACTAAGTTCTGGATCTGTAAAAAATGGATCAGGCGGTGCAGTAACATCTACTACAACTGTTGCGAATGCCATTGCTGCTGGCCCTTATGGTGCTAATGGTTTGGCCGATGGGGTAGAGACAACTACTGAATCGGGTGTGGTTACTTATACATCTACTTATGCTTTAAATGCTTTGGTAAAAGATTTAGTAGCACCAACTATTACTACACAACCTTTAAATAAAACAGTATTTATTCTTACTGCTGCAGTGTTAACTGTAACTGCTGGAACACCACCTGCAAATAGAACTTTAACTTATCAATGGTATAAAGCAGGTGTGGCAATTTCAGGTGCAACTTCTGCTACTTATACAGTTACAACTTCTGCAACAACTGCTAATGCAGATGATTATTATTGCACGCTTGGTTTTGTAAATTCTTGTTTAACAACCACTTCAAATACTGTTAATGTTACGGTACTTACTAATCCTACAAACGCAACAATTTGTTTAGATGGTAATGCAAGTTTTGCTGTTACAAAAACGGGAACGAATAGTGTTACTTACCAATGGAAAAAAGCAGGTGTTTCTTTAGTGAATGGTGCAAATATTGCGGGTGCAACGACTGGTACTTTATCATTAAGTAATTTAGTTTCAGCCGATGCTGGGGCTTACACTTGTGTTGTTACCGATGCAAGTAATGCTACTGCAACATCGTCTACTGCAACATTAACCATTACCAATAACACAAAATATACTGTTCCAGATTATACAACTTGTCCTTCTAATTCACCCTATACTTTAACAGGTACGGTTGTAGCAACTACTTCAGGTGCTACATCAATCAAATGGCAAAGAAGTATAGATGGTGGAAATACTTGGGTAGATGTAGTTGCTTCTTTAGATGGCATTACTTATTCTAATTATACTACTGGTGCATTAACATTATCTACTGTAACGTCAAGTTTAAATGGATTTAAATATCGTATTGTAACTAGCAATGGTTCTTGTACTAACTATTCTAATGTAGATGTATTAAATGTAGGCTCAGTACCAGTAATAGTATCGCAACCAAGTAATAGTAATTTCTGTAACACAACATCAACAAGTTTTACAGTTGCTGCTACAGGATCAGGAATTACTTATCAATGGCAAAGAAGAGTTTCTGGTTCTGGTTCTTGGACAAATATTACAGCGTTTCTAGATGCTGGTATAACGTATTCTAATTTTACAACTGCTACATTATCATTAAGTGCAGCTCCAGTTGCAGAAAATAATTATCAATACCAAGTTTTAGTTTCTAATAGTTGTGGTACTGTTACAAGTGCAACTGCTATTTTAAATCCAACTGCTGCAACACCTACAGTAACTGGCGGTAACGTTACAGTATGTGAGGGAACTGCAGTTACATTAACAGCTGCAACAGCAACAGCTTCTCCAACATATCAATGGTATTTTGGTGGAACAGCAATTGGTGGTGCAACTAGTGCTACTTTAAATCCAACACAATCAGGTAACTATTCAGTGGTAGTAAATGCAACTGGTTTTTGCACATCGGCAAACGCTAGTTCAACAGTTACTTATAATCCATGGCCAACTGTTACAATTGTTAATGGTGCTAATTTAACAATTGGTGGAGGTAGTCTTACATTAACATCTGCAGTTGTTCCTGCAGGTGCGTATACATATATTTGGTATAAAGATGGTATTGTAATTCCTAGCGAAACAGCAAGTACCTTAACCTTATCAGGATCTAATGGTATAGGCGCTTATACAGTTAAAGCAACAAATGCAACATTGTGTTTTGCAACGAGTGCTTCAACAACTATTAATACACTACCTACAGCAGGTATAAGTGGCTCTTCTACTATTTGTCAAAATGGTACAGTGGCATTATCAACTACTTTATCAGCAGGTCAAACTGCACAATGGGAAACTTCGAACAACAACACAACATGGACTGCAATTCCTAGTGCAACAAATATTAATTATACGGCAACTCCTGCAGTAATTAATGGCGCACAAACAACGGTATATTATCGAGCAACAATAAGTAGTAATGGTTCAATTATAGGTTCAACAAATTCATTGAGCGTTGTAGTTAATCCTTTGCCAACTGTATCTATTGCAAATAATTCATCTGGTCTAGTATGTGCGGGATCTTCAGTTCTTTTAACTGCAACAACAAATGCATTGAACCCAATTTATCAATGGTATGAGTCAGCTACTTTAATTGCCGGAGCAAATACAAGTACCTATAGTTCTAATGCATCTGGTACTTTTAATTTTAAAGTGACAGATGGAACAACTAGTTGTGCTGCAAGTTCAGCTACAAATATTGTTACTGTTGTTTCTTCGCCAACGGCTCCAAACTTAACAGCAACTTCAAATACAATATGTTTAGGTAGCACAGCAGATTTAACTTTATATCAACCACAAGCATTAGCGGGTGTAACTTATGAGTGGCATACTGTTGGTACAAATCCAACGGCTGCCAATTTAGTGGCTAACCCTTCTGCTGTTTCAGCAGGAGGCAGCTATTATTTGTATGCAAAAAATATTAGTGCTGGATGTATGAGCACAGCATCAGTTGCATTTACTTTATCGGTAAGTTCTGTATCAAGTGCAACACTTACCGCTGCAAGTAATCCAACATATATTATTGGTGATTTTGCTACTGCATTAAATGCATCTACAACTAATCCTACTTATGCAATTAGATGGTATACTTCATTGTCAGGAGGTTCTGTTTTAACTAGTCCTTTATTACCAAGTACTGCAGTTGCTGGAATTACCAACTACTATGTTGAACAATATGATCCATCTGCATTCTGTACAAGTAACCCAAGACAATTAGCAGTTGTAACAGTCAAGCCTTTGGCTCCATTTATTTCAAATATTGCTTATTGTAACAATGTAACAGCGGCGCCTTTGACTGCTACAGCAGCAACTGGTGGAACAATAAATTGGTATACAAGTGCTATAAGTACACCTAAATTATCTGCTGCACCAACACCATCTACTTCAACAGTTGGTGCTACAAATTATTATGTTTCTCAAACTGTAAATGGCGTTGAAAGTGATCGTGCAATTATTACTGTTACAGTAAACGCACTTCCTGCTTCTCCAAGTATTATTTCTGGAAATACAACTGTTACAACAACAACAACAGAACCATATTCTGTTATTAATGTACCTAACACGGTTTATCAATGGACACTTCCTTCGTTTATGTTTGGAAGTTCAACATCCAATACTATTACAGCGAATATTAATAATTCTGGTTCTGGCTATGTAAGGGTTTCTGCAGTTGATGCAAATGGTTGCGTAAGCTTACCTACATCAACAGCTGTTATTACTTCAAGTTTATTTGTTACGCCTGTACCTACTGCAATAAATGCAGTTTTTGTAATTGGAGATCCAATAAATCCTTCAAATACAGATCCGCAAATTACAGGAACAAATGGTGCAACTTTATCATTCTATACAAGTGCATCTGGTGGCACCGCTACTAGTGCACAAGGTTTACCAACAACACCAGGCGTATATACCTATTATGTTTCTCAAACCATCAATGGAATTGAGAGTGCGTTGGTTCCTTACACTGTAACTATGAAGCCGCTGGCTCCTACGGTTACGGATATTAGTTATTGTCAAAACGCAACAGCAATTGCTTTATCTGCTACAGGTACATCACTAAAATGGTACACTATAGGTACTGGTGGAACTGCATTGTTGACAGCGCCAACACCTTCAACTAATACAGCCGGCACTACTACTTATTATGTTACTCAAACAGTAAATGGTGTTGAATCAAATAGAACGGCTTTACTAGTAACTATTAATCCTACACCTGCACAACCAAGTGTAATAACTGGTGCAACAAGTGTATTAGCGGCTTCTGCTCAAAATTATTCAGTGACCAATGATGTTACTGCAACTAGTTATACTTGGACTTTGCCAAATGGTTGGTCTGGTTCTTCTATAACAAATAGTATTAGTGCAACAGTAGGTGCAGTTGCCGGTCAAATAACAGTTGTAGCAAATAACGCCACTTGCGCAAGTTTGCCTCGAACTTTAATGACTACTATTTTAGGTGTCACAAATCCTCCAATAACAAGTAATGTAACTTTTGTTGTAGGTGCTGTTCCATCTAATATTTCAACTAACACCACTGCATTAATAACAGGAGATGCTGGTGCTACTTTAAATTTCTATACATCTGCTGCTGGCGGTACTTCAACCACTAGTCAAGCAACACCAACAACACCTGGTGTATATACTTATTATGTTTCTCAAACAGTTAATGGTGTGGAAAGTATTTTAGTTCCATACACTGTAACTGTTAAACCAATTGTTCCACCAATTAATACTAACACTGGTATTAGCGGAAATACAATTCAGTATTGCCTAAATGCTAATACGCTTGCATTAACTGCAACAGTATCTACAAATGGTACTTTAAATTGGTATGCTAGTGCTACTGGTGGCGCTGCATTATCAGCAGCTCCAAAACCATCATCTTCAACTGCAGGTACAACAAGTTATTTTGTTGCACAATTAGTGAATGGTGTTGAAAGCGATAGAGCAGAAATTATTGTAAGCGTATTGGCTTTACCAACTGCCGCTTCTGCTTCTGCTAATAGTCAACCAAATTGTACAAGTCCTTTTGGAAGTATTTTAATTACTGCTCCATTAGGTGCTGGATTTACATATAGTGTTGATGCAATCAATTATAGTAGCAATACTACATTCACTAATTTACCTTCAAGTACCTATAGTGTTACAGTTAAAAATTCAAACGGATGTATTAGTAACCCTGTAAGTGTAATAATCAATGCAGCATTATCAAAACCAACAAGTCCATTGGTTTCTCAAACGCATCCAACTTGTGCAACAAGTACTGGTTCGATTGCTGTTTTGGGTGCTAGTGTAATAGGAAATACTTATTCAATTGATGGTGGCCTTTCTTATCAATCAGGAATGGCATTTACAAATGTTGCGCCTGGTACTTATAATGTTACTGTTAAAAATACAGACGGTTGCGAAAGTATTGCTACAGTTTCTATCGTTAATCCTGCTCCACCAATTCCATCTCAACCAACTATTTCTTCAAGTGCTTCTAATAGCGTTTGTGAGGGTAGTGTTGTTACATTTACAAGTAGTGCATCTACTGGAAATCAATGGTATAAAAATGGTGTATTAATTGCTGGTGCAATTAACCAAACATTTGTTCCGAATGGTTCTGGAAACTATACAGTAATTGTAACCAATACAAGTGGTTGTGCTAGCATTGCTAGTTCGGTAGAAAGTTTAACTATCAATCCATTACCAACACCTGTTATTGCTGAAGGTGCCGTATTGGCTTTTAATAATTGTACAACAACTAAAATTACTCTAACTGCTCAAAACACAAGTTCAGCAACAGGTAATACTTATCAATGGTATTTAAATGGTAATAGCATTAACGCTTCTGGCAACAGCGTTACTTATGATGCTGGTCAGGCTGGTAATTATAGTGTGGTTATTACAAACAATGGTTGCTCTGCAAATTCTTCAATTTCTAAAATAATTTCTGCTCCGTCTGTTAATGCTGCTAATGCTGCATTCTGTGCGGGTGGATCTTCAATTATTTCTGGAGTTAATTCAGGATTTACTAGTCCTAATTATCAATGGCAGATTTCTTCCGATAATGGAAGTACTTGGGCAAATGCTTCAGGCACATCAACCAATTTAAATTATACAGCTACTGCAGCTGGTAAATATCAATTAAAAGTAACAGATGGCGGGTTGATTTCTACTTCTTGTCCTATTATTGTAACGGTATTTACAAATCCAACTGCAGGTATTACTGCTAGCCCTAGTGCTGCGGTATGTGTGGGATCAAATATTAGTTTAGCAGCCAATGCAACTAGTGGTACTCCTACCTATTCTTATCAATGGTCTGTTGCTTTAGGTAATGATATTGCTGGTGCAATAGCAAGTACTTATAGCACAGGTATTGCTGGATCTTATGAAGTTAAAGTAACTGATGCAAATGGTTGTACGGTAACTGCAGCACCTAGTGCAATTAATTTTACGGCACTTCCAGTTGCACCAACTGCAACTATTACAGATCCAACATGTACACTTGCAACAGGTACAATTACTGTAACTGCTCCAACAGGTGTTGGCACAACATATAGTATTGATGGATTAACGTATACAAATACAACAGGCATCTTTACTGGAGTAGCAGCAGGCACATATAATGTAACTACCAAAAATGCTTCGGGTTGTACAAGTGCTGCAACAAGTGTAACGGTGAATGCACAACCTGCAAAACCAACTGCGCCAACAGCAACAATTACCCAACCAACTTGCGCAACAGCAACTGGTACCATTACAGTAAGTTCATCAACTACTGGATTAACATTTAGTATTGACGGAACAACTTATACAAATACAACAGGCATCTTTACTGGCGTAGTTGCGGGAACTTATAATGTTACTGCAAGAAATGCATCAGGTTGTACAAGTGCTGCAACAAGTGTAACGGTGAATGCA
>Ga0114969_10001639_pt1 | contig 18949 bp, 14 predicted proteins | sample M_130807_MF_Meta_FD_87316 | JGI IMG/M metagenome (GOLD analysis project Ga0114969, IMG submission 87316) | Freshwater microbial communities from Lake Montjoie, Canada to study carbon cycling - M_130807_MF_MetaG | ecosystem: Environmental > Aquatic > Freshwater > Lake | place: Lake Montjoie...
CAACCATTGGTGACGGATTGGTCGAGGTTCACGGCGGCGTAGGCGAAGTTGAAGAAGGGATTGAGCTCGGGCTGCTCCAATGACCAGGACTCGAAGAACGAATACCGAGTTTGGTTTCGCAGGCCGGCATTGTCGGTGTGGCGGATCAGGCTGTAGTAGCACATGAACGCCATCTCGTCGTCGGAGTGGTTCCCGGACCCCGGACCCCGCTGGACCTTCGGAAACATCAGGTTTTGGCCGTAGCCGTGGTCCTCCACCAGATTTCGGACTGCCGCGGAAAAGCGCGCCTCGCCGGTGACGTGGGCGGCGACGGTCATGTAGGTGAGGATGCTGAGCGAATTGAGACCCCTCTCGGCCCACCAGTAGGGATTCCGATTGAGCTCCCGCGGGCTGTACACGCCCCAGCGCGTGGGTTTGCCATCGTGGTCGACCAGCTGGAAATCATGGCTCAACAGGTGGTCGGCAAGATCCCGCACCACCTCCCGGACACGGGCCTTCTCGCCGTCGGTGTCGGCAACGAGATCATGGTACAGGGCGTAGAAGAAGAAGTGCCCATCCAGCTCGTCGCTGCTGGTGTCGCCCTTCCAGTACCATTTTCCATCCGCACTCTTGGGCCAGCGGGGTTCGTAGGCCTTCCAGAGCACGTCGCGCTTTTGCTCCGCCAGATCTCCCGCCAGGCGACCCAGGTTGGGATCCGGCCACTCGATGGGACGGATCGTTCGGGCCACATAGCCTTTGGGAGGAGAATGTTCGCAACCCTGGGTAACGACCTGCAGGAATCGCAGGGCTTCGAAGGCCTGTTTGGCCCGGGCCTTGGCGGCCGGGGATTTCGTCGCGCCGTACGCAAAGCACTCTCCGGCGCCGTACATCGAGGTCCAGAGGCCATCGTTGTCGCTGTCGTCCGGGGCGGCCGAAGACCGATCGGCTGCCTGGCGAAGCGGCGCCTCGGCAAGATACCCGAAAGGGGTCCGCCGGATGTACCGCGTCAGCTCTTCCTCGTAGAGTTCGGCTTTCTGCTGCAACGTCATTTGGCGCCGCTCGATGCATCCCAGACCCGCGCTCGTCGCCATCCACGCCGAACCCTGCGAATCCACCACAATCTGGCGGACATCGTCGCTGGGCAGCCATCGGAAGCCTTGTCGGTAGTGGAAGTCGGCCCCGTCCCAGCGAATCACCCCGAGATGGGTTCCGAACCAGACCTCGCCCCGCGGCCCCGCGGCGATGCCCGTGAAGTCATTCCAAGGCAATCCGTCCCGACCCTCGCGGAAGATCCAGCCTTGGGAAGTCCTGCAACCCACCCCAGCCTTGGTGGCCATCCAGAGTTGTCCCGTGGAGTCAAACGCGACGCCGAGAACGTTGGCCAAAGCACATGACCTGCCGAAATGGTCGATGGCCTCGACGCGACGCCACCCTTCCGGACCCTGCTCGAACAAACCGTCGGTGGAGGCAATGGCCAGTCGACCGGTCGGGGCGAGTGTCGCCTGCAGGATGGGGCGGCCGGTATCCCAGCCAACGGACTTCAACCGGCCGTCCTCGACCGAAAACACGCCGCTCGCCGTGACGAGATGGATGGTCGAGCCGAACCGAAGGATCTGGAGAACCTGCGCGCCAGCCAAAGCGACGGAGAGAGGTTTTCCGCTGGCATCCGGAAAGACGAACTCGGCAGCCGATTTTGAAAGCAGCGTCGGCTCGGCTATCCACCGCGCTCCGGAGTGTAGAGACCACTTGCCACCGCCAAACACCCGAAGCGAACCATCGGGATGGAGATCGACCAGTTGGACGGGACCGGAGGGAAGCGAAGCGGCCGACTGGAGGTGGAGTGCGACCTCCTGAACGAATTCCTGAGGCGCTGCCGTCGGCTGGGCTGGGCGAGCGGCGACCGGAACCAGGAAAAGCCAGAAGAGCCAACGCGGAACTCGCATCCGGAGAGACTGATTCAGGCGCGCATTGGCCTGCAATGCCCAAGAATCGGTCCAACGGCGCAGCGGGCGCCGTCCTGTCATCCGGTCAGACACCTCCCCGTCACCACCGTCGTGAGACGGCGGAACCAAGACGGGCGGGTCGCGTCCGCCTCGAGACCCCGGCGGCTACGAGGCGGACTGTCTCCGTCGCTCTTCCTTATTGAAGGGCCTCGTAGACCTTGCCGACGAGATTCTTGCCGGGGGTCAACGTCTTGGCTCCCGGGGTCCATTTGGCGGGACACGCCTCGTTGGGATGAGTCCGCAGGTAAGCGTTGGCCTCCGCCTTGCGGAGCAACTCGTGGGCATTGCGGCCCACGTTGTAGAAATTCACCTCGCTCGAGACCAACAAACCGTCGGGGGAGATGACGAAAGTACCGCGCAATGCGAGCCCGGAACCCTCGTCGTACACGCCGAAAAGACGCGAGATGCGCCCGGTCGGGTCGGCAGCCAGCGGGTATTTGACCCCGGCCAGCAGTTTCTCCGAGCTCAGCCATGCAAAGTGGGCAAACTGGGTGTCGGTGGAGACTCCGACGAGATCGTAACCGAGGTCCTTGAACTTGTCCTGAACCGCGGCGATGTCGGCGAGCTCGGTCGGACAGACGAAGGTGAAGTCCGCGGGGTAGAAGACGAGGATGGTCCAGCGCCCGGTCTTGGAAACCGGATCGAACACGAACTTGCCGAAGTCGGCCGTGGCCGGATCGTAAGTGGTCAGTTCGAACGCGGGCACTTTCTGGCCGACGCTGACGAGAGGGGATTCACTCATGACGTGATAGACGATGACTGGGTTTTCGTTTGACGATGCCGGGAAAGCCGGCGGGATTCAAATAGCACTCGGTTGGGGGAGCGCAACTGGTCAGGCGCGGGCTCCGGAAGCGGTGGTGGCCGCCGCGGCGACCGCGGCCCGCTTGGCGAGAATGGCTTCGGTGATCTTTTTCGCGAGCTCGGGTTTCTCGACGAGCATCCTGCGGGCAGCATCCTTGCCCTGCCCAATGAGCTCGCCGTTGAACTGCAACCACGAGCCCTTCTTCTCGACCACGCCGTCCTCGACACCGGTGTCCAACACGGAACCTTCCTTGTCGATGCCATGGTTGAAGAAGATGTCGAACTCAGCCTCGGCGAACGGGGGAGCGACCTTGTTTTTGACCACCTTGACCTTCACATGGTTGCCAATGGCGGTGCCGGCACTGTCCTTGATGGCGTCCTTGCGCCGGATGTCGAGGCGGACCGAGGCGTAGAACTTCAGGGCCTTGCCACCGGGCGTCGTCTCCGGGTTGCCGAACATGACCCCGACTTTCTCGCGGATCTGGTTGGTGAAGATGCAGGTGGTCTTCGCCTTGCTGAGGATGGCGGTGAGCTTCCGCAGCGCCTGGGACATGAGCCGGGCCTGCATGCCCATCGTCGCCATGCCCATCTCGCCTTCCAATTCCGCCTTGGGAACCAAGGCGGCCACGGAATCGATGACGATCACATCCACGGCATTGGAGCGCGCGAGGGTCTCGCAAATGGTCAGGGCTTCCTCGCCCGAATCCGGCTGGGAAACGAGGAGTTGGTCCAAATCCACGCCCAGCTTGCGGGCGTAGCCCGGATCGAGGGCATGCTCGGCGTCGATGAAGGCGGCGATGCCACCGGCGCGTTGCGCGTTGGCGATCACGTGGAGCATCAACGTCGTTTTGCCGGACGATTCCGGCCCGTAGATCTCGATCACCCGGCCGCGCGGGATTCCGCCGACACCCAGTGCCAGATCGATCGCCAAAGCCCCGGTGGGGATGACCTCGATGGGGCGGACGATCTGGGCCCCGAGCCGCATGATGGCGCCGTCGCCAAAGGACTTGGTGATGGAGGAGATGGCCGCCTCGAGATCCTTGCTTTTCTGGGCGCTCAGCTTCGGCGGTTCGTGGGCCGGGGCGACCTTCTTCTCGGTGGCTTTGTCCGTCGTCTTTTCGACGGCTTTCTCGGCGGGCTTCTCGGCGGGCTTCTCGGCCATGGGGGTGGTGATGAGGTTCGATTTTTGCATGCGGGCCAGCAGACCACCCAGGGTTGGACAACCGTGGGGGTATCCCCGACGCGTCGCTGCTACCGCTTCGGGACCGTCAAGGTTACACCCGACGTGGCGAAGTAAACCCGAAACAAGGGCCGCGACAGGACATGGCCGCATATCTTGACCCAGCCCCCCGGATGAGATCCCCAAGGAGCCGGCGCGAAACGCCTTCGGAAAAGGGTGGCAAGGAGCGGGGCGATGTCGGCCCGCGGTCGCGGCAAGATTCGCGGTCAAGCCATCGAGGAAGGCGGCCGCGCGGCGGCCGACCATTCCGAGAAGCACGGGTCCCGGCGGGGATTTGACTGTGGCTCCCATGCGTCCGTGCCTTTAGGATCCCGGAATGCGGATCACCAATCTGAACCCGGATCACGACATAGGCGCCAGCGCCTGGTGCGTTGATATCGAGGGACACAAGCTGCTGCTGGATTCCGGGATCCATCCGAAACGGGAAGGTCGTGAGGGACTGCCGTTGTTCGGGAGGATCGCCAAGGAGGACATCGACGCCATCGTCCTCACCCATTGCCATCACGATCACGTCGGTTCGATTCCGGTGGCGCTGAGGAATTTTCCCCATGCCAGGGTATTGATGACGGAGTTGAGCTATTTCCTCGTGGAACGCATCCTCCACAACTCGGTCAACGTGATGCAGCGCCAGCGCGACGAACTCGGCATTCGCGAATACCCGCTGTACACCCACGAGGAAGTCGACGAATACGCGGCGGTTTTCCAGGGATTCAAGTATCGGCGGGAGATCGACTGGACGCCGGCCCACCAGACGCGGGCCGGGAAACGGGCACCCACCCTCGAGTTTTTCGACGCCGGCCACACTTTGGGATCGGCGGGGGTGCTTCTGAGGGGGGATCGGCAGACGCTGTTCTACACGGGCGACGTCTGCTTCCACGATCAAACCATCCTGCGCGCGGCCCAGTTCGGGGAGGTAAGGGCCGACGTCATGATCATGGAGACCACGCGGGGAGGTCGGGCCAAGCCGCCCGGATTCACGCGGGAAGGCGAAGTGAAGCGCTTCGAGAAGGCGGTGACGGAGGTTTTGGCGGCCAAGGGCAGCCTGCTCATCCCGGCCTTCGCCTTGGGCCGTACCCAAGAAGTGCTGACGATTCTGGCGATCATGATGCAGGAAGGTCGGCTCAGGAGGCAGCCGGTGTACATCGGGGGATTGGGCCGGGTCTTCACCGAGATCTACGATTTGGAATCCCATCGGGTCAATCGACAGCACGCGTCATTGCGGTTGACGGAGGCGCTCGATCTCCAGGTGCTGCCGCCGGCCAAGGTCCAATCCATGAAACTGACCGGAGGCCACCTGTTCGTGCTGACCTCGGGCATGATGAGCCCGAACACCGCGGCCCACGATCTGGCGACCCGGATGGCACGGGACGAGAAGCACGGGATCTTCTTCGTGGGCTATGCGGACCCCGAGACCCCGGGCGGACGGTTGAAAGCGAGCCGCAAGGGCGAAGACTTCTGGTTCAGCCAGCAGGGTGGCGACCTGCGGCGGAAGTGCCGGATGGAGGATTTCGACCTGACATCCCATGCGAACCGGGAAGACCTCTTGGACTTGGTGGGACAAGTCGATCCCCGACTGTTGGTCTTGGGTCATGGCGACCAAAAGGCGCGGGATTGGTTTGCGGGCGAAGTGAGGACCCGATACCCGCGGATCCGGGTCTGCCAACCGGGGCCGGGCGAGGTGGTGGAAGGCTGAAAAAGGCCCTGAACTTGGGCAATAACGGGGAGGTAAAGACCAAGGCACGTTAAAAAACGTGTTGCGTTGGAAAAAGGTTCGGACCAACGTACCCCGCAATTCGCGCCATTACGGCGGCGGTCCAAACTGGTTTTGGACCGTGTTTACGATGGAAACAAGTCAGCATTAACGCACAACACAACTCAGGAGGAACAAGATGAAGTTGAACAAGTGGACGATCGCTTTGGCGGCCACCGGCGTGGTGAGTCTCACCAGCGCGGTGCAGGCAGAAGAGTCGCACCCCGTGAACACCCTGCTCAGCAGCACCACGCTGAGCGGCTATGTGGACACCTCGGCAATCTGGAACGTCGGTTCGGGCAAAGGCGTCAATAGCGTCACCAAGCGCTTCGCCAACACCGGCTCCGACCGTCAGGACGGGTTCAATCTGAACGCCGTCAAGATCCAGCTCGAGAAGCCCCTCGACGAGGGCACTTGGAGCGCCGGTTACAAGGTTGAGACGCTCGTGGGTCCGGATGCGGATGCCATGCCCGGCAGCCTTGGTCTGGGTAAAGGCGGGTTGGCGTTCAAGCAGGCTTATGTCGCTCTCCGCGCCCCGGTCGGCAACGGACTCGACTTCAAGGTCGGTCAGTTCGACCCGATCATCGGTTACGAGGTGATGGATTCCTACGCGAATCCCAACTTCAGCCGTTCTTTGGGCTTCGCCAACCTCGAGCCCTACGGCCATCAGGGAATCCTCTCCACCTACCAGTTCTCCGAGGTCATCGGAGCCAGCGTCGGTGTCGCGAACCAGAGCAACACGGGTCGCACTTCCGGCACCCCCGGCATCAACGCCAAGTACACTCGTGAGTCGATGAAGTCCTGTGAGTCGATGAAGTCCTACATGGGCGGCATCGTCCTCAAGGCGCCCGAGAGCACCGGCTGGCTCGCGGGTTCCTCGCTGTACGCGGGAATCGTCAAGGGCTGGGAAGCCAACAAGAACAACGATCCCGTCAACTACTACGTTGGCGGCTCGCTCTCCACCCCGTGGAAGGAACTGTCCGTCGGCGCGGCGTATGATTACCTCGCGAATGGTTCGACCACTGCCGCGACCGTCGTCGGCAAGGCTGGCTCTTCCTACGGCAACGCGATCTCGCTGTATGCCTCCTATCAGGTCACCGAGAAGCTCAAGTTGAACGCCCGCGGCGAGTACGCCACGAGCGATTACGGCGCGTTCCTCCCGAACATCGCCCCTGGCAAGAAAGACAAGGTCATCGCTGCCACCCTCACGGCCGACTACTCGCTCTTTGCGAACGTCGTGACCCGCGCGGAACTCCGCTGGGACACCGCCGCCGGTGGCTCGAACCTCCGTCCGTTCGACGGCCAGAAGAACGACGTGAGCGTCGCGCTGAACGTCATCTACAAGTTCTAATCGAACTGTAGCTTTTCAAGACCCCCGCCGGGTAACCGGCGGGGGTTTTTTGCTTTCGAAACCCTCGAGGCGGGCGAGTTGCCCCTCCCTCATCCGGCGCTTGGCGCCTCCCCCGAATCTCTTCACGGTGTGGCCATGCTTCGCGTTTTGATCCTTTGGCTCTTCGCCTTCGGCAGTCTCGCGGCCGAACAACCTTCCTGGATCTGGGGAAAGACGCCTGTTTCCGACGAGATTCGTCATTTCCGGCGTTCGTTCCAAATCGGTTCCAAGATCCGATCGGCCACCCTGATCGTGGCCTGTGACAATCAGGTGGTGGTCTCCTTGAACGGCCAACCGGTCGGAAAAAACGACAGCTGGAGCGAGCCGTCGACGTGGCGTGTCGGGCAACAGCTTAAGCCCGGCGACAACTTGATTTCCGTGGTGGCCCGCAACGAAGACGGTGCGGCCGGTTTGCTGGTGCGGCTCGAGATCAATGGTTCGGACGGGCGCCAACAGGTCATCCTTTCCGACGCCGCTTGGGAAACGTCGCAGGACGGCACCACCGGGTGGATCGCGGCGACGGAATTGGGGAAACATGGAATCCAGCCCTGGGGCACCGTGCTGAAGGGCAAAGAAGCCACCCCGGCGTCGCGACTGACCACGCTGCCCGGCTTTGTCGTGGAACTCATCCACAGCGCCCAACCGGGCGAAGGTTCCTGGGCGGCCATGACCTTCGATGGCAAGGGTCGTATCATTCTCGCGCCGCAGGGTGGCGAACCGCCTCTGCGGGTGCATCTGGACGCCGGCAAAGTGGGAAAAATCGATTCGCTCGAGGTGCCTGCCCGAGGTGCCATGGGCCTCCTGTGGGCGTTCGATAGCCTCTACGTCAATGGACGCGGCTCCAACGGGCTTGCGATCTACCGGCTGCATTCCAGTCGTGGCGACGATCGGTTCGACACCGTCTCGGTGGTAAGAAAGTGGACGGGTGACGGGGGCGAGCATGGACCCCATGGCATGGTGGCCGGCAGGGATGGGAAAATCTATGCGGTCAGCGGCAACTTCGTGGACGTGCCGCCGGACCTGTCCCCGAAATCCCCGGTCCGCAACTATGCCGACGATCTGGTGCTGCCGCGTCTGGAAGACGGCAATGGATTTGGCAAGGGGCGCAAGCCACCGGGAGGCTTCGTTCTGCGGATGAATCCCGATGGAACCGAACCGGAACTCTTCGCGGCCGGCCAACGCAACGTCTATGACATCGCTTTCAACGACGACGGCGAATTGTTCGCGTTCGACAGCGACATGGAGTGGGACTGGGGTCAACCGTGGTATCGGCCGATCCGCATCCTGCACTGCTTCCAGGGCGCGGACCATGGGTTCCGGGAAGGTTCGGGCAAATGGCCGGCAACCTTTGCCGACAGCGTCCCGCCCGTGGTGGAGGTCGGTATTGGCTCGCCGACCGGGGTGACGACCGGCCGCGGCGCCCGGTTTCCGGCGCGCTATCAAAAGGCGCTCTTTGCAATGGACTGGAGTTACGGACGCATCCTGGCGGTCCATCTGAAGCCCAACGGCGCCAGTTATACCGGCGGATTCGAAACCCTGCTCCGTGGAAAGCCTCTCAACGTGACCGATCTGGCGGTGGGACCCGACGGGGCCTTGTATTTCACGACCGGCGGTAGGGGAACCCAGTCGGGACTTTACCGCGTCACCTATAACGGCACGGAAAGCACCGCTCCGGTCGGGGCTGAAATCGTAGGGCCCGAGTCCAAGGCCCGCGAGAGCCGGCGACAATTGGAACGGTGGCAACGCGAAACCAGCCCGGAGGCCATCGCCTCCATCTGGCCGGCGCTGGGGTCTTCCGATCGAACGATGCGCTTCTCCGCCCGGGTGGCTTTGGAACGGCAACCGGTTGAGAACTGGCGGCAGAAGGCGCTGGCGGAGACCAACGCCACGACCGGTTTGGAAGCACTGTTGGCTTTGGCGCGCGTGGGAACCGCAGCCGACCAACCAGCCTTGCTGAAGGGATTGGGCAAGTGGCCACTCGACACCCTCGACGAGGAACATTTTCTGGCCAAGCTCCGGGTCATCGAAGTCGCCATGGCACGCCACGGAATTCCCGGGGGCGAACTCCGGAGCCTCGCGCTCCAGAAACTTGGCCGCCAATTCCCGGCGAAAACCTGGGCGGTGAACCGCCAACTGTCGTCGCTGTTGGTGGCACTGGACTCGCCCGACGTGGTGGTCCGCGCCTTGGATCTACGGGATGCCGCAGGCACCCAAGCCGAGGCGATCCATTATCAGGCGGTGCTCCGCAAGGCGCGCGCCGGCTGGACGCCCGAATTGCGGCGCCGCTATTTCGCGTGGTTCCATCGACGGCCGGCGCCGGTCCATTCCGCGGAGTTCACCGCGTGGTTTTCCGACGTCAACCTGAAGCCTTCGAGCGGGGCCAGCTTCGAAGGATTCATGAAGGCGATCCGTCAGGAAGCGGTCGCCGGACTCAGCGACTCGGAGAAGGGAGAACTGGCGCCTTGGATCACGGGGGCCGCGGTGGCAGCCAACCCGGCGATCCCACTGGTTCAGGCGAAACCGCGCCCATTCGTGAAACATTGGAGCATGGGCGAATTGGAAAGACGTCTTGGGGGCAATGGGCGCGCCGAGGCCAATGGAAAGAAGGTCTATGCGGAGGCCCAATGCGCGGTATGCCATCGTCTGGGCGGAGAAGGCGGTGCCGTTGGCCCCGATCTGACCGGACTGGGCGCCAAGTACAGCGAGGTCGATCTCCTTCGCAGCCTGCTCGAGCCGTCCGCGGTGGTGAGCGAGCAATATCAGGCCGCGCTTTTCACCCTCAAGGACGGGGAAACCGTTGCCGGTCGTGTGCTGCAGGAATCCGCCGAGCGCATCGTGGTCCTCGTGGACCCGTTGACGGCCAGCCAGCGGACAATCGCGGTGGGCGACCTCAAGTCGCGCGGGGTATCGCGGGTGTCGCCGATGCCCGATGGGCTGTTGGATACCTTCGGGGCCGACGACGTGCTGGATCTGGTCGCCTTCCTGAAAAGTTCCGGGCGCTGACACTCAGCGCCCGTACCTTTGGGTCCGCATCCAGCCGGTGACGAAGAGAAGGGAGATCAGGGTGATGATGGCGACCGTGAGGAACTGGGGCGCGCTGAGATCGAAGGTCCGATGCCAAGGACCGAACAAGAGCGTGGTGCGGCGGATCTTGCCCGAAGGTTCTGCCCAAACCGAGTGGGTCGTGAGTTCCAGGAGGCCGTAGCGGCCACCGGGACCATCAAGCCACCAATTGAGTTCGGCCTGCATCGGCTGCAGCGACTCGGCGATGATCGCCCGGGGTGTCGCAGGCGGTGCAGGCACGGCATGAAAGAAGGGCAAAAACAAACCCCACAAAAGCAAAGCGAACCTCGGGAACCGAAACGGTTTGGCCATGGGACCTCCTGAGCGAGACATAAGCAGCCGGCCAAAGCCGACGCAAACCCGCAGATCGCGGGATGCTCAATAATCGTATAGTCCGGGGTCGTGGCTATAGGCCCCGCCGCTTCCGCCCCGCCCCCCGGCTCCCTCGCCTTCACCGGGCCCGAACCATTCCCCCAGAACGTCGCCCATGTCGGCCTCGATCTTTTCCGGATCCTCGCCGGCCTCGAGACGCCGCAGTGCGATCTCCATCTCCTTGGGCACGGCATCCTGGGGCAAGGCCTGCTGCATCTTCCGAAGCATGTGGGCCATGTGCCGCGGGTTGTTTTCGTCAAGGTGGTCGATGTCCCTTTCCAACTCGTCCATAACCTTGGCGACCCGGGGATCGTCGAAGTCCGGCATCGCGGGTCCGCCGGGTTCCTGAGCCGAGTCCTGCACCGCCGGGTTGGGGTGGGGCGAGCCCTTGATCATCGCGAATCGACTCAGTTCCTTGGTCAGCTGGGTGGAGCCGCACTTGGGGCAGCTCGGCCGATGGTCTGGGTTCACGCGTTTGCTGAGGAAGTTGAAGATCTTCCGGCATCGGGGGCACGCGAACTCGTAGATCGGCATGCGCCGATTCTCGGACGGGGCAAGGCCGGGTCAAGGGCCGCCGGGCGGCATCTGGCCATCGTGTTTGGGGGCAACCGAGGGGGCACGCGGTCCCAAACCCGGGGGCGGGTCTCCTGCTTCGTCGATGGCGAGATGCGCCCAACCCCGCCGTTGGGCGCGGCCCATACCCCGCCAACCCCGCGCCCCGTTGGCAGCCGCAGCAGGGGCAGGCGGGCCATCAAGAAGCCAAACATCCGGCTTGTCGCACGGCGCCGGGTTTTCCAGCCTTGCGCTTCCCGGGGGTTGGCCGTCAATCGCCGGGGAGAACCCCGATGAGTCTTGCACCGAAGCCTGCTTTCCCGTGGCCCGGAGTGATCCGGCGCTACGCCAATTTCTTGCCCGTCAGCGCCGAGACACCGGTGGTGACCTTGCTGGAAGGCAACACCCCGTTGATCCCGGTGCCGGGCTTTGTGTCGGCCATCGGGGGCAACTTCGCGCTCTACCTGAAGTACGAGGCCATGAACCCGACCTGCTCCTTCAAGGATCGGGGCATGACCATGGCGATCACCAAGGCCAAGGAACGTGGCGCCAAAGTCGTGGTGTGCGCCAGCACCGGCAACACTTCCGCGTCGGCCGCCGCCTACGCCGCCCGGGCTGGCCTCCGCTGCATCGTTTTGTTGCCCAAGGGCAAGATCGCGCTCGGCAAAATGGCCCAGGCGCTCATGTCCGGCGCCACCACCATCGCCATCGACGGCAATTTCGACGAGGCACTGCGCATCGTGCGCGAACTCGGCGAGGCCGGGACCGTGGAGGTGGTCAACAGCATCAATCCCGCCCGGATCGAGGGACAGAAGACCGCGGCCTTCGAGATCTGCGACGTGTTGGGCGATGCCCCCGACTTCCATTTCCTGCCGGTGGGGAACGCCGGCAACATCACGGCGTATTGGAAAGGCTTCCGCGAGTACGCCGATGCCGGTCTGTCGGATACCTTGCCCCGCATGATGGGCTGGCAGGCTGCCGGCGCGGCGCCGTTGGTCCTCGGCCACCCCATCGAGCATCCCGAGACCATCGCCACGGCCATTCGCATCGGGAATCCGGCCAGCTGGGCGGGTGCGATGGAGGCCGCCCGTGATTCCCGCGGTTCGATCCGCAGCGTGACGGACGACGAAATCATCGAGGCCTACAAGCTGTTGGCGCGGACCGAGGGCGTGATGGTGGAACCCGCGTGTGCGGCACCGCTCGCCGGCCTCATCAAGGCCGTCAAAGCGGGTGAAATTCCCGAAGGCAGTCTGGTGACGGCCACCATGACCGGTCACGGGCTCAAGGATCCCGACACCGCGATCCGCGTGTCGGGCTTCGAACCGATCAACGTGGAAGCCACCCGCGAGGCAGTGATGGGAGCGATGGGGCTGTAAGCAGCCCGGTCGGCTCAGCGCGTGGCCGCGTCGGTGCCGGCGACGAATTCCTTGGCCTTGGCGACGAAGTCGTCCGGCTTCATCGCGAACTCGCTGCTGTCGGTCTCGATCGCGAGCCGGCCTTTGTAGCCGGTCGATTTCAAGAGTTTGAAGAGACCCTTGAGGTTGGCGTTCCCCTCGCCGATGTGGGTGTCCATGGAGACGTCGTCGCCCTTCTCGGTCTTCTTCACGACCTTGTCCTTGAGGTGCAGGTCGAACACCCGGCCGTTGTAATCCTTGTAGACTTGGGCTGCGTCCAGATTCGCGCTGGTGATCCATCCGATGTCCATGCAGACGCCGATGCGGGGGTCGCGGTCCTTGATGATCTGTCGGACCACCGCCGGATTGCCGTAGAGCGATTTGATGCCGTGGTTATGGACGGCGACCTTGATGTCGTACTCCTTGGCGAGCGCCTCGAGGTTGTCCCAAATGCGGAAGTCGCCGGGTTCGACCACGATCACCTGGATGCCCATGAACTTGGCGAACTCGAACAGCTTGCGGTTCTCCTCCTTGTTGAGCGAGGTGCCGGCGACGCCGAACGTGTAGACATGCAGTCCGGCGGCATCGAGTACGGCCTTCTTCCTCTTGGTTTCCTCGAGCGGCGCGGTCGGATTCATGTGGTTGCCGATCATCTGGAGTTCGGTGACGCCGTGGCGTTTGGCGAACTCGACGACCTGCTCGAAGGAGAGATTGCGGAGTGTCCAGGTCTGGATGGCGACCTGATCCACGAGGCCGGCGGTCAATCCGGAGAAGCGCAGCGCGACGGCGATCCCGATCGCGACCAATCCACGACGAAGCAGCGGGAGTTTCATGGGGACCAGAGTGCGAAGACCCCACCCCGGTGTCGAGATCGCAGCCAGCACCCGCTGGGCATTGGTCCCCCGGCGAATGGCGATGGCCGGACATTCCATCGGCTGTGCCCGGGGCGCCCCCGGCGGCGACAACCGGTCAAAAAGCAGTATGGGTGGCCAAAGATGGCCTTCGACGGGGCAACAGATCGCGCGGAATAGAACCTCACGGGGGGGGCAAAGCCGGGTGGTGCTTTGGTGAAAAGCATGCATACTTGCGTCCAAGTAGACGTGTGAAACCGCAAACCGACTTGCAAACAACCGCAGGAAGAACGGCTCCCGTTCCCGTCGGGTGGAACGCGCCGTCGGTGCACGCCAAGGGATGGTGGAATGGGGTGGCGGTCCGAATCGTGCGCTCGGCTTTGTCGGGCATGAACGAGGGTTCGCTCCGCATGCAACTGCCGGACGGCGGCGAATTCTCCTTCGGGACGGTGGGGAGCGGTCCGAACGCCTGCCTGCGCGTCCACGATTGGAACTTTTTCAACCGCTGCGCCCTCGATGGAGACATCGGCTTCGGCGAGGCGTACCAAGCGGGCGAATGGGACTCGGAGGATCTGGCGGCGGTGATCGGGTGGTTCTGCGCCAATGTGGAGAACTCGCCGTCGATGTCGGGTTCGCGGGCGAACCGTTGGCACTTCGACTTCTTCAATCTTGGCAACCGCCTCCGGCATCGCCTCCGCAGGAACACCCAGCGCGGTGCACGGGCCAACATCCACGCCCACTACGATCTGGGGAACTCGTTCTACGAACTGTGGCTCGATCCGACGATGACCTATTCGAGCGCCCTGTTCGAGTACCCGGACCAGCCATTGGAATCGGCGCAGGAGGCCAAGTACGAGCGTCTCTGCAACGTGCTCCGTCTGCGGCCCTCGGACCATGTCCTGGAGATCGGGGGCGGGTGGGGTGGTTTCGCCAGCCATGCCGCACGGCGCCACGGTTGCCGGGTGACCGCGGTGACGATCAGTCCCGAACAGGAACGCTTCGCCCGCCAGCGGTTCGACCGGGAGGGCATCGCCGATCGTGCCGAAGTCCGTCTCCTCGATTACCGGCGCATTCCCGAAACAGGCCGGCGCTTCGACAAGATCGCCAGCATCGAGATGCTCGAGGCGGTGGGCGACGAGTACCTCGCGGACTATTTCAGGACCTGCCGGCAGGTGCTTTCGCCCCGCGGCTTGATCGGAGCCCAGTTCATCACCTGTCCGGATACCCGCCACGCCGAGCTCCGGCGCGGCGTCGACTGGATTCAAAAACACGTGTTCCCGGGATCGTTGCTGCTGTCGCTGGGTCGGACCAACCGGGTCGTCGAACGCACGACCGGGATGCACCTGCACGACCTGAAGGACTTTGGTCCGGACTACGCGCGGACGCTCCGCCTGTGGCGGGAGCGTTTCAACGCGGGATTGGCGAAGGTCCGGGCGCAGGGGTTCGACGAACGGTTCATCCGGACTTGGAACTACTACCTGGCTTACTGCGAGGCGGCCTTCGCGTGGCGCAACATCGGCGTCGTGCAGGCGGTCTGGACGGGCGCGAACAATCGCGCTCTTTCATGAACGACCGGCTCATCACGGCGCTCGGGGTCGGGTTGGCGTTCGTGGCGACCGAAATGGTCGGGACTTGGGCGCTCGCCCGAAGGCTCCGCGATTTCGGCATCGTGGACATCGTGTGGTCGCTGGGCTTCGCGCCACTCGCGCTGGGCGCGGCGGCGCTCGGGAGTTTGGGACCGGGAGAGGCGTTCCCTTGGCAGCGGCGCGCGGTGATGGCTCTGATGGGGACGATCTGGTCCCTGCGTTTGGGCCTGCACCTATGGAAGCGTGTCCGGGCCCATCATCCGGCCGAGGACGTGCGCTATGACCGGCTCAGGACCGAATGGGGCGCGTCGGTCGACCGGAAAATGCTGGGCTTCTACCTGCTGCAAGGCGCGCTGCAGGTGGTGTTGGCACTGCCGTTCGTCTGGGTCGGCCTCTGCGGAGATCCGCCCGGGCCGTGGTTCGGCGTGGGTCCGGCTGAAGTCGGCGGGTTGGTGCTCTGGACGGTTGGCATCGTCGGCGAAAGCATCGCGGACCGGCAGTTGGCGCGGTTCCGGAAGGAACCCGCAAACCGCGGGGGCGTGTGTCGGGTCGGACTCTGGAACCATTCCCGGCACCCGAATTACTTCTTCGAGTGGCTCGTTTGGGTCGGCTACGCGGTGTACGCATCCGCCTCGCCTTGGGGCTGGTTGGCCTGGTTGTCGCCCGCGCTCATGTACCACTTTCTCGTGAACGTCACCGGCATCCCGATGACGGAGGAATTGTCGGTGAAATCCCGCGGCGATGCCTACCGCGAATACCAACGCACCACGAACGCGTTCTTCCCCGGGCCACGGAAATCTTGAGCACGACACGGGAATCCGAATGAACGATCTTCTTTCACGGTGGTTGGCGCGCGACGTGTTTCCGGACGCGGCGTTGCGCATGGGAATCCGGCGCTTGTTGCGGCAGCGGCTGCGGGAGGAAAACCGCGGCGGCGTCGAGGCCCAGCGGGAGCATCTGATGCGATTGGTCCGGGGCTTGCGCGAGGCGCCGATCGCCACGGAGACCGCGGCGGCGAACGAGCAGCACTACGAGGTTCCGACGCGCTTCTACCAACTGTGCCTCGGGCCACGGCTCAAGTACTCGTCCTGCCTTTACGAGACCTTTGGGGAATCGTTGGCCGACGCCGAGGAACGGATGCTGGGCCTGACCTGCGGCCGGGCGCTTTTGTCGGACGGCCAGGAGATCCTGGAATTGGGATGCGGCTGGGGATCGCTGACGCTGTGGATGGCGGAGAAGTACCCGGCGGCGCGGATCACCGCGGTGTCGAACTCGCGGACCCAGAAACTGCACATCGACGCCGAATGCGCGCGTCGCGGGCTTCGCAACGTGCAGGTGGTCACCTGCGACGTCAACGTGCTGGAGCCCCCGGTTTCTTTCGGGGAACCCCATGGTGCCGGGACGTGCGAGGGGAGGTTCGACCGGGTGGTGTCGGTGGAAATGTTCGAGCACCTCAAGAATTACGAACGCCTGTTGGCCGGGATCCGACGTTGGATGCGGCAGGACGGTTGTCTGTTCGTCCACATCTTCGCGCACCGGGAGTATGCGTACCATTTCGAGGCCCGGGACCCGGGCGACTGGATGGCCCGGTATTTTTTCACCGGCGGGATCATGCCCAGCGACGACCTGCTGCTGTATTTCCAGCGCGATCTGGTGGTGGAGGACCATTGGGTGGTCGATGGCCGGCACTACGGGCGTACCGCCAACCAATGGCTTGAGAACATGGATGCCAACGAGGCCGCGGTGCGGGCGATCCTTCGGGAAGCCTACGGAGCCGGGGAAGAGACGCGGTGGTGGGTCTATTGGCGGGTGTTCTTCATGGCGTGCGCCGAGCTGTGGGGGTTCCGCGGTGGCAACGAGTGGCACGTGAGCCACTATCGTTTCCGCCCACGTCCGCATTGAACCGGGACGCCATGTCGGCACACTGCGCGGGCGTATGAGCAAGAAAGCCGGTCATCCGATCTCCAGAAAGTTCTCCGCGTACCCCCGCCTCAATCCGCTCGGGGTCGGGCGCGACATCTCGGCGGCCGATCTGGTCGACCAATGCATGCTTGCCTACAACGGCGGGCGTCTTCGCGAGGCAGCCCAGCTGCTCGCCCGCAAGATGCTCCCGGAAGCGGGCTGCGTGGGCATGTCGCTGACGGGGGCACTCACGCCCGCCGGCCTCGGCAAATCGTGCCTGATCCCGCTCATGAAGGCGGGGTTCGTGGACTGGATCGTTTCCACGGGTGCCAACCTCTACCATGACCTGCACTACGGCCTCGACATGCGCCTGTACCAAGGTTCGCCCTTCCTCGACGACGTGGAGCTCCACGACGAGGGCGTCATCCGCATCTACGACGTTCTTTTCGACTACAACGTGCTGCTCGACACCGACGCGTTCGTGCGGGAGGTGATCCAGTCGGAGGAATTCCAGCGTCCGATGGGGACCGACGAGTTCCATTACCTGTTGGGGCGGTACGTCCAGGCCCGGCAGAAGAGGCTGGGGATCCGGGACAGTTCGATGCTGGCGACGGCCTACGAGTGTGGCATCCCGATCTTCACCTCGAGTCCCGGGGACAGCTCGATCGGCATGAACGTGGCCGCGATGGCGATGCGCGATTCCAAGTTGATGTTCGATGTGAACCGGGACGTGAACCAGACCGCGGGCATCGTCTACGATGCCAAGAGCAGCGGCCACACGAGCAGCGTCTGGATCCTTGGCGGCGGCAGCCCGAAAAACTTCATGCTGCAGACCGAGCCGCAGATCCAGGAAGTGATGGGGATCAAGGAGAAGGGGCACGATTACTTCCTGCAGGTGACCGACGCGCGTCCGGACACCGGCGGCCTGAGCGGCGCCACGCCGGCGGAGGCAGTCAGTTGGGGCAAGGTGGACCCCGAGAAGCTGCCGGATTCCGTGGTTTGCTACACCGACAGCACGATCGCGTTGCCATTGTTGAGTGCCTATGTCCTCAGTCGGGTGAAGCCGCGTCCCCAAAAGCGCCTGTACGACCGTCGCGATGCCATCCTCGGGAAAGTGCGCGACCGCTACCTGAAGACCGGCACGGTGGGCAAGATCCTCACCAGCCGGAAGGTGGCGAAACGAGCGTCGGGCGTCGGTCTGAAGTAGCCCAAACCGGCGCCTTGCCGCGGGTGCCCTGTTCCCCTAACGCTCTTCCCACTTATGGGTCTTCTCGAAGGAAAGATCGGCGTGGTCTTCGGCGTCGCCAACAAGCGCTCGATCGCCTGGGCGATCGCCCAGGCGTGGAAACGCGAGGGTGCGACCCTTGCGTTCACCTACCAAGGCGAGCGCCTCAAGGAAAACGTCGAGGAACTCGCCGGCACGTTCGGCAGCGACACCCTCATCCTTCCCTGCGACGTGACGTCGGATGCCCAGATCGACGCCGTGTTCGCCGCGCTGCGCGAGAAGTTCGGCCGGTTGGACCTGCTGCTGCACGCGGTGGCGTTTGCGCCCCGGGAAGCGTTGGAAGGCGACTTTCTCGACACGTCCCGGGAGGCATTCCGCGTGGCCCACGACGTGAGCGCGTATTCCTTGATCGGGTTGGCCCGGGCCGCGACCCCGCTGATGACCAACGGTGGATCCATCGTGGCGATGTCCTATTACGGCGCGGAAAAGGTCATTCCGCACTACAACGTCATGGGCGTCGCGAAAGCGTCCCTGGAAGCCAGCACCCGGTATCTGGCCAGCAGCCTCGGAACCCGGAAGATCCGCGTGAACTGCATCAGTGCCGGCCCGATGAACACCTTGGCGGCCCGTGGCATCGCCGGGTTCACGGACATGCTGAAGCATTACGAGGCCCACGCGCCGCTTCGCCGGAATGTCTTGCCCGACGAGCTGGGGCATACCGGGGCTTTTCTGGCGTCGGATGGGGCGGCGGCGATCACCGGGCAGGTGCTCTACGTCGACTGCGGCTACCAGATCATGGGCATGTAGAGGCACGGGCCCGTCCTCCACCACGAGGAGCGCG
>Ga0114969_10001640_pt1 | contig 18948 bp, 16 predicted proteins | sample M_130807_MF_Meta_FD_87316 | JGI IMG/M metagenome (GOLD analysis project Ga0114969, IMG submission 87316) | Freshwater microbial communities from Lake Montjoie, Canada to study carbon cycling - M_130807_MF_MetaG | ecosystem: Environmental > Aquatic > Freshwater > Lake | place: Lake Montjoie...
ATTTACTTCCTCAAGCAGGACTACACGATCGTGATCGTCACGCATAACATGCAGCAAGCTGCGCGCGTGTCGGATACCACGGCATTCTTCTGGCTCGGCAAGCTGATCGAATACGGCGCCACGCCGAACATGTTCACCAGTCCGGCGGAAAAGCTCACCGAGGACTACATCACCGGCCGGTTCGGCTAAGCGAGATTTCAGGATGACGATGGAACAGAACGTTCGGCACTTTCAGGACGAACTCGAACAGCTAAAGGCACGACTGCTCGCCATGGGCGGTCTGGCCGAAGACCGCGTGCGGACGGCGATGCGTGGCCTCACGGAAAGCGATCAGGCCGCGCTCGAACGCGTGATCACCGGCGACGACGCGATCAACCAGCTGCATGTGGAAGTGGATGACCGCTGCGTCAAGCTGCTGGCGCTGCATCAGCCGATGGCCGTGGATCTGCGCGCCATCGTGTCGGCCGTGAAGATCAACAACGACCTGGAGCGGGTCGGCGACCTCGCGGTGAACATCGCCGAGGCTGCCGCGCGCTATATGACGCATCCGCCGGTGAAGCCGCTGATCGACATTCCGCGCATGGCGCTGATCGCGCAGGAGATGCTCCGCGATTCCCTCGACGCCTACGTGCGGCGCGATCTCTCGATGGCGGGCAACGTCCTCAACCGCGACGACGAAGTCGACGCGCTCAAGACGCTCGTGTTCAAGGAATTACTGGGCTACATGCAGCGCGACAAGGGCACCGTCGCCGCGTCACTGGACCTGATTCTGATTTCGCGCCATCTCGAGCGGATCGGCGATCACGCCACGAACATCGCAGAAGACGTGATCTTCATGGTGTCGGCGCGCGACGTCAGGCACCAGAGCGAAGAGACGCAGTAGCGACTACTTCTTCTTTTTGACCTCGTCGACGATCTTCTTCGCGAGCGGCAGGCTCGTCTCGCAGGTCGGGTCGTCGATGCGGCAACCGGCGACGGTCTGCTTGCACCCGCACGTGCACGACTCTTCATTCATGCGTTTCAGCGCCATCGTCTTCTCGTCGGCGGTCATGCCGGCGAAGTCGATGCCGGGGATGGATGTCGCGTAGGCCGAGTTCGCCTTGAGCACCTGACCCGTATCTTCGACCACAGAGACTTCTGCGTTGGTCGGCAGCTTCGCGAGCGCGCGCACTTCTTGTTCGGTCACTTCCGCGCGCAGGGTGCCGAGGTGTCGCTGCACCATCTTGCCGTCGGTGTTGAGCACGAATGTGGACGGGATCGATGAGATGCCGCCGAAGAGTTTCTCGATCTTCTCGTCGACGATCGCGACCGGGTAGTTCATCTGGTGGTCGGTGACGAACTTCTTCACGTCGGCGGCGGCGTTCTTGCCCTCATCGACCGACAGACCGACGATCACGAGCTGGTCTTTGTATTTGCTCTGCAGGTTGATCAGATCCGGAATTTCGGCGCGGCACGGTCCGCACCATGTGGCCCAGAAGTTGAGCAGGACCACTTTCCCCTTCCAGGCGCTCTGGTCGATGACTCTCCCATCGAGGTCGGTGAGCGAGAACACTGGCAGGGGCAGCGGCTTGTCAGAGAGCACGATTTTGATGCCGGCGCCGGGCACGGGCCCCTGGGTCAGCGCGGCTGTGGCCGGCGACACGGCCGCGGTGGCTGCCGGGCTCTCCGCAGAAGTCTGTGAACAGGCGGTTGCCGCCAAGAGGATCGTCGCCAAAGCCAAAACGCGCATGGCTCGATTTTAAGGGGGTGCGGCCGGGGTACCTTAACGAAAATTAATGGCGGTTGAAGCCCCTTCCGGGGTTTCGGCAGCTGTTTCCCTTGTGCGATGCTCCCGAGGTACCCTTTTTTTTCGTAACCCAATGGAGTTATAGACATGAAGAACGTGATCAAGATTGCAGTGGTTGTGTTGGCGACGGTGATTGGCGCGACGACGTTGTCGGCTCAGGCTGCGGGAACCAAGCAGACGGCTCCGGCGACGACGCCAGCGGCTCCGGCGAAGGACGCCCCGAAGGACGCTCCGAAGATGGCCCCCAAGGATGCTCCGAAGGACGCCCCGAAGATGGCTCCGAAGGACGCCCCCAAGGACGCCCCCAAGGACGCAAAGATGGCTGCGAAGTCGCCGTGCAAGGCTGGCGAAGTGTTGAAGGACGCGAAGAAGGCGTTCAACAAGGACACGAATCCCTGCGTCAAGAAGTAGCAGCGGTTGCTCTGGTTTAAGTCACGAGCCGGATGGGTTCACGCTCATCCGGCTCGTGGTGTGTACGGGCTCATCCGCGCTTCGACACGCGCAAGAACGTGATGTTGTCGAACGGATCATGAAACTGATCGATGCCTGAGACATCACCCACCGGCAACGCGCGCGTCAACGCCAGCATCTCGGCATCGTCCCGATAGATCAGATGCCAATCCATCATGCTCTCCATGTAACCGGCGTCCATGATATTGGGCAGAAGTTGGCGATCAGCAGCGTGCCGCCTGGCCGCAGGGCGTTGAACATCACCGTCGTCAGCTGGACGGCCGCGGATTCCGGCAAATAGTCGTAGAGGCCCATCGTGTATGACACATCAGAGGCCGGCAGCATCGTGCGGCCGGTGATGATGCGTCGCACGGATGCGGCGGTGGCCTCCACCCCGTAACGCGCATAGTCTCGGCGCACGAGCGCGAGGCTCTCTTCATCTTGATCGAGCGCCGTGATCTTCGCACGCTCGGCACGCACGGCCTTCGACAGATCCGCTTCGCGCAGATGCCCCGCGGCGATGGCCACGACGTCGATGTCGCGATCGAGCCGATCAGCTTCCCCGTCAATCATCTCTGCCACCATCCGGCGCCGAAACCGCACGGCTGAGGGTGAGGCCGTGCTAGTGCAGTAGTGGAAGACGCGTCGCGCGCGTTCCGGCAGGGCATCGATCTCTGCGGTGCGGTAGCCGTAGATGTAGTCCATCATCACGGCGTCGCCGGCATAGCCGCGCGGTTTCGAAAAGGCCCGATACGTGAAGGGGTCTTCGTGCAGCAGGTCTCGCACGCGATGCGCGCGTGCATCGTCGGCGGCAAACTGCAGCCATCGCGAGCGCGGGAGCGTCTGGCGGCGATCGGCCAGCACGCCGAGGAGGCGGCTCATGCCTGCGAGAACGTTGTTGGAGTTGATTTGGTCGAATGCGATGTCCATACGTGCCTAGTGGACGGACGCACTCCATGAATTCCCGCGCGCGGAATTCGTGATGCGTGTCCGTCTCTTCATGCATGAATGGCATGTCCCCCGCTGCGGCGTCAGTCATTCGCCGGATTCGCAAGACGCTGCCAGACGCAGCCTTCCAACCCAATCGCGCGCGCCTGGTGACCGCGGCCCTGCACACCATGGTGGTCGGGGTCGGCTACGCCGGCATTCGTCTGCTTCCGCCGGCTGCGCCACTCCTGTCTGTGGTCATTGGACATTCGCTCGCGTGTCTGGCGTTTGTCGGGCACGAGATCTCGCACAACGCGGTCGTGCGTCACCGCGTCGTGAAATACCTCGTCTCGTTGTGGGTACTCGGGATCAACGTCGTGTCGCCGACGATGTGGAACCGGCTGCACAACGACGCGCACCATCGGCACGCGAGCACCATCAAGGATCCGGATCGCCCCTTCCTCGTCACGGAACAACAGCCCGCCACGTTGCGGTACGCGGCCGTGTTCTATCCGGCCCGCGAGAACTGGCGCGCCAACGTGCTGGTGTTTGTGCATCTGGTCAGCTACATCACGCGCAACATCGTGTGCGTGTTCTATCCGGACGACGCGAAGCCCGCGATCATCACGAGCAAGCCCGCGTATCGTCGCGCCGAGCGCTGGCGGGTTGCTGCGGAACTCGGCAGCATCGCCGCGTTGCAATGGATGGTGTGGATCGCGGTCGGCCGCTCGTGGTGGAACTACGTGTGGGCATCGCCCGCCGCGTTGTGCGTCGCGTCGGCGGTGATCATGACGTATGTGTTCACGAATCATTTTCTGAACCCGATCACGCATGACCACGATCCGATTGCCGGGACGACCTCCGTCGTCGTGCCGAAGGTGTTCGATGTGCTGCACAGCAATTTTTCGTATCACACCGAGCATCATCTGTTTCCGTCGCTCAACTCCGACTACTACCCGCAGGTGAGTGCGCTGTTGAAGGCGGAGGCGCCTGAGGGGTATCAGCAGGTGGCGATTGGTGAGGCGTGGAAGCGGTTGTGGGAGCAGGAGCGGTTTCGGGAGATGAAGTGAGTGGCTAGGGATGCCCTAAGATGTCCGCGGGAAACTGGCGAGTGAGTCCGTCAATCACTGTGGCCGCGAGAGTCGCGGCCCGATGGAGGAAGAACTGTGTTGAACAGAAACAGAATCGGCGCCGGCGCGCTCATCGTCCTGGCATCGGTCGCACCAGCCGTCGCCCAGCCCACACCAGCGCCGCCGACGGCACCGCCACCGTCAGTCGAGATATTGCTCGACCGCACCGGCATTGCCAGCCCACGATTCTTGAACCGACGCGTGCCGTACAGCTTGGCACCGACCACGCCCGACGCGGTCGCATTCGTGAAGTTCCGAAGCCTTGTGCCGGACAGAGATTTCGTGGTGGCCTTCTCAGGGGCAGACAAGAATTCACAAGGAGACCTGGAGGCTTCCGGAATGACGGTCTCCTGTTCTGACAAGTGCAAGGCGGTGTTCAGGGTCCGGGCGAATGGAACGGTTGAGGTGCATGCCGATGCCCTACGCAAGGCCTACCCGACTGCCACCGGGGTGTTTCGCGTCGCCCTCTACAACGAGGACGGAGATCTCGCAAATTCTCAGGGGTACCTGACCGGCGCTGAAAAGCCGACCGAGCCTACGAATCAGTCAACATTTGGCGCCTCGTTCAATTCTTCCTATGGCTGGGATCCTGACTTGGCGTCTGTCACCGCGCCCGGTTCCAAGAACGCGTCGATTTCCTTTGCGACACCGTTCAGTGGACCGATCCGAGCGCACGCGACCGGCGCCGCGTCGATCACGTTACGCGAGTCTCTCGGATCACGAGCGGACGCCGACTTCGAATTGTCCGTCAAGCCAGCGGGCGATCTGGGCGATCCCGCGATCACCTCGCCCACCGTTCAAGCCACGAAATACCAAATCCGGGCGTATGGACTGAGCGGCGGCTCCTTCACCGCTGGCCGATTCGATGTCGCGGCACCCAGCGCATCCATCGCGAGCTTTGAAAGCGGTGATTCCATCGGCGCGGCGTATCAAATTGGCGCAGCGTCCCTCAATGGCACCTGGCTCTTTAGACGGCAATTCTCAGCACGCCGAATCAACCCAACGGAAGAAGCCGCTGCGAAGAGCGTCGGACTTGACGAAGACCACTCGGTGAAGATCCTGCAGATTCGCGGAATCCACCTTGGCAGCGCAGGGCTCCTCAGCCTCTATCATTCGAGAGCACAGTTCACCCGGCACGACGGCAACGGGGACGGAGTGACACCGCTGACCGACGGGTACCAGGTCCGCTACCGCACGATCGGCGGCGAGGCCGTGTTTCCCATTTGGAGTTCTGCGGAGCACAAGAGCGCACAGGGTGTCGAAAACAATGAAACGACGCGGCATGTGGCCACGGGTAGGCCTGCAACGCGCCTTCCCCGCGATCACTGAAATCAGACAGGTTGCGAACGGTACCGATGAGAGCATCCTGCACGATGTCTTGCGTCTCTGCCAATCCACGCGCGTAGCCAGGGATGCGCCCCGACGCCCAACGCTGAAGCCGCGGCAAGTAGCGTCGCACTAGCCTGTCAAGGGCCTGATCGTCGCCACTTTGCGCAAGACGGATCAACTCGATCGACGCCTCCATGGGCGTTCCGTCAGCCAACAAGCACCTGTTCGGTTTTCCGGGCGATGCCGTTTCCAACAGTAATGAGCGCCAATCCCGACCCAAACGCAACCGCTGACCCCACGCCGTCCTCCTCAGAGCTGACGCTGCTGGCTGATGTGATCCGTAATGTTGCACGAACCCACCGGCTTCGGCCAGAAGAAGCCGCAGACTTCTCCCAGACGGTCCACCTGCGGCTGCTCCACCGGAACTACGACGTCTTCTCACGGTTCGCCGGCCGCAGCTCGCTGAAGACCTATCTAACGGTCGTCGTTGTGCGCCTCCTTCTCGATTGGCGGAACAGCCAGTACGGAAAGTGGCGACCATCACGACAGGCGAGCCGTCTCGGCCGCCACGCCGTCATGCTCGAACGACTGATGTCGCGCGACGCACTCACCGCGTCGCAGGCCGTTCACGCGGTCGTGACGAGTCAACCGGATCTGACCCGCCAGGATGCCGAGGCGCTGGCCGCCTCTCTCAACCGAACTCCCAAGCCGCGACTGGTCACCGACGAAGGACTTGAGGACCAGCTGGCCCAGCCGTTCACCGATCCGATTGCGGAACAGCAGCGCCAGTTGGCTGAACGGCGCATCCGCGGATCCCTCGCCTCGGCCCTTCGGCTGTTGTCCGACGAGGACCGCGAACTGGTGTCCGCGCGTTACGCTGGCACCGAGACCGTGCAAGCGTTGTCGAAGAGCCGCGCGGCCGATCCCAAGACGATGTACCGGCGATTGCAGCGGGTGCTTGAACAGCTGCGACGGCACTTGCGTGCCGACGGCATCAACGCTCTCGAAGCGAGCTGGTAACCGCATCATCCCTGAAGAGACGGACGCAGTATCCACATTCCACAAACAAAAAAGCCCCGGACCTAAAGGTCCGGGGCTCCATCTGTCAGTCTGGATCGTCCGGCGGGCTGCCCTCGGAAGCTCAGGTCAGGAAAGCCCGCCGGCTACGTCTGCAAGAACCCTACTTCGCCAAAATCCGCTCCGGCCGCATCACGAGGTTCTCAATAAAGAACTCCATCATGCGCTGGTTGTTCACGCCACTGTGTGGCTGGTCGGGGCCGACCTGCATCTCGAAGCTCTTGCCGGCTTTCTGGAGCGCGGTGACGAGCTGCATCATGTTGTTCGGATGCACGTTGTTGTCCGCAGTGCCGTAATACAGCATCAAGCGGCCCTTGAGATTCGCAGCGAGGTTCACCGCATTGCCGGCCTCGTACCCTTCCTTGTTTTCCTGCGGAATCCACATGTAACGCTCGGTGTAGACCGAATCGTAGTGATACCAGCTCGTCACGGGTGATGACGACGACGCGGCGGCGATCACTTCGGGGTGACGCAAGATCATGAGCGCCGACGACGTGCCGCCGTACGACGTGCCGTAGATGCCGACGCGATCCTTGTCGAAATACGGACGCGACCACAACGCCTTGACGCCGTTCGCCATGTCATCCATCTCCACCGTGCCGAGATGCATGTACACCTGATCGAGCGTGCGCTTGCCCTGACCAGGCGCCGAACGTGAACTGAGATTCACAATGAGGAAGCCGTACTCCGCCGTGGCATTCGCATTCGCGAAGTTTTCGGTCGGCACATTGCTGCCGCTCGCCGGACCGCCATACACCGGAATCAACGTCGGATACTTCTTCGTCGGATCAAAGTTCGACGGAAACTGAATCTGCCCATACAGCGTCGTCTTGCCATCCGCCGACAGATACGTGAACTGCTCCGCCTTCTTGAGGCCGAGCGTGTCGAACTTGGTGGTGTCGGCCTTCGCAAGCTGTGCGACAGCCTTGCCCGTCATGTCCACGAGCTGCGTGGCCACCGGCGTGTTGTGCGACTGATACACATCAATGAAGTACTTGTTGTCTGCCGAGATGCCGCAGCCGCCTGCGCCACCGCCGCCACCCGGACCACCGCCCGCGCGACCACCACCCGCCGGCGCGCCACCCACAGGACACGCGCCTACGCTGTGATTGAACTTCGGATCGGTGAGCCGCACATCGCCCGTGCCATCCAGATTCACGCGATGCAACTGCGTCTTCATCCAGTTGTCACCGTCACGCGCCGTGTAGAACAAGACACCGCGCGCTTCGTCGAGCTTCACGATTGCGCCGGCCTCGGCCGTCGTGAGCTTCGTGATCGGATTGATGAGCTTGCCGGTGAAGTCGTAGAGATAATAGTTGCTGAACCCGTTGCGCTCCGACTCCCAGATGAAGCGTTTCTTGTCGGCAAGAATCGTCATCCCCGGATGATTCTCGACCCAGCCGGTCGGCCATTCTTCGCGAATGATCACGCGGCACTTGGTCGTCGACGCGCTGCAGCCCACAAACTCGAGGATGTTCTGCTTGCGGTTCGTGCGATTCATCATGAGCTCTGAGCTGTCGGTCGCCCAGCGCATCTGATACACGTAGTGCCCGACGACATCGTTCGAGAATGCGCGACCATCGCGCACATCGATCTTCTTCGCCGCGCCAGCGCCGACGTCATACACAAACACTTCCGGCACTGGATTCGGCGCGCCCGCTTTGGGATACGCCTCGACATCGAGGGCGGTCTGGATGCCCGTCTGATTCATGCCGAGGTAGAAGTCTTTCACTTCGCTCTCGTCGAATCGGTAGTAGCCGACCTGCTGACTGTTCGGCGCCCACCAGATGGCGGTCGTCTGGCCGAGCTCTTCGCCGTACACCCAGCTGCCCGATCCATTCTTGATGCGCTTCTCGACGCTGCCATCCGTCGTCACCTGCACTTCACCGGTGCCATCCGCGTTGGCGACCCAGAAGTTGCGTGCGCGATAGAACGCTTTGAACTTGCCGTCGGGCGAGAGCGCGCACTCGAGCTGACGACCGCGCGGTGCACCACCCGCCGGGCAACCAGCCATCGCCGCCACCGGCATCTCGTGCTGCTGCTGCTCAAGACCGCCTTGGCTCTGTCCACCACCGCGACCACCCGCCGGCGGCGCGCCGCCGGCTCGGCCACCACGACCGCCAGCAGCTGCGGCGGGTGCGCCCGCCGACGGCGGTGCGGCGGCCTCGATCACCTTCATCGTGGCCAGATCGACCGACATCGGCTTGCCGGCAGCGGTGTACGTGAGGCTCTTGCCATCAGCCGAGAACTGCGCGTTGCTGATCGCGCCCGGCACGACCGCGCCGGTCATCTGTGGCTGCATCTTCGTGAACTGGTCAAAGCCCGGCATCAACCTGAGGCGGTCCTGGGCCATCAGCGTCGTGACGGCCGCAGCGGCCGCGAAAACAGTGACAAAAACGGTGCGTTTCATGGCGTCAGTCTAACGGCAGTCCGGAAAACATCGGGAGTTAATTCGATGAATTAACTCCCGATGTTTTCTCCCTCCGGTGACAATGGCCCTGGTACGCGGATTGCTCATAGACCAATCGCCAACCCTGTCCGAAACGAGGAGACCGCGATGAAACATCTGATACTTCGCCTCAGTGTGTGGGCTGCCCTGGCGGTAGCCCTCGAGGCCCAGACCTTCATTCCGAACGATGGGCCCTACAAGCTGACGGGTAACTCCGGACTGTCGTACGTCGGCACGTCGCACGTGTACGACCCGGCGTCGAATCACTTGTATTCCTCGACACGCGCCGGCATCTACCACTTCGACACGACCTCGATGAAAGTCGTCGGCCGCACGCCGACCGTGCGCGGCGCCGGCTCGATGTCGCTCGACGCGGCGCGCAATGAGCTGTACGTGCTCGCCCTCCACGAGAACGTCATGAACGTCGTCGACGTCACGACGCAGAAGGTGGTGCGCACGTTCTTCGCGCCGGCGTGGTTCAACGTGTTCTACGAGGCCGATCGCGGCGAGCTCTACTACCTGCGCGGCGACACGCGCGACGTGCAAATCGCCGATCGACTCACGGGCCGGGTGCTGAAGACGCTGACACTCGCAGGGCGTCCGTCGTTTCTCGAAGGCGACGCGGCGCATCATCGCGTGCTCGTGCGACTCGCCGACAAGAAGCAGATTCAGATCATCGGCACGGCCGATCGCGAAATCACAGGCGCATGGGAGGCGCGCGACGACGGGCAGTCGGCGATGGCGATCGACCCGACGGGCACACGCGTGTTCATCAGCTCGGGTCGCGACATCGTGATGCTCGACGGTGCGAGCGGCAAGGAACTGAGCCGCATCGGCGTCGGCAACAACATCGAGTCGATCGTGTATGACGCCGGCACGCAGCTGGTGGTGGCCCTCTCCGGTGGCCAGGTCAATGTTGCCAAAGTGGGTGCCACGGACATGACCCTGCAGCAGAGCCTCAATACGCGCTCGTTCGTGCAGGAGATCTTCCTCGATCCCAAGACGCACAAGATCTTCGGCATCAGCCGGATCTACGACGATGGGGTGATGCGGGACTACACGGCGCAGTCGTTGCCGCCGGACGGCGGGTCCACACTGCTGACGCTCACGTTGCGACGGTAGGTTGTAAGATCTGAGCAATGCAGCGGTCGTGGTCACGACAACCCGCCGGGCGATTCGTGGCTGCGGCCCTCTGTGCCGTCGCGACGCTCGTCGCGGCGCGTGACCACGGCACCTACGGTGTGTCGGGCCATGCACGGCTCGGTTTCACCCTCACATCGAACGCGTACGACGCGGCCAACAACCGGCTGTATGCGTCGGCTCGCGACGGCGTCTATGAGGTGGACACGAGCGCCGGCAAGGTGCTGGGACAGATCGGGCGCGTCAGCGGCGCGGGCTCCATCGCGTTCTCGGCCAAACAGAAAGAGCTGTATCTGCTCAGCCTGCACGAAGACGTGATGAGGGTCATCGACATCGACAGCCGCAAGGTCGTGCGCACGTTCGACGCGCCGGCCTGGTTCAACGTCTTCTACGACGCGTCGCGCGACGAACTCTATTACCTTCGCGCCAACACGAAGGCGGTGCGCGTGGCGAGCCGCGTGGACGGTCACACCATCGCAACGCTGACGCTCGATGGGCACCCGTCGTTTGTGCTGATGGACCCGGCGCGCAGGCGCATCCTGATTCGTCTGGCGGACCACGACGTGATTCAAGTCATCGACACGACGGAGCACGCAATCGCCGTGTCGTGGCCACTGACGGCCGACGGGCAGTCGGCCATGGCGATCGACGACACGGGCACGCGCGTGTTTGTGAGCTCGGGGAAAAACTTGAAGATGCTGGATGGCCAGTCGGGCAAGGAGATGGGCCGCATCGGCATCGGAGACCAGGTGCGATCGATCGTCTATGACCCGGGCACGCAGCTCGTCGCGGCGTTATGGAGCCAGAGCCAGATCCGGGTCGCGCACCTCGGGCCGCTCGGCCTCGATGCGGTGCAAAGTCTCGACACGCGGGCCGTGGTCCGCCAGCTATTCCTCGATCCAACGACGCATGCCATTCTCGCCGTGGCGACCCTGGCCGAAGCCGACAAGATGGGCATCAACGCCAACTTCGCCCCGGAGGCCGGCCTCCGCACCTCATCGCTCCTGACGCTCAAGTACAGCAAGTAGGGGGTCAGAGCCCTTTTCCACAGGCGTCCACAGTTTAGGGACACAGTACGAGGCAAGTGCGTCTGATACTTGAGGTTATGCTCTGTCCCCTTTTTGGCGAAACCTGTGGAAAAGGGCTCTGACCCCCTACGCACGCGGGTCCTGACCTCGCACCCACTACGCGCGGACGGCGACTACGTCCTTTACTGGATGACGTCGGCGCGGCGGCTGCGCAGCAACTTTGCCCTGGAGCGCGCGGTCGCGCTGGCGCGCGACCGCCGCGCACCGCTCGTGATCTTCGAACCGCTCCGCGTGGGCTACGCCCACGCGAGCGATCGCCTGCACCGCTTTGTCATCGACGGCATGGCGGATCACGCCCGCGCACTGTCTGCGACCCCCGTCACCTACCTGCCCTACGTGGAGCCCGCGCCCGGCGACGGGCGCGGGCTCCTCGCTGCCCTCGCCGATCGCGCCATCGCGGTGGTCACCGACGACTCTCCCGCGTTCTTCCTCCCTCGCATGCTCGAGGCAGCCGCACGGCAGGTGCGTGTGCAGTTGGAAGCGATCGACTCGAACGGCATCCTGCCGATGCGCGCGGCACCGAAGTGCTTCGTCACCGCCTTCTCGCACCGCGCCTACATGCAGCACACGCTGCGCGAGCACCTGCAGACGTGGCCCGCCGCGATCAGCTTCGACGGGCTGCCGCGCCTCGACCCCGAGGCGCTGCAGCCCGCAATCACCGCGCGCTGGCGCTTCACGTCACTCGAGGACCTCGAGTCACCGACTGCGCTCATCGCGTCACTGCCGATCAATCACCGCATCCCGGCGGTCGACGTGCGGGGCGGCGACACGGCCGCCGAGACCGCGCTCGCGCGATTTATCGCGCGGGCGCTCGGCACCTACAGCGACGATCGCAACCAGCCGAGCCTCGAAGGCACGAGCCGGCTCTCACCGTATCTGCACTTTGGCCACATCAGCGCGCACGACGTGTTCTCAGCGGTGATGAACGCCGAGCAATGGACGACCAGGAAGCTCGCGAAGACCGGCGGCGGCAAACGCGAGGGCTGGTGGGGTGTGTCGCCGAGCGCGGAAGGCTTCCTCGACCAGCTGATCACCTGGCGCGAGCTCGGCTTCAACATGTGCGTGCAGCGACCAGATGACTACGACAAGTTCACGTCGCTACCCGACTGGGCGCGCGCGACGCTCGCGGCCCACGCGAGCGACGCGCGCACGTGGACGTATTCGCGCGCCGAGCTCGAGCACGCCCACACACACGACCAAGTCTGGAATGCGGCACAGCGCGAGCTGACCGAGACCGGCTGGATGCACAACTACATGCGGATGCTGTGGGGGAAGAAGATCCTCGAGTGGTCGCGCTCGCCCGAAGAGGCGCTCGACCACATGACGGAGATCATGAACGCCTACGCGCTCGACGGGCGGGATCCGAATTCCTATACGGGCTATTTCTGGACGCTCGGCCGCTACGATCGCCCGTGGGCGCCGGAACGCGAGATCTTCGGCATGATTCGCTACATGAGCTCCGACAGCACAATGAAGAAGTGGCGGATGAAACCGTACCTCGCAAGATTCGGGCCACCTTCGCTGCTCGACAATTGACAATTGAGATCGGGACTCAATTCAACGAATTGAGTCCCGATCTCAATTGCTCCGGCGCAGCACGACTCCCGCCAGGACGCCGGTTGCCTTCCCGTCTTTCCACGCGATCTTGCCGTTCACGATCACCGCGCTGACGCCCGTCGCCAGCTGGTGCGGTTTGTCATACGTGGCGCGATCGATGATCTTCGCCGCATCGAAGATGACGATGTCCGCGATCGCGCCAGTGCGAATGGCGCCACGATCCCTGAAGCCAAAGACTTGCGCCGGCAACGACGTCATGTTGTTGATCGCCCACCACAGCGTCAACACCTTGCGCTCGCGCACGTAGACGCCAAGTCTTCTCGCGAACGCGCCGTTATTGCGCGGATGCGGCACGCTCTCACCCGGCAACGACAACGCCCCATCGCTCGACGCCATCGTCCAGTCCTGCCGCATGATGGCGCGGATGTCGTCTTCGCTCATGTTGAACGAGACGATCGACGCGCCGCCATCAAGGATGATGTCGATCGCCGCCTGCTCGGATGACACCCCCTTCGCCGTGGCGATATCGTCGAGACGTTTCCCCGCCAGCGACATGTCTTTCGTCGACGCGATCGCAATTGAATGCGGACCGCCGCGACGCCGGATGTTCTCCTTGGCGTCGGCCAGCAGTCCGGGTTTCTTTGCGGAATCGGCGAGACGGGCGCGAGCGTCGGCCGCGCTCACGCCCGGCAACACGGCCGCCGACAAACTCGTCGACGAGGCTTCGTACGGATATTGATCCGCCCAGACAAGGACGCCGCGCTTCCTCGCCGCGTCGATATGCTCGATCATCGTCTTGCTCAGTCCCCAGCTGTCGGGACCGAGCGCCTTCATGTGCGACACGATACCCGCGACCTTCGCCTCTTCAGCGACGCGAATCACTTCGTCCACCGACGCGACGACACCGACATCGTAGTTGCCCTCATCGCGAATGTGACTCGTGTAGACGCCGCCCGCCGCACGCGCGAGTGCCACCAACTCGTCCGTCTTTGCGTAGCGACCGGGCGTGTAGAAGATGCCGCTCGACATCCCGAATGCGCCATCCGCCACCGCCTGCTTCACCAGGCCGAGCATCTTCGTCAACTCATCCGGCGTCGGTGCGCGATTGGCGCCGCCCAGCACCGCACTCCGCACACTTCCATGACCAATCAGGAGCGCGACGTTCACGCCGATGCCGCCGTCCGCCTCGAGCGTCGCGCGTTGCTTCGCGAGGTCCACCGGTCCGCCGCCATCCGGATTGCCGACAATCGTCGTGACGCCCTGCGCCAGCTCGGCATCTGCGGTGCGCAACTCGGGACGCGCCAGCGTCTCGAGGCCGTGCGAGTGCACATCGATGAAGCCCGGGGCCACCACCAGACCGGTGGCATCGATCACTTCGCGTGCATCACGGATGTCGAGCGAGCCGATGCCCACGACGCGCCCGTTCCGGATGCCAATTGTGCCGTCCATGCGGCCGGTGACGCCGCCCAGTCCGTTGAACAGCTGGCCGCCCCCCGCGCCGACGTTGATGATGGCCACATCGAGTGGGACCGTCTGCGCGGAAACCGTGACGAACAGGGCGAGGGCAACGACAAGCAGGCGCGGCATGCCGCCAGTGTAGGCGCACAGCCAACCCCAGCGCCAATGACCTCGTCTAATGCTCTCGATCGGTATCTATACCGACAGAGATACAATGCCGCCCATGTCCCCGATCTGGTTCCAGATTCTGCTCGCGCTGGCCGACAGCGACCGGCACGGCCTCGGCATCATGCAGGAAGTGCTCGAGCGAACGCAGGGGGCCATGCGCCTGTGGCCCGGGATGCTCTATCGCAATCTCCAGAAGCTCGAAGCCGAGCGCCTGATCGAGGAAGTCGAGAGCACCGGCAGCCCGATGGCCGGCAGCCCGCGCTTCTATCGCCTCACGGCGGCCGGACGGCGCGAGTGCACGGCCGAAGCGCGGCGCCTCGCCACATTTGTCGATGCGGCCCGCGCCAAGCACCTGCTGAAGAAAGGGCGCCCGTGATCTATCGGGCCCTCGCCCGCCTCCTGCCGCGCGAGTTTCGCGCGACCGCAGGCGCCGAACTCGAGTTGGCGGCCGACGCGTGCATCGCGCGCGAACAGGCGCGACTGGGCCGCCTCGGCATCGTGACCGCCCGGCTCCGCCTCACCACCGACATCATCGCCACCGCGTTCGCACTCCGGTGGCCCGCTCCCCCTCCCGTTCACGACACGCGGCGCCGCGGCGTCATCGAGGCACTCATGGACAACATGCTGAAAGACTTTCTCTACGCCGTTCGCGGACTCCGACGCCAGCCGGGTTTCGCATTCCTCACCGTTCTCACGCTCGCCCTCGGCATCGGCGCCAACACCGCGATCTTCAGCGTCGTCAATGGCGTGTTGTTGCGGCCGCTGCCGTACCCGAAAGCCGATCAGCTTGAATACGTAACGACCAGGTTTCCCGCGCTCGGCTTCGAGCAGTTCTGGATGTCGCCGCCCGAGCTGATCGAGCTGGCCGATCACAACGAGAGCTTCAGCGCGCTCGGCGGGTTTCGATCGACGTCGGTCACGGTCAATACGACGCCGCCCAGCCGGCCGAACGCCGGGCTCGTCACGACCGGCCTGATGCCGACGCTCGGCGTGACACCACTTGCGGGCCGCTGGTTTTCCGAGGAAGACGCGAGGCCGGGTGCCGGGGACGTGGCGATCCTGTCGTGGGAATTCTGGAACCGTCAGTACGGCGGCGATCCGGGCGTGATCGGTCGCAAGATCCTCATCGACAACGTGTCGAACACCGTCATCGGCATCATGCCGAAGGGCTACGACGTGCATGACCAGAAGATCGAGATCTGGATTCCACTGACGATCACTCCAGCGACGCTGCCGAACATGCGTGGCAGCCATTTCCTCTATGTCGTGGCGCGGCGGAAAGACAACGTGTCGCCGGCCCAGGCGCGCGCGGATCTCGCAAAGATGCAGACGCACTGGCAAGACTTCGCCGGCGCCGGCGCGCGCCATCTCTTCCGCCCGAATATTCCCAACGGGCACGTGCTGAGAATCGACCCACTGAAGGCCGACGTCGTCGGCGGCGCACGCACCGCGCTGCTGGTGCTGCAGGGCGCCGTCGGTCTCGTCTTGCTGATCGCGTGCGCGAATCTCGCCAACCTGCTGCTCGCGCGTGCCGAGTCTCGTCAACGCGAGTTCGCGGTCCGCACGGCGCTCGGCGCCGGTCGCGGGCGGCTCTTCGCACAGTTCATGACCGAAGGCCTTGTGCTGTCGGCATTGGGGGCGGTGGCTGGTGTTGGCCTGGCCTGGCTGGCGCTGAAGGGCCTCCTGTCGATCAGCCCCGACGCGATTCCGCGATCTGCGGAAGTCGGTCTCGACGGGCGCGTGCTGGCGTTCACTTTGCTGCTGACGATCGCGACCGGATTCATCTTCGGTCTCGCACCGCTGTCGAATCTGAGCCGACGCCTGATCACGACGCTGCGCGACGGCACGCGCACCACCGGCGGACGCGCGCAGAAGGCCGTGCGCGGTTCGCTCGTCATCGCGGAAGTGACGCTCGCCGTTGTGCTCGTCGCGAGCGCCGGCCTCCTCGTGCGCAGTCTCTCGAACCTGCTGCACGTGGATGCCGGCTTCAATCGCGCCGAACTGGTCACGTTCGGCGTCGTGCTGCCGACGGCGACGTACGGACCTCAGCAGCGCGCCGATTTTCTCTCGCGGCTCGAGTCCCAGCTCGGCGCACTCCCCGGTGTGACGAGCGTGGCGTCGATGGACGGCCTGCCGCCGAATCGCGCCGTCAATGCGAACGACACCGACTTCGAACACATTCCCAACAACGCGCCGCAAGGCTCGAACCTGCCGATCGAGAACGTCGACTACTGGCAAAACGTCACCCAGCACTACACGGAGACGATGGGGATTCCGGTGCTGCGAGGGCGAGGCTTCGAAGCGGGTGATGTCACGGGCGCGCCCGTCGTGCTCGTCAACGAGGCGCTCGTGCGCAAATTCTTCACGAGCCAGAACCGCGAGCCGGTCGGTGGACATCTCAAACCCGGATCGGCGGCCACCATCCCGTGGTTCACGATCGTCGGCGTCGTGCGCGATGTGAAGCAGGGTGGCGTCGACGCGCCGGTCGGATCCGAAGTGTATTTTCTGGTCGACCAGACGCCGCGAATCGTGCAGGACGCGCCGTCCAACATGAACATCGTGCTGCGTACGACACAGCCGCTGTTGTCGATCTCGACGGCCATCGAGCGCACGGTGCGCGGTCTCGACGCGGGCCTCCCGGTGGTCAAGCTGCGTTCCATGGATGACGTGTTTGGCGACTCCGTCGCGCGGCCGAGGTTCATCACGGTGCTGCTGGGCATCTTCGCCGCGTTGGCCATGCTCCTGGCGGCGATCGGCACCTATGGCGTGTTGTCGTACCTGGTCTCGCAGCAATCGCAGGAGATTGGCATCCGAATGGCGCTCGGCGCCGATCGCGGCAGCGTGCTCGCCCTCGTGCTCAAACAGGGACTGTGGCTCACCGCCATCGGGCTGGTGCTCGGCACGGCCGGCGCGCTCGCGGCCGGCCGCCTCATGAAGTCGCTCCTCTTCAACGTCTCCCCCACCGATCCGTTGACGATTGCCGCTGTCGTGCTTGGCATGGCGGTGGTGGCCGTCCTGGCATGCCTGATCCCGGCCCTCCGGGCCACGCGTGTGGATCCGTTGACGACGTTGCGACAGTAAATGAATGAGGGGCTGCCGGGTTCCCGGCGCCGCCTCCGACGGGCGCCACACGATATAGTTACCACGCTGCTATGAAGCTGGACATGCTCACCGCACTCTTCGTTTTCATGTTGGCGACATTTCTGGGGATGGACATCATCCGGCGCGTGTCCCGGCTGTTGCACACGCCACTCATGTCGCTGACCAACGCCATTTCCGCCGTCACGGTCGTTGGCGCCATCCTGCTGGCCGGTGAAGCGCACGACAAGTTGAGCACGATCCTGGGCGCGCTCGCGGTGTTCGCTTCGACAACGAACCTGGTGAGCGGCTTCCTGATCACCGACCGTATGCTGCGGATGTTCAAGAAGAAGGAGAGCAAGTGATGTCGGGCGCCGCCGAGATCTGCTACTTCCTCGCCGCCCCGCTCTTCATTCTCGCGCTCCGCTGGATGAGCTCGCCGGAAACGGCGCGCCGCGCCGTGATGTCGGCGGTCGCGGCCATGGCGCTGGCCATCGGCGGCACGCTGCTGCAGCCCGAGATTCAGACGTACACATGGATTGGCATCGCCGTGCTGGCTGGCTTGATCGTCGGCGTGCCGCTCTCACGCGTGCCGCTCACCGCCGTGCCGGAACGAACGGGCCTGTCGCAGGCGTTCGGCGGTCTGGCGGCGGCGCTCGTTGGCGTGGCGAAGTATTACCTGTGGCTCGGGGAAGGGTCGCTCACGCACTTCAAGATGGGCGTCATCGGCGGCGAAGTGATTCTCGGTTGCCTCACGTGCACGGGCGGCCTGCTTGCGGCCGGCAAACTCGCCGAGATGATTCCGACGCGCCCCATCACCTACAAGGGCCAGAACATCGTCAGCTTCCTCGGTCTCGGTCTGGCGCTCGCGCTGGCCGGCGTGCTCGTCTACGACCCGACGCAGTCGTGGGCGTTCCCGTTCATCATCGCGCTCGGCCTGATCTTCGGTGTGCTGCTGATTCTGCCGATCGGCGGCGCCGACATGCCGACGGTGATCTCGTTTCTCAATTCTTACGCCGGCCTCTCGGCCGTGGCCCTTGGTTTTGTGCTCGAGAACAAACTGCTGATCGTCGCCGGCGCGCTCGACGGATCGTCGGGCTTCGTGCTGTCGATCATCATGTGCAAGGCCATGAATCGCTCGGTCACCAACGTGCTCTTCGGCGCGTTCGGGTCGGTGGCGGCGGCCAAGGCGCTCGGCGAGAAGAAGACGGCGAAGAGCGCGTCGGCCAACGATGCGGCGCAGCTGCTCTCGGCCGCCAGCACGGTCGTGATCATTCCCGGCTACGGCATGGCGGTCGCGCAGGCGCAGCA
>Ga0114969_10001641_pt1 | contig 18938 bp, 22 predicted proteins | sample M_130807_MF_Meta_FD_87316 | JGI IMG/M metagenome (GOLD analysis project Ga0114969, IMG submission 87316) | Freshwater microbial communities from Lake Montjoie, Canada to study carbon cycling - M_130807_MF_MetaG | ecosystem: Environmental > Aquatic > Freshwater > Lake | place: Lake Montjoie...
ATGAATTTTATCAACTTTGTCATTTAAGTGACCTTGATTCTCTTCAATTTTACCAATATTTGTTACAAGCTGACCCTGACTTTGTTCAATTTTATCTATTTTATAAAGAAGAGTATCGAAACCACCGTTAAGAGCGGCACTAGAGGCTATTTTTTTGTGTATATCTCCAAGCATTCCTGAATCATTTGTGGACTTTGGAGGCATCGAAGAGTTTCTAGGCTTAGATAAAGTTCTTTTTGTCATGTACAACTCTCCAAGTATTAGTAGGTTCTCTCTTAAATATCTTAATTTAAGCTTTTAACTGGGATTAGTTGCTCTTAAATTAAGCTTAAATTAAGAAATAAGCTATATGAATTTTAAAGAAAATATATTTATTAACCCTAATAAACAAATAGATCAATCAGCTGAAATTATATTTGTATCTGATATGTTTTTAGAGGATTATGTAGGAGGAGCTGAGCTTACTACTGAAGCTTTAATTTCGGAATCTCCATTTAAAGTTCAAAAAATTCTTTCTAGAAACGTAAACCTTGCTACTCTTCAGCAGGGTAAAGATAAATTCTGGATATTTGGGAATTTTTCACAAATTAATCTTGAGCTTATTCCTAGCATTGTTGCAAATATAAAATATTCGGTTCTTGAATATGATTACAAATATTGCAAATACAGATCTCCAGAGAAACATGAATCGGCCACAGGAAATTCTTGTGATTGTGCAGAAAATATTAGCGGAAAAATAATTTCAGCTTTCTATTATGGTTCTACAAGCTTATGGTGGATGTCAGAGGGTCAAAAGAACAGATACACTAGCTTGTTTCCGTTTTTATTGGAAAAAGATAATGTTGTTCTATCCTCCGTATTTTCAAAGAATACTTTAGGAACCATCCAGTGGTTGCGAGACCAAGCTTCTACTTCATCTAATGTTAGACAAGGTTGGCTCGTTCTTGGTTCAACTTCTTGGGTTAAGGGTTTTTCTCAAGCTGAAGATTGGTGCAAGAAAAATAAAAAACAATATGAAGTTGTATGGAATCTTCCATATGATCAAATTCTTGATAAGCTCGCTCACGCCGAAGGTTTCGTTTATCTTCCAACAGGAGCCGATACATGCCCTCGTATGGTTATTGAAGCGAAGCTTTTAGGTTGCAAACTTGAACTTAATGAAAATGTTCAACATGCAAATGAGGAATGGTTCAATACCAATAATTTGCAAGATATTCATGAATATCTCTATTCAGCACCAGAATTATTTTGGAAATCAATAAAGCTAATTATGAATCATAAAATAACTATTAGCGGCTATACAACTGCATACAATTGCATTAAACAGGAGTATCCTTTTGAGCAATGCATTAGGTCAATGATTCGTTTTTGTGATGAGGTCTGCATTGTTGACGGAGGAAGCACAGATGGAACATATGAAAAGCTTTCAAACATAGCAGAAGAATTTAATACTCCTGACAATGAAAAAGTAAAGATTAAAATTGTTCCAAGAGACTGGAATCATCCAAGACATGCAGTATTTGATGGTGCACAAAAGGCAGCCGCTCGTTCAATGTGCACAAGTGATTTCTGCTGGCAGATGGACTCTGATGAAGTGGTTCATGAGCTAGATGCTCCAAAAATAATTGATCTCTGTCAAAAAATTCCAAACAATATTGATATTGTTTCTCTTCCCGTAATTGAATACTGGGGAGGCTCTAATAAAGTAAGAGCAGATATTCAGCCGTGGAAATGGCGACTTAGTAAAAATGCTCCTCATATTACGCATGGAATTCCATCAGATTTAAGAAGAGTCGACTCCAATGGAGATGTCTTTGCCGCCGAAGGAACAGATGGTTGTGATATGATAGACAAAAATACAGGAAATAGACTTCCTCATGTCACATTTCATACAAGTGAATCAGAAGCTATTCGTCAATCGGCCATCAATGGTAACGCTGAATCACTTCAAAAGTATGAACAGTGGTTTAATGCTGTTATTCAAAATCTACCAGGAGTACATCATTATTCGTGGCATAATATTCCAAGAAAAATGAGACTATATCGAGATTATTGGACAAAACACTGGAATTCTCTTTTTAATAAGTCTCTTGAAGATACTGCAGAATCAAATATGATGTTTGATGTTCCTTGGTCTCAAGTTACAAATGAAATGATAGAAGAGAGAGCATCAGAATTTTCAGAGAAAACAGGTGGATGGATATTCCACTCTAAGTGGCGTGGACAAGTTGTTCCACATATTAAAGTCAATGTAACGGAGCCTACAAAATGAAACCAGGAATAAAGCTTCAAGAAGCTGTTACAAAACTATTGACAGGAAAATTATCAAAAAGAATGGGGGAGAAATTTGATAAAGCTGCATGTACTAGCATGTATCAAGATATATTTTTTACACTATCTGAAGTAATAAAAGAGGCTCAGATCCCACTAAGTAATGAATCTGTAAATTTTCTGTCTCAAATGTATTATGATTCTGTAACCATTAATAATAATCAAGAACTTGATCCTAATATTTTTACTCAGCGAGCTTCATTGAACAATATTCCTACAAAAGAAATTGTTCTGATGGCAACAATGATGAGCGGAACACCATTTGCTCATCCATTTATTTTTGAAGCAAAAAAACGTCAATGAACAGTGACTATAAAGTCTGTGTTGCAATCTGCAACTATAATCATTCAAAATATTTAAGTCAATCTATAGACAGCATAATATTGCAATCTTATGAAAATCTTGATATTGCTGTAATAGATGATGGGTCTGAAGATTATCTAACTGTAAAGAATGTTGTCGAGAGTAAAAATGATAAAAGAATTAGACTTATATCATTAGAAAAAAATAAAGGAAAGTGGAACGCCTTAAATGTTGCATTTTCTACAACAGATGCTAAAATTTGTACATCACATGATGCTGATGACTTTTCACTTTCTTGGAGAATACAAAGCCAATTTAAGACTCTTGTTGATACAAATTCTGTTCACAATTTGTGTGGATTTATCTCTTGTTGGACACCTGATGAATTAAACATTCATGCTAACAATAATGCAACTCCTGAAAATTTAAAAATTGTATCAGGAGAAGAAGTATTAAAAATAGTTCTTCAAGGTTATGAAACGCCTGGGATTAATCATTATTTTACAGGAAATTTTGAAACAGCCGGAGTCAGTTCAATGTTTCTCAAGAAAATATGGGACATTGGTTTTAGATTTAATCCACCAAGAATAGGAATAAGAACGCTATTAAGTGAAGACTCTGATTTCAACTTCAGAGTTACAGCGGGGCTTAAATCGACTTCAATTCTTCTTGAGAAGCCTTATCTGTATAGAAGAAATACTAGCACAAATAGAGAAGAGATGTGAAAATACTTTTTAAATATCCAACCAGAGGACGCCCGCTTAAATTTTTTAGGGCTCTCGAGACATATTATAAGCTGATGTCAGGGAAAGACTTTGAATTTGTCATATCTGTCGACGAAGATGATATGCATATGAACAATAAAGAAGTTATTGCAGTTCTCGAAAATATGCCTAATTTGTCTGTCAATTTTGGAAATTCAAAAAATAAGATTGAAGCAATTAATGCTGACATGAAGAACAAAAACTTTGATATTTTAGTACTTGTCAGCGATGACATGATACCTGAAATAAAAGGATATGATGACATAATAAGAAGTGAAATGAAGGCAAAATATCCTGATACCGATGGAGTGCTGTGGTTTTTTGACGGCTGGCGACGCGACCTAAATACGCTATGCATACTAGGGAAAAAGTATTACGACAGATTTGGTTATATTTATCATCCTGAATATAAGAGTTTTTGGTGTGACGCAGAATTTACTGATGTTGCAAATGCCCTAGGACTTCAATCTTTTTATGAACAAGTAATTATCAGACATTTGCACCCAGACGTCGTAATGAGTGATCTAACTGCAATGCAAAAATTCTCAGAAATACTCCCAGAATTTATTGCACAAAAAAGCTTTGGGCATGACGAAGTATGGAAAAAAAATAGCATCCCGGGCGACCCAGATCATCAAATTTATCTTGATAGGAAATTAAAGAATTTCGATCTATGATAAATAATAAAGCAATAGTTCTGTATCCTTACAGAAAAGACGACATCAAAGACACCAGCAATACTTCAACTGCTATTGTCAATCAACTAAGAGAAAAGGGTTATGAGATTAAAACAATCTCAATGTATGATTCACTTGGAAGTTATAGAATTGATGCTGAAAAAGATGCATTTAGTCTTATAAATGCAGGATTTATTCCTGCATTTATGCTTGCATTAGATTACGGTCCTTGGATAGGACAATTTTGGAACAAAATTAACTTTCCAAATACATTACTCGTATATGAGTCCGGCGACGAGCCTCAATCACATTATTCACATGTAAAAAAAGCTTATTCTTCTGACTTAATATTGACTTCTGACTACAGGTGTTTCTCAATGTATTCAGAAGTCTTCAGAAAGAATTCTTTATGGTGGCCTCAATTTGCCATAGATGAACAATATTCAAAAGACATGAATGTTATGGAAAATATATGTGTTACAACATGTGGAGACAGAGGAGAAGTCACAAGATATATGAGTGAAAAACTTGGTAAGAATTTTGCCAACAGAAGAGTATGGGGTGATGAACATGCGAAATTTCTTGCTTCTGGACTAATAGTATTTCAGGAAAGCAAGAACAAAGAAATTACACGAAGAGTTTTTGAAGGTGCAGCTCTCGGCCGATGTGTGTTGGCAGATAGACCTGCAGAGTCATCTCGATACTATGATCTTCTTGTAGAAGGAAGAGAAATAATTTGGTATGACGGAAAAGAAGACGCAGTCAAAAAAGCCAAACATCTGCTAGATAATCCTGACCTAGCTCTTGAAATTGGAGACAATGCAAAAAATGCCGTTAGAAAGAAACATATGTGTTCTTCAAGAGTAGAGTCACTAATTAAAAAATTAGAAGAGACTTTATGACTAAAATTAAAGTTGCTTTTTATTCTCATCAGATTGATTTTGCCGGCACCTGGAGATCTCATGAAAGGATAGCCGAGATCTTACAAGAAGATGAATATTTTGACATATACATTCTATATGCAGAAAAATTTGACAACAACAGGCTCAATATCAGCAAGAAAATTTTGCACTCATGCAAATTTTTGCCTTTCTCGAGAACAAAAGAAAGGATGGGAGCCGGCCTAGGATACCCACCAGTTCAAACCAATTTATCGCAAATTGTTAGACAAAATAAAATTGATATCTTTCATTTTGCAAGAAGCGGCTATTATGAATGGCCATTTATAGAAAGAATTTCACCAATTCAAGTTGAAACAAATATATTCGGATACAAAGACTCTTCTCCTCATATAGATGGATCAATTATAATAACAAAGAGATTTGGAATTGCCGAGAATGCAAACACAAGATTAATATATAATCCTATACCAGAGCCATCTTCTAATTTTAGGTTTATAAATTCTCTTAGAGCGGAATTTGGAATTAATGAAAATGAAGTTGTATTCGGAAGATCAGGAAGGCCAGATAATTTTTCTCCTATTGCGCTTATGTCTTTTAAGCGTTTAAAAATAAACACCGGAGAAGGAAAATATTTAATTATGGGCCCATGTAACCAGACCACTAAACTGGTGAATGATCTAGGACTTAAACAGGATGTCATATTCATTGACTGCACTAATAATGATATTACAATAGAGCGTTTTCATAAAACTATCGATGTCTTTGCCCATTATAGGTCTGATGGAGAAACATTTGGTACAGCTATAGCACAAGCAATGATTTATGGAATTCCTATTATTACTCATTTCGCAGGCCAAAATGCACAATTTGACACAATTGGTCCAGGTGGTTTTTGTGTCAATTCAGCAGAAGAATACTTAAAATGCATGGAATTTTTTCTAAAAAAAGAAAACATAACTTTAGTTGGAAATTTGGCAAAAAAGTTTGCAACTGAAAACTATGAACAAAGAAAAATAGCTGCTAAAGTCAAAAATTTCTATCTTAGAATATTACAAAATAAAGGAATTGAACTATGAAAAAAATTATTGCATTTAGTTTGTGGGGCAACAATCCTAAGTACACAATTGGAGCTGTAAAAAATTCAAAAATCGCTAGCGAAATATACCCAGGATGGATACCAAGGTTTTATGTCTCAAAAAATGTTGACAAAGACATAACAAGACAACTTCAAGAAAACAATTCTGAAATTATCATTATGCCTAATGACGGTGACTGGACTGGCATGTTTTGGAGATTTGAAGCCGCTAGCGATCCTGACGTAGAGGTCATGATTAGCAGAGATACCGACTCAAGGCTTACATTAAGAGAGTCAGCAGCTGTTAATGAATGGCTGTTATCTGACAATCTTTTTCATATAATGCGAGATCATCCTTGGCATGGAGCACCTATAATGGGTGGCATGTGGGGAGTAAGAGCCCCTCTTCTTAGAGACATTAATAAATTAATTGAAAAATATACAAAGGGAAATTTTTGGCAAGTTGATCAAAATTTCTTGAAAGAAGTCATTTATCCAATTGTAAGAAATACTAGCCACGTAAATGACGATTTCTTTGAAAAAAAGCCTTGGCCCATGCCAAGAAAAAATTTAGAATTTGTCGGACAAGTCTTTGATGAAAATGAAGAAACGGTGCAAGAGCATCTTGATGTGCTACGGAGCCACATTTCATGAAAATTCTAATAATTCAAGAAAATGGAAGGCATGAAGAAAATAGACACATGAGAGAATGCTTTTCAATTTCAAAGTCTTTGAAGAGACGAGGAGTTGAAAATACAGTGTGGGGTCTTGGTCACGAAAATTATAATATACCTTTTCATGACATCATAAAAGATTTTGACGTTATACTCTCTTTGGAAAATTACGACACTGGTTGGATGCCTGATCTCGGAAATATTGACAAATATAAAATTTTTTGGAGCATAGACTCACATTGTGCTCTTCATTCACATCGTTTTTTCTGCCATAAATCAAAAATTGATCTTCTGTTAAATTCTACAAGCAGCTATATTAGATTTTTTGAAGGACTTACAAAAAGAGCAGTGTGGTTTCCAAATGCTGTAGATGATGAGTGGTTTAAGAAGATATCTTTAGAAAAGAAACACGATGTTGGGTTCTGTGGAAGCATCATAGCTGACAGAAGTCAATGGCTTTCAGCTCTGTCAAATCATATTTCTGTGAAAGTTTCAACAAAAATTCTTGGTCAAAAAATGATAGATGAGATCTCAACTTATAGAGTTGCTCTCAACAAATCTATCGACATTGACATACCATACAGAGTTTTTGAATCAACTGCATGCGGATTACCTTTGGTGACAAACAATGTCCCTGATATTGAAAAGCTTTTCAAAATAGGTGAAGAAATAATTGTATATGATTCAAATGAAAAGCTAATAGAATCAGTAAAAGAACTGCTAGCTCATGATCAAAAAAGAATTGATTTGGCAGAAAAAGGTTACAAAAGAACAATTAGCAACCACACATATGACAAGAGAATAGAGTATCTTTTAGAATTACTATGATATCAGTAATTGTTCCTGCTTATATACCGTCTGAGAAACATCACAATCTACTTCTTCGAGCAATAAAATCACTAGAAAGTCAGACATATAAAAATTTTGAAGTAATTTGTGTCTTGAATGGTTGTTACATTGATTACAAAGATATTATCAGTACAATTAAGTCCAATTTAGACATTAGATTCATAACCCTTGAAGGAAAAACATCGGGCGCAATTGCCAGAAATACTGGAGTCAGAGTGTCAAAATATGACTTCATTGCTCAATTAGATGCAGACGATCAGTATCATCCAAAAAAATTAGAGAAACAAATTCAATTTTTTGAGGACAATCCCGAATATGATTTCGTTGGAACACTTGCTGCCGACTACCAGTCAGATGGAACAATTAAAGACTCTTGTTATCTCCCGGGTCAATATCAGACACACGAAAGCATTGCTAATTCAATAGATCGTGAAAATATGATGTGTCATGGCTCTATAATGTTTAGAAAAAAATCTTTTAATAAGATGGGTGGATACAATGAAAACAATAAACCGGGAATATTCTGGTTAAGTGCAGGCAGAGTGATGTGGGAAGACTGGGATCTTTGGATTAGATCTGTCAAGAATGGAATGAGATTTTATAACATACCTGAAAGGCTTTATTATTGGTCAACAGGTACGGGGGTTGAAAGATAGACATGAAATTATTTATCGATTGCGGAACACATCTTTTTCAGGGACTGAAACAGTTTAATGAAAAATTTTTATTTGATAATGAATGGGAAATTTTTTCATTTGAAGCCAATCCGTATGTTTATAGCATGTCTATAAATGAAAAACCAAATTTTGAAAATCTTTACCATCTAAACAAAGCAGTTTCAACAGAAAATAGCTTTATTGAAGTCAATATTGATAAAAACAACATTATTTCTCAGGGGACAAATATTCTTAAAAATCCACCTCAGGTTGATGGAGTTGTCACATTTGACTGGTTTAAAAAAATTAAAGTAGAGTGCATAGACTTGTGTGATTTTATCAATCAAAGATCTTTTGATTATTGTGTTGTTAAGCTTGATGTTGAAGGCACCGAATTTGACATACTGGAAAAACTAATTTCAACAGTTGTAATATCAAAAATTGACGAATTGTACGTTGAATTTCATGAAAGATTTTTCACAAATGAATTAGAAAAATTTACTGAAAAAAGAAAAATTTTGTCTGAAATTTGCACGCAAAAAACAAAAAATTCGACGTTTGGTTTTAGTAGATTATGATAAAGTTCGATCATTACATAGAAAATTCTAAAGAAATAGTTTTTCATACCCATCAAGGATTTGGCGACATTATTGTTTGTTCATCTATTGCAAATTATCTTACCAAAGAATTTGATAGCAAAAAAATACTTTTTCCAGTAAAAAAGTCGCAAGAAAAAAATGCTAAAAGGTTTTTCATTTCAAATGAAAAAATTAAAGTGATTCCATTTGAAAATTATTCAAAAAACAATGTAGTCAATTGGGCAAAAAATAACTCTTATTCTTTGATAGCGACAGGATATGAAAAATATCAGTATCTTAGTGATTTGCCGTGGGATTACAGTTTTTATGAAAAAATAGGTTTAGATTATCAAATAAAATATGAACACAAGCTACTTAGCAGAAATTTAGACATTGAAGAAAAAATTTTTTTAGATTTATTAGGTAATCATAATGAAAACTCTAAATCTTTTGCTTTTGTTCACGATGACCCAGCAAGAGGATTTTCTTTTACCCCACAAACCAATTTAAAAATTGTAAAAAATGACATAAATTATGACATTATAGATTTTTTATGTATTCTTGAAAAAGCCGAAGAAATACACATGATGGGTTCTTCTTTAATGTGCTTAGCTGATCTTGCTGAATTACCAAAAAACAATCAAAAAGCTTATTATTACACTTTTAGAAATAATCTAAACTTTCATAACAAAAGAAAATGGATTATTGTGTAATAAATTTCTTGCCATAATGATATAATATCTTTTATGCATAAATTTGAATCAGAAATAGGAAAAATTGGTAGAAGGCATTGGTTCTTTTCTGATAACGACGATTACTACTTAGCAAGATCTCACATGAGATCTTTTGCTCAAAAGATAGTATCAGAAATGAAAGAATCAAAAAATCCCCTAAACGTCTTAGAAGTAGGACCATCTGACAATCTTTACAAAGAAAAATGTGAAGAAATATCAACTGACATAATTGGAATAGAAGCAAAAAAGTTTGGTCACAATTATAAAACTCTTGATATTGCAGGAAATGCAGACTACATTTGTTCGATCGAGGAAGTTTCCAAACATGTCCAAGAAAAATTTGACATAGTAATTCTTCTTGGAATAATAGAACATGTAGCAAACATTCACTTGTTATGCGATGAATTTGACAAGATAACATCAGAACATGCCACGGTATACGTGAATACACCTTACATGTTTAAGGTTCACGGACCCATCGCAGATTATTGGAGAATATCAGAATACGGTTATCAACATCTTTTTTCTAAAAAATTTGATCTAGATTTTGATGTTTATCCACCAGGTGAATTAGGAAAAAATTCAATTCCTCTTTCTTTTAATGTATCCATGAGAAAAAAATGAAAGCTCTTTTTGTGGGTGCTGGTCGCAGAGTTACTATGGCATCTTATTTCAAATCTGACGGATTTGAAGTTGATGCTTATGAATATGATATAGATTCTCCAATAAATTTGGAAGCATCAAATATTTATCAGGGACTAAAGTGGTCTGATCCGAATATCAGTAATGACATTTTAGAACTAATTGAAAAAAATAATTACGACATTGTTCTTCCATTTCAAGATGAAGCAACAAGAATATTGTCAAAATTAAAAAATTGTTATCCTGATTCTACAAATTCAATTTGTGTTTCTGAATTTCTAACATCAGAAAAATGTCTTGACAAAAAGAAATTCGAACTTCATTTCTTGGAGAATGAATCTATCACAAAGTATTATCCAAAAGATGACGGATCACATGCGGTAATAAAGCCTAGATTTGGATTTGGTTCAAAAAATATTCAATTTGTGTCAAGCTCTCCAGGCATTGTTGAAGATGATCGTGTGATTCAAAAAAGAATATTTGGAAATGAGTATAGCATAGATTGTTGCTTTGATGCAAATGGAACTTTAATAGACTATGTTCCAAGAAAAAGACTTCAGGTAACAGGTGGCGAAGTAGTAAGAAGTTGCACAGTTTCTAAAGATTTATTTGGTATATCAGTTTTGGAAAAAGCCGTAATTGATATTTTAAAAACTTTCAAATTTGCAGGTCCAATTTGCATGCAATTCATTGTTGATAAATCAAATAAAATTTGGATTATGGAAATAAATGCAAGATTTGGAGGCGGTGCTACGCTTTCTATTGCAGCTGGATGCAATATAGTAAAAATTATAAAAGATTCTTTTGTCTTGAAAAAATCTGTTTCAAAATCTTATTCATCGAATTGGAAAAAGAATTTTTATATGTCAAGAGCATATCAGGATTACTATTATGAAAAAATAGTATTTGACTTAGATGGAACGTTGTAGGATTACTATTATGAAAAAAATAGTATTTGACTTAGATGGAACGTTGTGTGAGGAGCGTCCAACCTTTGAAAAAAGTCTTTCAAAACATAAAAAAGATCATGTTGATATCGTGAACAAATGTTATGATACAGGCTACTTTGTAATGATATACACGGCTAGATCATGGGCCGAATACCAGATGACAGAAAATTGGCTAAAAAACAATGAAGTCAAGTATCATCTTTTAATTTGCGGAAAACCCCTATACGATGTCTGGGTTGATGACAGATGCATTAATCCTGAAAATGTCAGTATAGAATTATTGAAGGAGAAATTGCATGTCTGATACATTGGGCACACTTATAGACAAACTTATAACTGTTGACATGAAAATGTGGAACAACCAAGAGTTAATCTATGAAATTAGAAGAATGTCATTTAATGAATACAAAGAAAAATATTTCAACGAAGAAAAAGGAGCGGAAATATTATGGGACAAGCTAAAAAAAGCTTGTGATCTAAATATTCAAAGAAATCAATTAATCAATGAAGTTGATCAAAAAATCATAGAAATGATCGAAGTTTCATCTCAAGGTGAAAACCTAGATAACGGAAAATTTCTTCAAAGATCTCATAAAACTTATTAAAATGATTCCAATTTATTCACCATATGTTGCTCCAAACACAAAAAAATACCTCAACAATGTTGTTAAATCGAATTGGTATTCATCTGGCGGATACTACTACGATGCATCGAAAGAAAAACTGAAAGACATACTATGTGCCAAACATGTGCTTCTTACAAACAACGGCACGACCGCAACACATCTTCTTTCCAAGATTCTAAAGAACAAGAAGTCAATTGAAAAAATCATCTGCCCAGATGGCGTGTATGTTGCAGCCTGGAATTCTTTTCTCTTTGACAGCGATTTAAAAATTCAATTTGTCGATTCTAATTTAAAAACTTGGAATTATGACAGAATTGCTTTAGAAGAAGTTCTCAAAAAAGAAAATCCAGATACCACAGCCGTTTTAGTTGTTCACAACATTGGCAATCCATTCTTATTAAAAGAGAAAAATTTTCTTATTGTAGAAGATAACTGTGAAGGATTTTTAGGAAAATATGAAGAAGAAAAAATGACTGGCACTGAATGCCTCGCTTCTTCTATTTCTTTCTTTTCAAATAAGAATGTTACGTGTGGAGAAGGCGGAGCCGTCATTACAAATGACGATGATTCATATCATTTAGCGCAAACAATACACGGACAAGGACAATCTTCAACAAAATTTGTTCATTCACATTTAGGATACAACTATAGAATGACCAATTTGGCAGCTGCGCTGCTATTCAGCCAATTAGAAGTTTATGAAGAAATATTAGAAAAGAAGAAAGAGCTTTTTGACTTTTATAAGAGTGCACTAAAAGATATTGAAAATATTTATTTTCAGGAAACTGAAAAGAATTGTATACATTCAAATTGGATGTTTGGTATTCGCATTAAAGGATCATCATATACCCAAACTCAGAAATTTTTTTCTATGAATGGCGTTGAGACACGTCCAATGTTTTACACTGCATCACAACAACCTTATCTGGAAGAATACATTGATTCAGGTAAGATTCAAATTACTAATAATGCAAATGCAAAAATTTTAAATCAAGAAATTGTTATCTTGCCAAGTTTTCCAGATCTATCAAAAAAAGATAGAAAAAAAGTAATTAATGTCATCAAGAAGTATTCAAAAATGGTGTCTGACAAAAAATGAAAACAGCTCTTATAACAGGTGTCACAGGACAAGATGGGTCTTATCTAGCTGAACTGCTTCTTCAAAAAAACTATTTTGTAATAGGCATCAAAAGAAGAACTTCAGTCATAAACACTTCCAATATTGATCACCTGTACAACAACCCACATTTCAAGCTTGTCTATGGTAATTTGAATGATGTGGGATCCATGTATAGGATACTTCAGGAATTTAAGCCTGATGAAGTCTATAACTTAGCTGCCCAATCACACGTTCGCACATCATTTGATGTTCCTGAAGAGACAGTTGATTCAGTCGCCATGGGAACGATGAGGTTGCTTGAGGCTTGCAGAAATACTGTACCTTCAGTCAGATTCTATCAGGCTTCCTCGTCAGAAATGTACGGTGACAATACCGATGAATTGAAGAATGAAGACACAAGAATGACGCCTGCATCGCCATACGCTGCTGCCAAATTGTTCTCACATAATCTTGTTAGAAATTATAGGATTGGCTACGGAATGCATGCTTCCGCAGGTATTCTTTTCAATCATGAGTCACCACGCAGAGGAGAGACATTCGTCACCAGAAAAATTACAAGGGCAGTGGCCCGCATCAAATTAGGGAAACAACAGTCTCTTCAGCTTGGTAATCTGGATGCCGTTCGTGATTGGGGATTTGCAGGCGATTATGTTGAGGCAATGTGGCTGATGCTTCAGCAAGACAAACCTGATGATTATGTTATTGCAACAGGTGAGGCACACACAGTTAAAGAATTTGCTCAAATTGTTTTTGATCTCGCAGGTCTAGATTTTGACAAACATATTCAGATAGATCCACGTCTGTTCAGACCACATGAAGTTCCTCATCTTAAAGGTGATTCATCTAAAGCATATAAAAATTTAGGTTGGAAACCTAAACATTCTTTTGAAGAATTAGTAAAAATGATGTATGAATCAGACTTAGAAAGACAATTAGGATGAAAAAAACAATCGCCATAATAGGACAAGGTTTCGTTGGTGGATCACTCACAACTGTCTTCTCAGAACATGGATTCGATGTATACGTCTATGACAAGTTAGGCAAAGTTGCAGCCGGCGGTAAACAGCCACTAACCAAAGAAACAATACATCCATGTAATATAAGAGAATTTGTAGAAGCATGTGAGTCAAATAGCGATTTTTCCGGAATCTATTTTGTCTGTCTGCCTACACCAATGTTTGAAGATGGTTCAGCAGATCTAAGCATTGTTGAAGGTGTGCTTAATGAACTTTCTTCACTGCCATGTGAAAGAATCGCAGTAATTAAATCTACTGTTCCTCCTGGTTCCACAGAAAAGTGGAACAAGAAATATGAGAGAACAGATCTTCATGTCGTCTTCAATCCAGAATTTCTAACTGAAGCAAATGCCCTTGATGACATGCGCAATCAAAATAGAATTATTCTTGGTGGTCCCCGCCCGTGGATCAATAAAGTGAAGCAATTATACCAAACAGCTTTTCCTAAAGTTTCAACAATAAAAACATCTTCAACGACAGCTGAGATGGTCAAATACATGACAAATAATTTTCTTACAGTAAAAGTTGCTTTTGCAAATGAAATGCAACAAGTCTGTGAGGCCTTAGATAAAAATGGTTTAAATGTAGACTATGATAAGGTTGTCGAATATTCAAAATATGATCAGCGGTTAGGAGAGAGTCACTGGTCGGTTCCTGGACCAGATGGGCATATGGGCTACGGCGGGAGCTGTTTTGTCAAAGATATTAATGCAATGATAAAGATTGCAGATGATTTACAAGTGGACACACCAGTTCTCGATGGTGCATGGAAGAAAAATCTAGAAGTACGCCCTGAAAGAGACTGGGAAAAACTTGTCGGAAGAGCTGTTTCAAAGAAAACCAAATAATGAACTAAACATATTTTGTGTTATATGTTTCTTATTATAATGCAAGAAGATGTTAAGTTTGAAATTCTGCCTACAGGAAAACCACATATTTCATTTTCAGAAGTGAAGCTATGGAAAGAGTGTTCATATAGGCATAATCTTTTTCATGTCAAGAAGCTTGATTTTTCAAAGCCTTCTCCTGTTCTAGAATTTGGTACTGCAGTTCACTCTGCATGTGAAAATTATCTTCTAAAAAGAGAAATGATTCCACAAATTGCATTTGATGAACTTGATGCTGCATGGAAGAAGCATGAAGGAAAAAGTGACTTTACTCAAGATGTTCTTGATAAATGCAAATCTGATGCTGCTCTTATTCTTGCAGAAGTTCCGCAATTTTTAGATGATTCATTCCCAGAATGGCAAGCAATTGACGCTGAACATCAGCTTTATGAACCTATTGTTGGTCATCCACACGCATTTAAAGGATTTATTGACGGAGTAATCAAGTCAAAAGGAAAGCGCGGAGAAACGGTTTATTGGATAATTGACTGGAAAACTTCAGCTCGCGGCTGGTTTAGAGATAAGCGTTCAGATCCAATGATGGCTGCACAGCTTGCTCTTTATAAAAACTATTGGCATCAAAAGAATCAACAAATTCCTTTTAAAGATGTTCGATGCGGTTTTGTTATCTTGAAAAAAATGGCAAAGCCAGGACAACATTGCGAACTAATACCTGTATCTTTAGGAGAAGTTCCCATTAATAGGTCGCTTAAAATTGTGAATAATATGATATCTGCTGTAAAAAAAGGTATTGCAATTAAGAATAGAGATTCATGCCTATGGTGTGAATATAAAAATACAGAGAATTGCACATAGAATACAACTTTTTCTTATTTTTATTACAATATTTGTAATTTGCGTAATATAGGCTCAATGAGCAAAAAGACAATTTTATTACTTTCAGATCACCCTCTTTCGACGAGCGGCGTAGGAACCCAGGCGCGGTGGCTAATAAACGGCCTTATAAACACTGGAAAGTATTCTTTTAAATGTTTTGGCGGAGCAGTTCGCCATGATAGTTATGAAACAGTTGCTGTAAATCCTGACTTTGTAATTAAACCTACTAATGGTTTTGGAGACAAAAATCTTCTTAGAAAAACATTGGCGCAACTTCGCCCTGATGCTCTGATGCTATTTACAGACCCGAGATTCTTTCTCTGGGCTTGGGAAATGGAAGATGAGATTCATCAAATTTGTCCAATTGCTTATTGGCATTTGTGGGACAACCCGCCATATCCAGAATTCAATAGGCCACTTTATGAATCTACAGATCTCATAAATTGCATTAATTATCCAACATATGAAATGATAAGAGAAAGATTTCCTAATAAAACGCATTATATTCCACATGCTGTACCATCAGAGCTTTATAGCCCTCTTCCAAAGCAAGAGGCTGCAAAATTTAAAGCATCGCTTCTTGGGCAACATCGAGCAGATCATTTTACAGTACTTTATGTCTCCAGGAATGCCCGCCGAAAGATGCCAAGTGATATTCTTGTCTCTTGGAAGATGTTTTTAGAAGATCTACAAAAGAAACACGGTCATCAAAAAGCAACTTTTGTTATGCATGCAGACCCTCTTGATCAAGAAGGAACAAACTTATACAGTGTCATTGATGTTCTTGGAATAAAGGATAGTGTTGTATTTTCAAAGGATCGAATTGGTTTCAATGAAATGAAATTTCTATACAATGTATGTGATACAATTGTCAATAGAAGTGCCAATGAAGGTTTCGGATTACCAATTCTTGAAGCAAAAATGTGCGGAAAGCCAGTTATTTCAATTAAGACTGGTGGACTAACTCGTCAAGTTGAAGACCATGTAACTGGTGAACACTATGGAGTCGCACTTGAACCAGATGTTAGATCTTTAGTTGGAAATCAAATGGTTCCGTTCATTTGGGAAGATTTTGTATCTCACAGAAGTCTAGCTGATGCATTCATGAAGATGTACGATATGGGTCCTGAAAAAAGAGAAGAGATTGGACTTCGTTCAGCCGAGCATGCAAAAAGAGAATATGACATGAATAAGGTTGTTTCACTTTGGGATGAAACTCTTACATCTACAATGAATAATTGGAAAGATGAAAATTTTGACAGAGACTCATGGAAAGTGACTGAACTATGAAAAAAAGAGTTCTTCTTAGAGGGCCATCTCTAACAATGAGCGGTTATGGCGTTCATACTCGTCAAGTTGCAAAATGGATGCTTTCAAGATCAGATATCGACCCATACTTCCAGGCTCTCCCTTGGGGAGATACACCGTGGTTAATTGATAAAAATTTAGATGGTGGTTTTATCGGACAAATTATGGAAAAAACTGTGGACCCATCTGGTGATGTTTATGATGCATCTATTCAGCTTCAACTTCCAAATGAATGGGATACAAAGCTCGCTAAAGTTAATGTTGGAATTACAGCTGGTGTTGAAACAGACAAGTGCAATCCAGAATGGATAAATTGTTGCAATTTAATGTCTGCAGTAATTGTTCCTTCAAAGCATACTGAGAATAGTTTTAAAAATACGGGCGATGTAACTGTTCCAATGTTTTTGATACCTGAGTCTTTTTCACATGCTATATCAGAAACAAAAACAACAAGAGTCGACGAGCTTCAGTTTTCTACACCTTTTAACTTTCTTCTTTTCGGTCAAGTAACTGGAAACAACCCTGAAAATGACAGAAAGAATATTTTTTATTCAATAAAGTGGTTCTGTGAGACTTTTGCACATGACGCCGATGTTGGTCTTATTGTAAAGACTAATATGGGCAGAAACACAAAAATTGACAGAAAACTTGTCACTCAAATGCTAGGTACATTATTGAAAGAAGTAAGAAAAAGCTCTCTTCCAAAAATTCATCTTCTTCATGGAGACATGAATAATTCAGAGGTTGCCTCTCTATACAGACATCCTCAAATTAAAGCACTGATTAGCCTAACAAGAGGCGAAGGTTATGGCTTGCCAACGCTAGAAGCTGCTGCTTCTGGATTGCCAATTATTGCAACTAATTGGTCTGGACATTTGGATTTTCTATCACATGGAAAATTTATTGATATTGACTATAAGCTTGAAAAAATTCATACATCAAGAGTTGATAACAAGATCTTCATGCTAGAATCAAAATGGGCAAATCCCCTGGAAGAAGACTTTAAGAAGAAAGTTGTCAAATTTAGAAATTCCAATGAAATTCCAATGAAGTGGGCAAAAGAGCTTAAAGAAAAAATAAGACAAAAATATTCTTTTGATGAAATTTCAAAATCTTATGATGAAGTTTTAGGAAAGCTTATTACATGATTTTTATTGTTATATTTCTAATGATTATAATTGTTGTTCTTTCAGCTTTTCTTGCTGTCAGCGTTATAAGAAACATTGATATGCTTAATAAACTAGAAGAGATGGGAATTCAAATTGAAGAATCTCTTGATATTTTGGATGAATATCATCAAAAAATAGACATTGCTTCAAAAACTGATGTAATGTTTGACGATCCTGTCGTGAAAAATTTATTAAATGATATTTCTGGTTGCCGAGATGCTGTGCTTATAATTGCAAATAAGCTCTATGGTTCCTTAGATGTTAAAGAAGACAACAAATGACCAATACAAGCATAGAGCCGAAAAACACAACTGCTCCAAAGAAGCTAAAAAGAACAAGAACAAATATTAAAGTTGATGTTCAAAAAAACGAAGAAGCTCTGCCGCCTGCAGAAATTAAATTAGAAAATAAAATAATAAAAGAAGAAATTGAAACTATAGTTGAAGACAAAAAAACAACGCCCGAACAAGATGCCGAAGCAAAACACTTAAAGTCTAATATAAAATTATATTTTCATTCTGGAACTCAAGATGCAATTGTCTTGTTTCAAAAAGAGACTATAAAAAAAATCAGAGATGGAATTTATGTGAATGACATACTTCCAGCATTTGAAAAATTAGTTGAAAATCTAATTAATATACATAAATTTACAGGTATACATGATTCATATGATGATCTAAAAATTGATTGTGTCAATTTTCTCTTTGAAACAATACACAAGTTTGACTCAGGCAGAGGTACAAATGCTTTTTCATATTTTAATGTTGTAGCAAAGAATTGGCTAATTATCAGAACAAAGCAAAAGGCTCAAAAGCTAAAAAGAAATGTCAGCATTGATGA
>Ga0114969_10001643_pt1 | contig 18921 bp, 19 predicted proteins | sample M_130807_MF_Meta_FD_87316 | JGI IMG/M metagenome (GOLD analysis project Ga0114969, IMG submission 87316) | Freshwater microbial communities from Lake Montjoie, Canada to study carbon cycling - M_130807_MF_MetaG | ecosystem: Environmental > Aquatic > Freshwater > Lake | place: Lake Montjoie...
GGGCCGTCCCGTCCCCGCTTTCGACACTAGGGCGCCCCCTAAGGAGTGACGCCGTTGCCCCGGTGCCGTCGGGTCGCGATCGAATCTCGAACTGCGCGCGGGCGTTGGAGAAGTTCGCGACGGGACGGTCCGGCGGGCTCCCCATGCGCATCGCCGACGCCTCGCGCGGCCGTCGCAGCGGCGCGCGACGCATTCGTTCCTAGGTCGATCTCTGAACGAAAAATGCGTCGTCCCGAGCGGCTCTCCCCTATAGCCCGGAAGATGTCCGTGGCCATACAACAACGCAGGAACGGAGATGAACACCATCGACTGCAAAGTGCGCCGAAGCGGGACGGAACGAGTCTTCGGATTCGCCGTTCGCGCTCTTGCGCGTGTAGGTGAACGGGCCGTCGGCGCGGTGCGTACGCACCGCCTCGGCTCGCAGTCGATGACCATGGCGTGTGGTGTCCCGTCCCCCGTTTGCGCGCCTCGACCCCCGCGATCGAGGCAAAATCCTGCCGCTTGCGGACCCGACCGTCAGGATCTCGACGCAGACCCGCGCGATCCGGGGTCGATTCAGGGGGCGGGTCGCAGAAAATGCGCGGTACGCCCTTTGCTCGGTAGGACGGCGACCTGGACTAGGGGAAGGAGCCGGATCTCATGTTGAGCGATCGACCGACAGGGAGACCAACAACGAGCGGAAGGCGGCCGTCGTCCGGCGGGCCGGCCCAGGGTGGCTGGACGCTCCTCGAACTCATGGTGGTCTGCTCCCTGTTCTCGATCTTCGGTGCGATCGCCGTGCCCCAGTACGGGGTGATGGCCATGCAGATGCGCACCACCACCGCCTCGACGCAGCTCCTCGCCGACCTGGGCTGGGCGCGCGAGATGGCGATGCGCACCGGCGTGTCCCACTACATCGACGTCGACAACTCGCTCTCCGGCGTGAACTACCGGGTCCGGCGCGCCGCGAACCCCGCGGCGATCCAGCCCGCGAGCGACCCGGTCGTGCGCAGCTCGCTGCTCGGCGCGCGCATCAAGGGCGTCCGGTTCACGCTCAACGGGGCGACGGCCGACCCTTACGGAGGCGCCGTCTCCGCGGCGACCCCGGGGCGGGTCGTCTTCGACGCACGCGGTCTTCCTTCGACCTCGGGGGCGTTCTTCCTCGCCTCGGACGACGGCAAGGTGGCGCGCGCGGTGTCGGTGACCGGTGCCGGCCGCGTCCGGGTCTGGAGCCGCATCGGGAGCACCTGGCAGTGAGCACGACGGTCCGACCCTCGCGCGCCCTCGACGATTCGGGCTTCAGTATCGTCGAGACGCTCTTCGCCATCGTCATCATGGCGATCGCCTTCCTCGGCATGGCCGGAGTGCAGGCGGTATCGAGCAAGGCCCAGACCCTCGGCCGCAACCATGACGTGGCGACCGCCTTGGTCGCGCAGGCGCTCGAACAGGCCCACCGCACGTCCTTCCCGGCGATCACGTCGGGTTCCTCCACCACCGACGCCGACGGCACCCGCTTCAGCCTCGCGCGGACGGTGTCCACCCTCGGTGCCGCCAAGCGGGTCGAGGCGGTCGCTTCCTGGACCGATCGTTTCGGACTGCGCACGCTCCGCATGGCGACCATCGTGAGCCAGGTGACCAACCCGTGAGCGGCGTGGCGCGAAGGGCGGCCGCGGGTGTCGGCCGGCGTCGCGGCTCGGTCGGAAGGCACGGCGGCGGTCTTGGACTCGGCCTCGGCGAGGACGGCAACACGATCGCCGAACTTCTCGCGGCCTCGTTCCTCGGCCTGCTCGTCCTCTCCGTCGTCTTCGCAGCGGTGCGCGCGCAGGGGCGGGCGGCGGCGATCCAGTCGGGCGTCGCCGACGCGCACCTCACGATCCGCGGCGTCCAGGAGATCCTGCTCTCCGACCTCCGCATGGCCGGCTACGGGATGCTCTCGTTGCCTTCGGGCTCCGGAACCGCACCGATCGAGGCGACGACCTCGGGCGGCACCACCACGCTCACGCTGCGCGGCAACTTCTCGAACGCCTTGGCCGGTCTCGCCGTGGCGGCCCCCGCCGGCAGCCGCCAACTCACCGTGACCCCGGTCGCGGGCAGCGGAGCTTTCAAGCCGGGCAGTCTCGTCGTCATCGACAGCGGCCTCGCCTCCGAGTTGAAGACGATCACCGGGGTGGCCGCCAGCGGTGCGAACGTCGTGCTCGCCCTCGATACGGCCCTCGGCCGGGCCTACCCGATCGGACCCGACGTCGGGCAGGTCGAGACCCTGACCTACGCCTGGACGGGCGGCGTACTGCGCCGCAGCGGCCAGGTTCTCGCCGACGACATGACCGCGTTTCAGGTGCGTTTCATCGACCAGAACGGCACGGTCTCCACGACCCCGGGCGCCGAGCCGCGCTCCGTGCAGTTGACGCTCGGCGCGAGGCAGGCGGCTCCTTCTCCCGAGGTGGCGAAAGCCGCCTCCTCCCTCTCGACCGAGGCGCATCTCCGCAACGCGGCGATGCGCTACGACGCGGGCTGACGACCATGCCTCCATCCGCCACGAGACTTCGCAACCAGGACGGCCTCATCATGGTGGTCGCGCTCGGCATCGTCGCCGTGCTCGCGGCTCTCACGCTCGCGGTCGCGACCAGCGGCCAGATGTCGACCGCCACGAGCGCGCTCTCGACGCACAGCGGCTCGGCCTTCCACGTCGCGGACGGTGCCGCCCAGTTCGCACTTTCCGAGGGCGCGAACTTCGTGCCCTACATGGCGCCGCGTTCGGTCGACCTGAAGGGAACCACGGCCAACCTCGACGGTTCGGTCACCTCGACCTATGCGGAGTACCGGGCGCTCCCGGGCAACGTCCTCGTCCGCACGACCGACGGCAGCGTGCGTGCGGCGCAGTTCGGGCAAGCCGAGGGGCTCGGCAAGATGTACATCTTCCGTATCGATGCGCGGAAGAACACCAAGGTGAGCGGCGTCGATCCGGCGGGTACCGTCTCGATGCGGGTGGCGAGGGTGGCACCGTGTCCGGACTGCGGCTGAGCCACCGGGCGACCGACGGGCGCCTGTGCGGCGCCGCCGTCGCGGCGATCGCCCTCGCCGCGGTCGCGATCGGATTGCCGGTTCGCCCGGTCGCCGCGCTGGACATCGACATCTTCACCATCGGCCAGGTGAAGCCGAACGTGCTCATCGTGTTCGATAATTCGGGCAGCATGGGTTCGCAGGCTTACAATACCTATCCGAACACGCTCTACCCCGGTGCCTACGTGCCGGGCACCGTCTACACCCGCTGCAAGACGGTGAATACCAACTGCACCTGCAAGACCACCCAGACCACCTGGGCCGTCGACACGAACGCCTGCGCGGCGAGCTTCGCCGATCTCCAGCCGCCGCCTTCCGGGGACGACACCGACGACCGCGAGTCGCGTCGCCAGCGCGGCAACCGCCTCAATTTCGACGCGAGTCCGCCGAAGAACTGCACGCTGTCGCCCTTCCGGGCCTGCAGCGCCGCCGCCGACTGCACGGGTACCGGCAACACCTGCGCTGCGCAGTCCAAGATCGCGGTGGCCAAGTCGGTCATGACCTCGGTCGTGAACGACCCGCTCAACGACGTCCGCTTCGGCCTCGAGGTGTTCAACCCGCCGGGGATCGACTACGGGCTCGCGAACTACGCGAGTTCCACCTGGGTGACCGGCTGGCAGGCCAACAACGGCGTCTACCAGTTCCCGATCCAGGACATGACGACGACCAGCCGGGCCTCCCTAGCGAGTGTCATCAACGGCCTCTCGGCCGGCGGCGCGACGCCCAGCGCCCACCGGCTGATCGACGCGTGGAAGTACTTCAACGGGCAGGCGACGGCGACCGGGTTCTCCACCTCGCCGGTGCAGCAGGTCTGCCAGCGCAACTTCGTCCTCATGGTCACCGACGGCATCCCGGAGATCGAGGCCGACTACAACACCTCGTCGCAGAGCGCGTGCAGGTTTACGCGCCTGCAGTCGTTCGTCGGCAACCCGGGCGACGTGAACCGCGACGGCAAGGAGGACCCGTCGAGTCCCAACTGGATCGCAGCGACCGGCGAGGCCTTCAACTGCGGCTCGGACTACCTCGACGACGCGATGCAGAAGGTCCGCGGGCTCTATCCGCTCGGCAACGCGCTGAACCAGCCGCTCGCCCTGTTCGCCGTGTCCTTCGGGCTCGACTATTGTCAGGTGCCGGCGGCGGGCGACGCGAGCCCGGGTGGCGGCTCGCTCCTGTGGCGGGCCTCGGAGCGCTACGGCGGCGGCAAGTGCCTCTCGGCGACGCAACCCGACGAACTCGACGCGGCCCTGCGGGCGGCGCTCAACATGATCAAGGCCGAAGCCCAGTCGTTCGTCGCACCGGTCGTCCCGGTGAGCCCGACGAGCCGCACCGAGTCCGGCGACCGGGTCTACCTGACGCTCTTCAGCCCGCGCGACGGCCAGCAGGCGTGGGCGGGCAACATCAAGAAGTACGGTCTCGATCACGACCACGGCACGATCTGCAACGCGTCGAGCGCGGCGAGCTGCACGTCGACCGCCGGCGCGGCCACGGCGGCCGACGGCTCGCTCCTCGACGGCGCGGAGTCCTTCTGGGACGGTGCCTCGACGCCCTCGGGCAAGACGGTCACCAACGGCGGGCTGGGCGGCCTGCTCGTGTCCCGCACGACGGCGCGCAGCATCTACACCTACGCCGGCACCGCCACCGGGAATCTCGGCGGCCTCGCGCTCACCGCCGCCGCCCAGGCGTTCTCGAAGAGCAACGCGGCGATCACCCCTGCCATGCTCGGCCTGACCGGAACCGATGCCACGACCGCCCGCCGCGACGAACTCGTCGATTACGTGCAGGGGCTCGACTCCTTCGACGAGGACAAGGACGGCAACGTCACCGAGAAGCGCAGCTGGATTCTCGGCGACGTCATCCACTCGGCCCCGCTCGTCGTGAACTATGGCACCGGCGACTCGCTGATCGTCGCCGGCGCCAACGACGGCATGCTGCACGCCTTCGACGACGCGACCGGGGCGGAACTCTGGGCCTTCGTGCCGCCGGACCTTCTCCCGAAGCTCAACCTGCTCCGTCCCGGGCAGTCGGCGAGTCATGCGTTCTTCGTCGACGGGGCTGCGAAGTTGCGCGTGATGGCCGACGGTCGCAAGGTCATGGTCTTCGGGCTGGGCCGCGGCGGACGCGCCTACTACGGCCTCGACGTGACGACCAAGGCCGCGCCGAAGCTGCTCTGGCGGGTGAACTCGTCGACCACCGGCTTCGGCGAACTGGGCTACACGACCTCCACGCCGACCCTCGCCAAGTTCGCCAACGGTGGTGCGCCGATCGAGGTCGCGGTGTTCGGCGGCGGTACCGACTTCTACTTCGACGGCCCCACGGTCGTGACCGCGAACCCGGCCGGGATCGGCCGCGCGGTCTTCGCGGTGAATCTCCTCACCGGGGCCCGGGCCGCTTTCGCCCAGCCCGCAGGCATGTACTTCCCGCTCGCCGGCGACGCGATGGTGTTCGACGTGAACGGCGACGGCGTCTTTGATCGCGGTTACGTCGGCGACCTCGGCGGCAACCTCTGGCGGATCGGCGACGACTTCTCCGCAACCCGTCTCTTCGTCGCCCCGGCGGGCCACCGCATCTTCTACGCGCCCGATGCGGTCGTGAACTCGGGCTCCGTGATTGTCTACTTCGGTACCGGCGACCGCAACAATCCCCTCTCCACCGGCGTGACCGACCGCTTCTACGCGGTGCGCGACGAGGGTGTGAACGACCTGACCGAGACGAACCTCGTCAACGTGACCTCCGAGGTCGTTCAGCCCGCGAGCAGCGCGGCGCTCGCTTTGACCCGCCGGATCCAGGCGGCGAAGGGCTGGTTCCTCACGCTGTCGGGCACAGGGGAGAAGGTCCTCGCCCCCCCGACGGTCTTCTTCAACCTTGCCTTTTCGACCTTCACGCCCTCGAACGCGCCCTGCGAGGGCGGCAGCACGGCCCGCCTCTACATGCTCGACCCGCTCACCGGCAGCCCGACCCGGGAGCTGCCCGGGACGAGCGGCTCGACCTTGGGCGGCGGAAGCGGGGTCGGCGGCGGCACCGGATCCGGCGGGGGCGGGGCGCTCACGGTCGCCGATCGCTCCGCCGTGATCGGCAACAGCCTGCCGACGGGCCTTCGCGTGACCTTCGGCGCGAACGGGACCAAGGCGTATCTCGGCGTTTCGAAGAACGGTGGCGTGGCGATCCAGCCCCTGCTCCTGCCCCAGTTGAGCCAGAACGTGATCCCGGTCTCCTGGCGACAGGCCTGGTGACGGTCCCACCCCGCTCGGGGCCATGCGCCTGCAGACAGGAGGCGGCCGACCCGTCAGAATGAGGGGAGAAAGAAGAGAACCGATGCTCGACCAAAGGCCATTTCCCCTGTGGGCGGCCCTGCTTCTGGCCCTGGCCCTGCTCCTCGGGAGCGGCGGGCCGGTGGCCGCCGAGGATTCCCCCCGTGTCGTGGTCGGTCGGGTCACCCGGATCGACGCCGACTCCGTCATGGTGGGCGACCAGATCGGCTTCCTGCGCACCGGAAGCGACATCCGCAGCGACGGACGGGCCGTGGCGCCGACGTCCATTCGGGTCGGGATGCCGGCCGAGATGGAAATCGACGTGACCGGGCGGATCTTGGAGGTCCGCATCGGAAGCGTCGCCGAATGATCGAAATAACCCTTGAGTCCGGCGCCCGGAAGTCGAATATGGAGGTGAGCGGCCACGTCGAAGACGGCGGGTGCGGAAGGAACGGTCCGGAAAGGGCAAACGCCACCCCCTCCGACAGTTCGAAACGTACCTGGTCTTCGTAGCAACGGGGCCGCTCGCGTCGGCGGGTGCGTCGGTGGGGTTCCTCCTCTCCCCCACCGACGCGCCCGCCGGCAGTTTCAAGCCGAGCGTGCGGCCCTGAACCTGACGACGCCGTCGCGCTCCTCCGGGGCGATCGCCCCGCGTGCGGCGAGCAATTCGAGGTGCGCGAGCGTTTCCATGACCGCGGCTCCCATGTGGAAGCGATCGGCGCCGTCCTCGAAAACCCAGCGGAAGGATCGTCGCGCCACCTCGTAGGCGGTCGCGGGGCCGGCCTGCACGGTGTCGAGCATCTCGCGCATGCGGTACTCGTGGTGGGCGATCAACTGCCGCGCGCGGTGCCGGTGGTCGGTGTAGACGCCGCCGTGTGCGGGGCAGACCAGGGCGACGTCGAGCCGGGCGACCTTTTCCTGGGAGTCGAGGAAGTCGCCGAGCGGGTTGCGCGGACCGGTGGCATAGACCCCGACGTGCGGGGTGATCCGCGGCAGCAGGTGGTCCCCGACGAAGAAGACCCGCTGCTCCCGGTCGAGAATGCAACAGTGCCCGGGCGTGTGCCCCGGCGTCCAGACGATCTCGAGCCGTCGCGTTCCGATCTCGAGCACTTCGCCGTCTTCCAGGAAGCGGTCGACCTCGCGGGTCGGCCGGAAGACCCGCGCCCAGATGTCCGAGGGCTTCGGCGCGTCGACCGCCCCGGCCGGGATCGGGACCCCGTGGCGGCGCGAGTGCCGCACCATGTCCTCGGCCCCGGCCGAGAGCGCATAGTCGATGCGCTCGAGCTCCGCCGGGTGGAGGAAGAAGCGGGCGACTCCCGCCGCCCGCAGGTCCTCGGACGCACCGAAGTGGTCGGGGTGGTGGTGGGTTCCGATGACGGTGCCGACGTCGCCGGGTGCGAGCCCGAGTCCGCGCAGGGCTGCCTCGAACGCTGTGCGACTCGCCTCGAGTGCGACGCCGGTGTCGATCAGCACCCACTGGTCCCCGCAATCGAGCAGCCAGACGTTGACGATCGAGGGCTTCGAGGGGAGCGGCAGGAAGACCTCGTGGACGCCGGGCGCGACCTCGCGCGTCCTGGCCGCGGGGGCCTCGTCATGCGCGCCGCGCGCGCCGCCGCCGGACGCATCGCGCGCCTCGCTGCCGGACGCATCGCGCGCCGGAGCCGTGCGCGCCGCGCGGCGCTGCGGGGGGAGATCGCTCATTCGTGCAGCGAGTCCTTGATCTCGAAGGTCACCCGCAAATCGACCTTCCATGCGGTGATACGCCCGTTCTCGATGATCGCCTGCGTGTCGACGATGCGCGCACGGTGCAGTCCCGAGATCGTCACCGCGGCGCGTGACACGGCGATCGCGACCGCGTCCTCGATCGAGTTGGCCGAGGTCCCCGTCAGGTCGATCGTCTTCTCCACCATGTTGCGGCCCTCCCCGGGCGAGTGGTCACGTTCCTCGCCCGGACCTGCCTAGCGCGATCGCCCGGCTGCGGCGAGCAGGCGATGCGTCGGCGTCCCGCGCACTTGACATCGACGGCCGGCGGTGCGGCTCTGGAGCGTATGCTCGAACCTCGCGGCAGGGCTCCCGGCAGCGGTGGCATGCCCGGGGGCGATCGCCCTGCGGGCCGCCTTCCCGGCGCCCTGCCGAACCTGGTCGTCGTCGGCGCAATGAAGTGCGGGACGAGTTCCCTGCACTACTACCTCGACCTCCACCCCGAGGTCGCGATGTCGAGTCCGAAGGAACTCGACTTCTTCCTCGGGTCGCCGGAGCCGCGCGCCTCCGACGCGACCGACCCGGTGCGCGGCGGCGAAGGCAACTTCGCGCGCGGACTCGCCTGGTACAGCGCCCACTTCGACCCGGCGGCGCGGATCCGCGGTGAGAGCTCGCCCAATTACGCCGACCCGCTCAACACCGAGACTCCGCGCCGGATGGCCGCAGTCGTCCCCGAGGCGAAACTCGTCTTCCTCGCCCGCCATCCCGTCGACCGCATCGTCTCGAACTACCTCCACCTCTTCGCGAAGGGTCGGGAGACCGCCTCGCTGGAAGACGTGCTCGCGCGGCCCGGGAATATCCTCTTGCGCAGGTCGCGCTACGCCGCGATGGCCGGGCTCTTCCTCGGCTCGTTTCCGCGCGAGCAGATCCTCTTCCTGCGCGACGACGAGTTGCTCCGGCACCGTCGCGAGACGATGCGGCGCACCTTCGCCTTCCTCGGCGTGGACGATTCGTTCTGGAGCGGGAAGATGGAGCGGTTGCGCCACGAGACGGCCGGCAGGGGCCGCTTGCGGCGGTACGCGGAGCGCCTCGGTGCGCACCGCCTGGCGGCGCGTCTCGCGCTCGGGCCGGAGACGAAGTGGCGCATCGAGCGGCTGGTGAGCCGGCCCCGGGCGGCCGAGCGCCCGGCGTTGTCGGACGACCTGCGCCGCGCGGTCCTCGCCGACCTCGAGCCGGAGATCGCGGGCCTGGAGCGTCTGACCGGGTGGGATCTCGCGGGGTGGCGGCGATGAGCGCGCCGCTGCGCGGTGCGCGCGCCCGCTTCGCGCTGCTCAACTTGGTGGGCGGAAGCGCCGTGCTCGGCAGCTACCTCGTGTGGCTCTCGAATCGCCCCGCGGAGGCGGGCCGCCTCTGGGGTTCGATCGGCGGCCCCGGGCGCGCCCTCTACTTCGTCTCGATGCTGCTCGCGACCGCCGGCTACTTCGCGTTCGCGCCGGCGCTGCTGCGGGCCGATCCCGAGCGCATCGAACTCGACCGGGTGAACGTCGCGCTCGCGCTGGTGCTCTTCCCTTCGGCCCTCTGGATGCCGCTTGCGTTCGAGTTCCTGGCGTTTCCGCGGCCGGCCACCTGGTGGGCGATGCGCGCCGTGCTGGCCACGGTGGGGCTTGCCTCTCTCTGGATCCTGGTCGCCGTCGGCCGCCGGGTCGAGGATCTGCCCGCCGGGCGGCTCGCCCTGGCGGGTGCGGCTGCATTCACCTTTCAGACCCTTTGCCTCGACGCGCTGGTCTGGCCGGAGTTCTTCCCGTGAGCGAGTCGCCGGAGGGGCGGGCGGCGGTCGCGGGGGAGGGCGCGGGCGAGCGCTGGGCGCGGCGCGCGATCACCATCCCGGCCTGCCTGCTGGGCCTGGCGATCGCCGTGCCGCTCTTGCCGGTGCTCCTCGCCGGGGCCCTCCTGCTCGACCTGTTCCGCGACCGTCGCCTGCCAACGGTCCGCCTCGTGCTCTTCGCCCTGGTGTATCTCGGATGCGAGAGCGCGGGCCTGCTCGCGAGTCTCGTCCTCTGGCTCGGTTCGATCGGCGACCGCGAGCGCCGCCTGCGCTGGTTCTACGCCCTGCAGAGCGCATGGGCCTCCTCGATCTTCGCCGCCGGTTGCCGGATCTTCGGCATCGAGGTCGACGTCGTGGGCGACGAGTCGATCGGTCGCGGACCGCTCCTGCTCTTCTCGCGTCACACGAGCCTCGCCGACACGATGCTACCGGCCGTGTACGTCGCGCGTCGCCACGGCCTCCGCCTGCGCTGGGTGCTCAAGCGCGAGTTGCTCTGGGATCCCTGCCTCGACGTGGTCGGGCGGGTGCTGCCGAACGTCTTCGTGCGGCGCGGCTCGTACGATTCCGCGCGCGAGATCGCCGCGGTACGCAGCCTCGCGCGCGATCTCGGCGAGGACGAGGGCGTGCTCGTCTATCCCGAGGGGACACGATTCACGCCGGCGGTTCGCGATCGCGTCGCCGCGGCGCTGGCGGTGGCCGACCCGGCGCGCGCGCAGCGACTCGCCGGGCTGCGCCACGTCCTGCCGCCACGCACGGGCGGGCCGCTCGCCCTGCTCGACGTCTGTCCTCCCGCGGAGGTGGTCTTCCTCGCTCACGTCGGGCTCGACGGCGCTGCGCGCCTCGGCGACGTCTGGCGGGGATCGCTCATCGGGCGCCGGGTCCGCCTCTGGTTCCGGCGCGTGCAGTCGCGGGAGATTCCCGTGGCGGCGGCCGACCGGCTCGCCTGGCTCGACGCGCAGTGGAGCGCCCTCGACGACTGGATCGACGCATGCCTCGCGGAGCGCGACGGTGCGTCGCCGGCGCCCGCGTCCGCCGGGGGGGCCGCGTGAGACGGGCGGCGATCGGCCTCGGGCTCCTTGGCGGACTCGTCGCCTGGGCGGTGGAGATCGCGGGACAGGCGCCGGCACCGATCGTCGCGCTCGCCGTGCTGCCGATCGGCGGCTGGGCGATCCTCGAGGTCTGGCTCGCGCGCCGCGCGCGCGTACCGGTCGCAGCACTGCTTGCGGCCTTCCTCTGGGGCGCTGCGGTCGCGGCGCCGCTTTCCTCGCACCTGAACGAATTCTTCCGGGCGGCGATCGGCGATGCGCTCGACCTCGGGGGGCGGTGGAACGGCGTCGCGACGCTCGTCGGACCCCTCGTCGAGGAGTTCGCCAAGGCCATTCCCCTGCTGGCCCTGCCGCTCGTGCGGCGCCGGCCGGGCGCGCAGCCGGTCCTGTGGGGCATGGCGCTCGGCGCGGCGAGCGGACTCGGCTTCGCCACGACCGAGAACGTGGTCTACCTGACGATCGCGGCTTTCCAGGGCGGGATGCCCGGGTTGATGCAGGCGGTGTGGGCGCGTGGCATCCTCTCGGGGTTCAAGCATGCGCTGTTCACCGCGACGCTCGGTGCCGGACTCGGACTCGCCACGCTCGAGACGAGCAGTGCGCGCCGCTGGCTCGCGGGTCTCGCGGGCCTGCTCGGCGCGCTAGTGCAGCACGCTGCCTGGAACGGCCTCGCTTCGCCACTCGTCCAGGACATCCTCTGCGATCGACCTTCGCCGGCGGAGGCGTGTGCGACCAGTGCCGGGCCGCAGCCCTTGTTCCTGTGGACGCCCGTCGTCGTGGCACTCGCGCTCGTGCCGGGGATCATGGCGCTGCGCTGGCTGCTGCGGGAGCCCGGGGCCGCGCGGTCGTCGACCTCGATCCGCCGGGGCTGACCAGTCGCCGCTGCGGCCCGGCACGCGCGCATCGACGCATCGACGCAGTTCGACGGGCGGCGTCGCCGAGGGCCTTCAGGGCTCGTCGGGCACGCAGGTGGGGCAGGACTTGCGCAGTTCCGAGATGAACTTGTCGCAAGTCGCGATCTTCTCGGTGCGGTGCTCCGCGATCGCCACGGCGCGCGCGTCCGTCGCGATGCGCCCGGCGTCGCCGTCGCGGCCGATCGCCCGGTAGGCCTCGGCGAGTTCCAGCCGCTTGCCGACCGCCGTCTTGTCGAGCGAGACCGCGCGCTCGAGATAGGCGACGCCCTTCGACTTGTCGCCGCCGAGGAGGCGCGGCAGTTTCATGTACATGCCGCCGCGGGCGGCGAGTGCGTTGGCGTGGTCGGGATCGATCTCGAGCACCTGGTCGAGTTCGGCGTTGAGCGAGACCATCTGGAGCGCGAGCGTGCTGATGCCCTTCATCTGGGCTAGCCTGCCGACCGCAGCGAAGTGGACGAAGTGCGCGTCGGCATTGCGCGGCATGGCGGCGAGCGCCCGCCCGGCATGGTCGCGCGCCGCCTCGTACTTGGCACGCCTGACCGATTCGTCGTTCGTCTCCTCGCCCTCGTCGAGCAGTTTCTGGGCCTCGTCGAGTTCGTGGCGTACGCCCGAATCCGACGACACGATCTCGTCGGGGTGGCTGGCGCGGATCTCGGCCTCCGGCGCGGCGCCGGCGGGTCTTGCGGGATCCGCGCCCGGCGCGGGTTTCGCGCTTGCGGCCGGAGCGGTGCACGCCCGAACTCCGCCGTCGTTCGCATCCGGCGGGCAGTCGGCCGCCGCACCGCGGCCGCGCGCCAAGGCGAGTCCGACGGCGGCGATGGCGATCGCCCGGGTGAGCCGATGTCCTGCTGCTTGCACGTCCGGATCCCTTGCGAGCCTGCCCGGACCGGGCCTCCGGCTCGACCCCGGACCCTAACCGAGTTCGCGACTCCGGGAAACCCGTGGCCACGCCGATTGCGGCTGGCGGCGGCTTGGTGCCATAGGGTGCGGATTCGCCGGGGAGACCGAGGGCCATGATCGATCGTGCGCACGAAGACACCGGGTCGCAACCGCCGGAGTCGGACGTGGTGGTGAGGGCCCGCGGCGCAGGCGACGCCTCGTCGCCGCCGCTCGCAGGCCTGCGGATCCTCGCCGCGAGCCAACTCGGGGCCGGCCCCTGGGCGCTCACCCTGCTCTCGGACCTCGGTGCCGAGGTCGTGAAGATCGAGATGCCGGGCCAGGGCGACGAGGCGCGCAACGTGCCGCCCTTCGCGGGCGACGGCGACTCGATCTATTTCCAGTCGCTCAATCGCGGTGCACGCGGCCTGACGCTCGACCTGCGCACCGCCGAGGGTCGGGCCGTGTTGCACCGGCTGGCTGCGTCCTGCGACGCGATCTTTGACAACCTGCGCGGCGGCGAGTCGGCGCGGCTCGGGCTCGACTACGCCTCGCTGCGCGATGCGAACCCGCTACTGGTCTGCTGCTCGCTCTCTGGCTTCGGCCGTACCGGACCGCGTGCGGCCGACCCCGGCTACGACTTCCTGGTCCAGGCGCTCGCCGGTTTCATGTCGATCACCGGGGAGCCCGGCGGCCCGCCGATGCGCTCGGGCGTGTCGGTGGTCGACTTCTCGGCCGGTCTCATGGCCATGCTGGCGCTGATGATCGGCTTGCACCGGGCGCGCGAGACCGGGGTCGGCGGCGACGTCGACGTGAGCCTCTTCGAGACCGCGCTCTCGATGCTGAACTACCTCGCCGCCTGGAGCCTGAACCGCGGCTTCGAGCCGGTACGGACGCGGGACTCGGCCCACCAGACGATCGTCCCGGCCCAGAGCTTTGCGACGCTCGACGGCCATCTCGTCGTCATGTGCATGAAGGAGAAGTTCTGGCGCCGCCTGTGCGACGCGCTGGATCGGAATGACCTCGCCGACGACCCGCGCTTCGCCGACTTCGCCTCCCGCCATGAGCATCGCGACGCGCTGCTCGACGCGCTCCGGCCGGTCTTCGCCGCGCGTTCGACCGCGCAATGGGTCGGGCTTCTCGGCGGCGTCGTCCCGTGCGCGCCGGTCCGCTCGGTGGCCGAGGCGCTCGCGGATCCGCACGTCGTCGCGCGTGGACTGTTGATCGACGTCGAGCACCCGGTATACGGACGCCTGCGCCAGGTGGGGACGCCAATCCGCATGGACGGGGGCCGCGAGCCGCCGCGGCGTGCGCCGCGACTCGGCGAGGACACCGACGACGTGCTCGCTCGACTGGGCGGGTATTCGAGCGAGGAGATCGACGCGCTGCGCCGGCGCGGCATCGTCTGAGATACGAGGGCGCCGCCGGGCGGGTGGCGCCCGTGCGAAGGGAAGGGGAGAAGACATGGCTTTGCCGCAGTGGTTCCACGAAGTCGCCCGACGGGTCAGCAATCGCGGCCGGTGGGGCGCGGACGACGAGATCGGCACGCTCAACCTGATCGGGCCGGAGGCGACCCTGCGCGGCATCCGCTGCGTGCGTCACGGACGCTCGTTCTCGCTCGCGCTGCCGCTGCACCACGATGGCCCGCAGACCGGGCGGATCCAGGGGCGCATCAACCCGCTCCACACGATGGTCGGGATCAACACGCCCTTCACGGGCGACCCGGCGAACGTCTGCCTGAGCGACGACGTGGTCGTCATGGGAATGCAGGCGGCGACGCACTGGGACGGTCTCGCACACGCGAGCTACGAGGGCCGCATCTACAACGGCTTCCCCGCGTCGAGCGTCACGGCGGAGTCCGGTGCGAGCAAGTGCTCGATCCACAAGCAGCGCCCGATCGTGACACGCGGTCTCCTGCTCGACGTTGCGCGCCTGCACGGCGTCGCGAGACTCGACGCCGGCTACCCGATCGCGCCCGCGGACCTCGACGGCGCTCTCGCCCGCGCCTCGCTCTCGGTGGAGCCCGGGGACGTGGTGCTCGTGCGCACCGGACAGATGGAGCACCTCCGCTCCGGCGACAAGGAAGCCTACCGCCTGCCGAGCCCCGGGCTCACGGTCGGCACCGCCGAATGGTTCCGGGAGCGCGACGTCGCCGCGGTCGCGACCGACACGATGCCGTTCGAGGTCTGGCCCGGGGAGCGCCCGGAGGCGCTGCTGCCGGTTCACCTGCTGCACCTCGTCGAGATGGGGATGACGCAGGGCCAGAACTGGGTGCTCGACGAACTCGCCGAGGATTGCGCGGCCGACGGCGTCTACGAGTTCCTGCTGCACGCGACCGCGGAGCCCTTCGTCGGCGCGGTGGGCAGTCCGGTGCACCCGGTCGCGACGAAGTGACGCGCGTGGCGAACCACCACGCGGGTTGATAGGGCGACCCCGATGGATCTCTCGTACACCGCCGACGAGGAGAAGTTCCGGCTCGACCTGCGCTCGCACCTCGAGAAGAGCGTGCCGCGCGACGAACCGCCGGAGGACCTCGACGCCGAGTTCGAGTGGATGTGCGCCTTCCAGCGACGCATGCACGAGGGCGGCTGGGTCGGCATCCATTGGCCGCGCGCCTACGGCGGCCGCGACGCCACCCCGATGCAGCAGGCGATCTTCGCCGAGGAGATGGCGCGGGCGCGCGCGCCGCAGTTCCCGAACCGGGTCGGGATCAACAACGTCGGCCCCACGCTCATGCACTTCGGGACCGAGGAGCAGCGCCGTCGTTTCATGCCCGGCATCCTGTCGGCCGAGGAGATCTGGTGCCAGCTCTACTCGGAGCCCGGCGCCGGATCGGACCTGGCGGCGCTGCGCACCCACGCGGTGCTCGACGGCGACGACTGGGTGGTCACCGGGCAGAAGGTCTGGACCAGCTACGCGCAGCATGCCCGCTGGGCGATCCTACTCGCGCGCACCGATCCCGCGGCGCGCAAGCACCGCGGCATCTCCTACTTCATCGTCGACATGAAGTCGCCGGGCATCGAGATCCGGCCGCTGCGGCAGTTGAACGGCGCCTCCGAGTTCAACGAGGTGTTCCTCGAGAACGTCCGCGTCCCGCGCTCGAACCTGATCGGCAAGCCCAACGAGGGCTGGCAGCTGACCCAGGTCACGCTCGCCCACGAGCGCGGTACCAACTACGCGATCAAGGAGCAGGTGCTGATGCGGATCGAGGTGGACGAGCTCCTCGAGCAGATCCGCCGCAGCGGCGCCTCGGACGACTCGCGGGTCCGCCAGCGTGCGGCGCAGCTCTTCCTCGAGACCGAGATTATGCGCTGCATGAACCTGCAGATGCTGACGCGGCTGGGCCGCGGCGTGACGCCGGGTGCCGAGACGTCGATCGTCAAGAACTTCTTCGCCGACCTCTCGCAGTCGATCGGCGACTTCGGCACGGAGATCCTCGGCCCGCATGCGCAGCTCATGCGGGGATCGCCACACGCCGTCGCCGGGGGGCGTTTCGTCCTGCACCAGTTGTTCTCGCGCGCAGCCTCGATCGCGGGCGGCACCAATGAGATCCAGAAGAACATCATCGCGCAGCGCATGCTCGGGCTTCCCCGCGACTGAGGTCGCGGGTCCGATCGGCGCCCGGCGGAAACGAAGGGAAGGACCTCCATGGGCCAGGGCAAGGGGAGCATCGGAAACTTCTTCGAGGACTTCGAGGTCGGACGGGAGTCCGTTTGTGCCACGCCGCGCGTACTGACGTCGGCCGAGACCGCCTGGCACATCGCGACGACCAACGACCGGACGCCGCGCTTCTGCAACGCCGAGGGGCGCGTCCATCCGCTCATCGTGTTCCACACGGTGATCGCGCAGACCGTACGCGATGTTTCACTCAACGCGCGCGCCAACCTCGGCTACGCCGGCATGGTCTGGCGCGCACCCGTGTTCCACGGCGACGAGATCACCACCGGTATCCGCGTCGTCGGTCTCAAGGAGAACTCGAACAAGGAAACCGGCAACGTCTGGGTCGAGACGACCGGGCGCAACCAGCGCGGCGAAACGGTCCTCGAGTACACGCGCTGGGTCATGGTGCGCAAGCGCGACTCGTCGAAGGCGACGCCCTACCTGGAGGCGGCCGTCGTTCCCAGGCTGCCCGCCCAGGTGTCCGTCGCCGATCTGCCGAAGTTTTCGGGTCCGCTGCCGACGACCGTCCAGACCGGCGGTCGCTGGTTCTTCGAGGATTACGTCGTCGGCGAGCGGGTCTTCCACCACGACGGCATGACCGTGAACCACTCGGACCACATGTCGTACACCCGGCTGTTCCAGAACTCGGCGAAGGTGCACTTCGATGCGCTGCGCACCGAGGGGAATCCGCTCGTCTACGGCGGCTTCCCGCTTTCGGTCGCCTACGCCCAAGCCTTCAACGGCTTCGAGAACCGCTCGGGCATCGTCGCGATGAACAGTGGCGCACATGCCAACCCCTGCTACGCGGGCACGACGATCTACTCCTTCAGCGAGGTCCTCGAAGCCCACCCGACCGACGATGCGCGAGTCGGTGCACTGCGGTTGCGGCTCGTCGGCGTGAAGGATCTCGACCCCGCGGAAGAGCCCGATTTCTCGATCCGCACCGAGGACGGCAAGCGCTACGACCCGCGCGTGCTGCTCGACATGGACTTCTGGGAACTCGTGCCCCGGCGCGGCCGCTGAGAGTGGCCCGGTCGCGCATCGGCGCGGCCGCCGGCAAACCGCAACGCAGAAGGGGCGCGCCCGCGGGCGCGCCCCTTTGCTTCTTCCGGCCGGGGCGACGTCGGCGTCGCCCGCGGGCTCACTCGCGGCAGGTGATCCGCTGGTTCGGGCTCACCCGGCACGGCGTCACGCCGTCGCTCGACGAGTAGGACGTGCTCTCGATCGAGACGATGAGCGGCGTGTCGCCCGAGGTCGGGTTCGGCCGCACGAAGCCCTGGTGCTTCACCCGCGCCGTCATCCGGACGTACTCGGTGCCGTCGGCCTTCGTGCGGCTGCGCAGGATGAGCACGCTGCCGGCCGGGTTCTTGCACCGCACGCCGTTGTTCGACGTGTCGGCATTCTTGCCGAGCGGCGAGCACTCGCCACCGTCGAATACCTCTTCGTCACCCGTCCACGCCCCGGCGGTGGCCGCGACGCCCACGGTCGCGCCGTCGCGGTCGACCTCGCGGATGAAGGCCGAGGTGGGGCTGCTGCTCGTGATTTCGCCGATCGAGAGCCAGCTGTCGAGTCCATTGCCGACGCAGTCGGTGGGAAAGGCGCAGTCGGCGCTCGAGGTGCAGTCGATGCGGGTGTCGGCGCAGACCGCGTCCTTGCGCGGCCAGACAGTGACGGAGTTGGCCTGCAGCGCGATCGTCTGCGCGCCGGCCACACGCACGGCGCCGGGCAGGAACGTCGAGGCGATGACGACGACTGCGGCGAGAAGGCCGCGCAATGTTCTCTTGTTGTCCATGGGTTCCTCGTCGGGAGTGCGGCGCCGGCGCGGGGCCGTCGCGGATCGGGGAGGCTGGACGCTAGCGGGAGCGGTTGCCTCGCGTCAACGAATTTCGCCGCCCAAAAACGCCCCGACGCGCCCTGGGCGGGTTTTTCGACTCCGGCCGGACCTCGCCCCGGCGGGACCGACTCAGGCGTCGCCCCGGCCGGGGCCCGCCAAGCGGTTCGAGGCAAAGAGGAAGAGGAGCCCGACGGCGACTTCGATCGCGATGAAGGTCCCGGCGAAGCCCGCGCCCTGGAGCGCCCAGGCGAGGGTGCGGGTGATCGCCGCACCGCCGATGAGCGCGGCGGGAACCTGGAGCAGGCGTTCCCGGCCCGGCGCGGCGCCCAGCCAGGCCGTCAGGCCTGCGACCAGGAAGAATGACGCGAAGTCGCCGACCTGGGTGCTGCGCCCGATCCCGTCGAGGAGCGGCATCCCGAGCGACTCCGCCGCGCGGCCCGGTGCGAGGAGCCAGCCGAGTCCCTGGATCGCGAAAAAGGCGCCCACGATCCGGACGATCGTGCGCAGCGTGTCGTTGGTCATCGGGACTCCTCCTGTTTGCCGCTCCGCCGTCGCGGAGCCGGTCCGTTCGTCATCTCGGCCGCCGGTCGTGGCTTCCGCCGCCCGGCCGCATCGTGGACCGGACCGCGCGGCCCCGCAAGGGCGGGCGCCCGCGGCGGTTCAGCGGGCCACACGGATCGCGTCGAGTGCCGCGGGGTTGTCGAGCGCCGAGACGTCGCCGAGGGGCCGGCCGGGCGGTGCGGCGCCCGCGCCGGCACCGGTGTTCCCTTCGAGGTGTACC
>Ga0114969_10001644_pt1 | contig 18917 bp, 13 predicted proteins | sample M_130807_MF_Meta_FD_87316 | JGI IMG/M metagenome (GOLD analysis project Ga0114969, IMG submission 87316) | Freshwater microbial communities from Lake Montjoie, Canada to study carbon cycling - M_130807_MF_MetaG | ecosystem: Environmental > Aquatic > Freshwater > Lake | place: Lake Montjoie...
AGCCCGTAACGGGCGGTCGCGCCGGTCAGGTCTTCCGATGCATCGACCTGCAGCTTCCCGCACAGCACCTCCCAGCAGCAACCGCCGGCGGCATACGTGCCGGCCAGGGGCGTCGCGAGGGTCAGCACCGATCCCGCCACGGAGGTCACCTCGGCGACTTCCCATCCCGCGCCGCCGGGCGTGGCCCACGGATCCGGGCAAAAGAACACATGGCTGCCGGCATCCGGCAGCCATGCTGCCGGCACGGTGCCATCGAGGACCACCGTGGTGCCGGAAGCAGTCCCCCCAAGCGCAGCGCACGGCCCCACCACGGGGTGGCCGCCTGCCCGTCGAGGAGTGCCGCACGGAGCCGGTCGTCGAGGAGTGCCCGCTCCTGGGAGTCGAATGGCACCACCTGCCAGGACAGCACCTGCAGCGGCGTCTGGCGCAAGGCCCCGCGATCTTCGTTGCCCGCCACGGCCGACGCGATCCGCGTCAGCCACCGTCGCTCCACCTTGGGGGCCGTGCTCCAGTCGGGCAGATGCGCCAAAAGCACCAGGGAGTTGATGCGGGGAATCATGTCGGGGATCCCAAATCCACGCGCGATCGCTGGTGGATGTCGTGGATGATCGCCCGGCCTGCTCGGCTGCCCATCGCCTCGAGGGCGGCCTCCCTCGAATTGACCACGTAGATATGCACTGGCGCCGCGCCGACGTTGACGTTGGCCGCGCCGTGCAGTCCGGCAGCCGCCGCGTAGGGGGGCGTCGGGATCCGGGGGGCGAGCCCGGCGTTCATCTGGGCGAGGAGCGGTCCGAAACGCGAGGTCGCCTGGGCGTTCATCACCGTCTCCTGCCCGGCCTCGTTCACCCGGATCAGCTTCTCCCCGCCGGGGATGACGCCGCCCTTCTCGAATGCCAGCGCCATCGCAAGGATGGCGGCCAGCGCCGCCATGCCGAGGATCGCGGCCGTGCCGTAGCTTGAGGTGGCCGCCAGTGCGGCGCCGGGGGCCTCGGCGGCCGCGCGTTCAGCGGCCTCGGTCTTCTGCTCGACGCCGAACAGTTTCTTGAGGCCCCGGATTACCGTCATCTGGACGATCCACTGGACCACCACCGAAATCAGGTTGGAAATGATCTGCCGGGCGACTTGGGCGAAGACTTGTCCCCAGGTCTTCGTGCCATCGATGACGTCGAGGATCTGGTCGCCGATCGACGACATTGCCGATCCGATCGGGCCCGTGATGGCGTCCGCGGCATTCTTCCCGAGGTTTCCCCACTCGTTGGACAGGTTCCTCAGGTTGGTCCCCATCCGACCCATGAAGGTGTTGTCGGTGTCGAGCCGGTGGATCTTGTCGACGATGGCCAGCCGTTGCTGGTCCAAGCGGAGCATTTCCCGCTCGTACTCAGCCTGCTTTTCCGGGTCTCCGGTCGCCAAGGACATCTCGAGCAAGGCATCCCGGAGTTGGTCGATGGTGCCGATCCGGTCGCGGTACAACCGGTTCAACTCGGCGACTTGGGTGACACGATCCGGATCCGGATCGCTTTCGACACCGGCAATCTTGGAGTCCAGGACCGCCGCCCGGAGCCCCACGGTCATCTCCAATTCCTTCCGGAGTGCCGCGATCCGATCCTCCTCGAGTTTGAGGCGCTCCGCGTCCAGCTTGTGCAGATCCCGCTCGATCTCGAACTTCGCGCGATCGCCGTCCACCGAGTCCCGCTGCCACTCGATCTCCTCGCGGATCCTCTTCAGGATCTCCAGACGATCGTCGTACGACCCGTTGATCTCGCGGACCCTCGCCTCCTCATCGAGTTGGTCCTCGCGCAGCGTGGCCTGCAACCGGAGCGCCTGGTCGGCCTGGGCGATCGCATGGTCCGACATCGCGGCCTTCGCGTCCCTCAGAGCCAATCCGGAGATGTCCGGGACATCCCCGGCTTGGGAGCGTCCACCGGAAGCCTGGCCCGTCGGACTGGACGTGCCGGGTGGTGCCGTCGCCGCGGCAGCCTTCTCCTTGGCCAGTTTGTCGCGCTTGTAGGCGGCCACCTTGAGGGCGGTCTCCGCATTCGCCTCCACGGCGGCGATCCGGACCGCTTCCTCCTCGGAGACGAACAGATTGCGGATTGCCTTGAACCCGTCGTACACCTTCGACAATGCCAAGATCTGCGGGGTCATCGTGGCTTCCACGAACCCCAAGAGCTTGGGATTGGCGAGCGCCGCGATCCATAGCTCTGTCTCGCGGCGGAGCTGGATGACGACATGGACTAGCGTGTCGAACGTCGCCACCAGGGCGTTCGTCGCCTTGTCCTGGTGTCCCATCTGGTCGATGGATTGGGTCACCCACGACAAGAAGCCGTTCAACGCCGGCAGGATCCGGTCCGCGAACCTTAGGAAAAGGCCCTCGAAGCGCGCTTTCAGGGCATCGATCGACGAGTTGAATTTCTCGGCGTTGGCCGCGAAATCCTCGCCCACCACCAACCCGAACTTCTCGGCATCTTTGGAAGCCCGTTCCAGCCCCTCCGACCCACCGTTGAGCATGGGGATCAGATCCCGCCCGGCGCGGCCGAACAACTGGGTGGCGAGGGTGGTCTTCCCGATGCCGTCGGGCATCGACCGGAAGACGTCCGCGATGTCGCGGGTGATGTCGTCGGTGGAGCGCAGGGCACCGTTCTCCCGGAACACCGCCACGCCCAGGCGCTCGAACGCCTCGATGGACCGTTCGTTGCCGCGTGTCAGATCCTCCACCTGCTGGGACAGCGTCTGGAGGCCACCCCGCAGGACCTTGGTCGACGCGTCGGAAGATCGCGCCGCGTAATCGAGCTGGGTGAGTGCCTCGACCGAGAGCCCGACCTTCTGCGCCAGTTTGCCCGACTCGTCAGCCGCGTCGATCGCCCGTTGCGTGAACTCCACCACGCCCTCGGCCAGGTCTTTGATCGACTCGACCGTCTTGGCGATGGCGTCGTGGACGAGCCCGCCGATCGCCGTGCCCACCGAGGCGGCGGCCGTCTGGATGGCGAGGAGTTGGGTGGCGGCGCCTTCGCCGCCGCTCATCCGCACGATGATGTCGATGGGGTTGCCCATGGGAGTCTCTACCGTCCGCTGCCTGCACCGACCTTCTGGAGCCGCTGCCCCGCCTGCTCGCCGAAGTAGGCGAGCTGGCGAAGCGTGTACCGGCGCACGTCGCCGTGCCCCTGCCAGATCAGGAACTCGACGATGGGCCCGAGCCGGCCATCGAGATCTCCGTCATCGGCGTCGTCGTCGCGCCGAACGCCCCCGCCAGACGTCCGGCGACCCGTTTTCCCCGGTCGATCACCTCCGGCCCCAGATTCAACTCGATGGCCTTGTCGAGGATCTCGAGGGCGCTGCAGAGCCGCACGCCCGCGATCTCCGCCGGGTCGAGGTCGGTGGCTTTGCGGAGCAGGAAGTCCCCCAGATCCGTGGCACCCACCACGATCTCGGGCAGTTGTTCGGCGATCTTGCGCATCACCGTGGCGCGATCGATGGGCCCATCCGACACCATGGGCTTCACCAGCGCGCGGACGTGGCCGGAGAGCAACTGCAAAAAGCGCAGGGCGTCCGGCCACGCCATCTCGCGCACGGTGACGGTGCGTTCGGCGCTGATGCGCACCTCGGCGACGGGATTGAGGATACTCGACATGTGGGCGTCCTTTCGGGTTTGCCGCGATTAGTCCTGCCGCTCCTTGGTCACCGGCGTGGTGATCGCGAGCAGCTCGATCGTGAACTCGTTGGGTTGGTCGACGGTCTGTTCGCCCCAGTTGGTCACGATCAACTCCCCGGACGCGATCGACGTGTGTTTCCGCGGGGCCTTCGAGAATTGGTCGAACTCGAAAACCTCGAACGACCCCGTCGCGCGCAGCGCGGTGGCGGCATCGTGGGCGTTGTACTTCACCGCCGGCACCGCGACGGTGCCCGCCACCGGATCCCCTTCGCCAATCGTGCCGGTCGCGAGGATCGAAAGGATGCCGCTCGCCTTGTCCAGGATGTAGTCGGTGCCCGGCGTCTTGGGATCGCCGTCGAAGGTCAGTGCCTCGGCGGTGATGCCATAGGCGCCGACCCAGTAGACGCCACCCGGTTTCACCGAGGCGATCGACACGGCCAGGGTGGCATTGAGCGCCTGGTCGGCCGTGGTGGGTGCGCCGCCCAACAAGAGCAGACGCAGGTTGTCCGGCGTGTGATCGTTGAGGGAGAACTCGAAGTTGTCCTCGATGGTGGTGACGAGCTTCCCGTCCGCGCGCTTGAACCCGCCGCCGGCATCGCCGGTCTGGCTGGCCATGTGCGTGTACCGCTGGATCTGCGGCTTGCGGGAGAACTTGAGGACGTTTCCAAGGTCCACGTAGGCGGACTCGCCGGTACGCTTGTAGAGGACCCGTGCCGTCGTTTTCGCCTTGTTGGCCAGACTGCCGATGACTGCGCTCATGATGATTCGCTATTGGGGTTGTGGGTGGGAATTGAAAACAGGGTTGGGGAAAGTCAGCCGATGCGGCGCCGGCCCCCGCGCGGCTTGGAAGCTGCCGGGGTGCTGCCGGCGGGTTCGGGCGCCGGGACCTCGGGATCCGCGATGCAGGCAAATCCGGCGGAGACGAAGAAGTCGGCCTGTTTATCGCCGACCTCGACGACGGCGCCGGGTTGGACCAGCACGGCATCCACCAGCATGGGCTTGAGGAGCTTGATCTTCATGGTGTCGGTCACTTGAGGCTGGATGCCAGGCGGAAGACTTCGTCGATGTCGGCCGTGGTCATGCCGATCTGCGCTCCGAGGGCGGCAATGAGAGGGTGACCCCGCACGATGTAGTTGCCGAACTCCCACTGCGTCCTGGCTACGGTCCGGTCTGGCTCCGGCAGCGAGGCGATGAGCCCGTCCACTTGGGTGTTGATCCCTCGCACCGTAAGGACAGCTCGGAAGGCCCAGAGCGGAACTTCTACGGGCACGGTCGGAGGCGGCGGCAGGGCCTGTGTATCGACCTTCGGCGTCACAATCCAGTTCTGCATGCAATAGCCCAAGGCGTCGACGGCATAGCCGGAGACGACTGCTTCGTGGTCCGCATCCACGACGGGCGGCAGGGTGTCTCGGTACATCACCCAGCCGTCGGGGATCGCGTCGGCGAGGCTGAACTCGCGCACCATTGCCACGGTGCCGTTCGCGATCATTGCGTACTTGCGTTTGTCGGTGTCTATCACGGGAATCCAACCTCCAGTTTTCGGCTAACAAGGCCCCAGCGAATCGTTGTTGCGGCGGCGCCTGTGCCTTTGCAGCGCAGCGAACCGTTCGTGGTGTCGTTGTCGATCGCGGCTGCCCATCCGGAAGGTGGTGCTCCGCCATTCGATCCGCTTGAGGCAAGGAGTGTTGCCGTGACTACAATCGTCCCGACGGCCACACCCCTGTTCGCGCGGACGAAATATAGCCACGCAGCATCTTGCCCGCCGGCAGTGTTCGTGCGAGCCGATACCTGGACTAAGCCGTTCCACAAAGTGTTCGCAGGGACGACCATTCGCGCCGAAGATCCGTCGAGAAAAAGCTCCGTCGGGGTCGCATCGGTGGTGACGTTGCGTGCGACCAACTCGGATCCTTGGCAGTCTCCGCGGCTCGCGTAGACTCCCGCCGCGTGGGCTCTCTGACCCAATTTGTCGGCGAGTGACTGAAATCCGCTGGCAAAAGAGTACGACGCGGTCGCCTGCGAACTGTACCCCGAGGAAAAGGACATCGCACCAGACGACGTGCAAACAACGCCGCACGCGAACGAGTTGCCGCCGCTGGCCGTGTTCTGGTTTCCAATCGCCACGTCAGCGCCACCGGTGGCAGAGCAACCATATCCTATTGCAACCGCATTGGAATTTGTCGCGACGCACAAGTCACCGATGGCAATGGAGGAAGCGCCAGAGGCTTTCGCGTTGTAGCCATATGCCACCGCTCCTGCCCCAGAGGCGACGCGATCGGCGACCGTGCCGCCCCACGTGAAATCGACCGCGTTGGCGCCGCGTTGATTTCCACCGGTCGCGGTGCCATCCGGCATCCGAAGCGACAAGTAACCGCCTCCCTTCGGAGCAAGCACCACATTGACGTTCGTCGCCGCGTTCGTAGCAATGATCCGAGCGAACGTCTGCGCGGTGTACGTCGCGACATCGAGGACGAATCCGTCCAGCGTGACGGGGCCCGTGAACGTCGGCGACGCGGTGGGGGCAGCACCCAGATTAGATCGTGCGGTGGCCGCGGATGCGAGGTCGCTGAGGTTCGCCGACTTCTGCGCCGCCCCGGTGACTCTGGAATCATCGCCGGCAGCAACGGTGCCGGCCCCGGTTCCGACCGACAACAGAGCTGCCCCACCGAGACCTGACACTTGGGACGCGGCGAGCGTCAGAGGGTCTGATCCAGCAGCCGCATGGGTGGATGCGTGGGTTGTGGGAGTCCGGGCATTCGACAGACGCGAGTCTCCGGTATCCACCTTCGCAGCGAGAGCTGACACCAACCCGGAGACGTCGGAGAGTCCGATGCCGAGCCACGATTTAAGATCCGTTGCCGTCTTTGAGACCCACGCCCCAAGCCCGTTCCGAACAATGGCGACGTCGGTGCCGGTCGGGAGCGTCGGTTCCTTGGCCGCCAATCCGGCGTCTGTGTAGGCGTTCGCCGAGGACTGCGCCGCGTTCGCTTTGGCCGTCGCATCCGTGGCAGCGGTGGCAATTGCGGCCGCCTCTGCTGCGTTGACCTTCGATGTGGCATCCGTGGATGCCGCCGCAATGGCAGCCGCTTCGGCAGCCGACGCTTTGGCCGTCGCATCCGTCCCGGCCGCGGCGATTGCCGCCGTGTAGGCAGCCGCCGCCTCTCCGGCGGCATCGAAATCGGCCGTGTCGGCCAAGGCCGCGGATCCGAGTTCCAGGACGACGTGGGCCGCCTCCGGATCGGCGGCCGTGATCAGCGCGCGACCGGTCGCCGTCGAGTCTGAGATCGCAGTGGATGCCAGTCCATCGGCTCCATCGCCCTTCGGGCCGCGTGGACCAGTCGAGCCCCACCGCAGCACGGTGACTCCCGAGGTGCGGATCCGGATGATGGCCAAGCCGCTGCTCATTCGGTTTCCCCTTTCTCCACCGCCAAGGTGATGGTCTCGGTCAGATGCGGTCCCCAACCGGACATCGAGATCTTGATGTCGAAATACCCGTTCCCCAGCGGAAGCGCCGCGACCTGCTCCTGGGTGAGTCGGAGTTGGATGTCGGCGGTTTGGTCACCGTTGTCGGCGGCGGAGACGTCGAAAGTTGCCAGCAGGGCCCCATCCCCGTCGCGCAGTTGGGACGACGCCTCGAGTCCGGGATAGCTCGCCTGATCCTCGAGGCGGAACGTCCAGTCGAAGACCTCGCCCCGCTTGATGGTGATCGTCATCAGTAGGTCCTCCCGCCCAGAGCGCTCAGGATCTCGCCTCCCACCACGTCGATCGGGACCAGCACGGTGGCCCGGCCGACTTGGTTTTGTCGTTCCTGCCCCGTGATCATCATCGGCTCGATGCCGGTCGGCCGCAGATAGACCTGATCGACGTCGGCCAACGGCCCGCGGAGTTGTTCGACGACCAGGTCCGCCAGTTCGTAGGCGCCCGGATTCGTGGCATCGCCCAACCACGCCTTGCGGCGATCCCCCCAGTTCCGGTCGGCCACCACCACGTAGACCTTGCGTACCTGCCGGGCCCGCTCGTCGCGGCCCTCGTGGAAGGTCTCGAAGCTCGCGGAGTCGAAGACCAACAAAGCCACGCGGCTTTGGGCCGCGATCAATTCCTTCAGCGCCGTGTAGACATCGCGCAGGTCGTAGATCTCGACCTTCGCGAACGCCGCTTCGGCGTCGCCATCGGTCGGGGTCCATTGGATCGCCGCCACGGCCGCCTTCAGCGCCTGCAGCACCGCGCGGGTGCGTGCGAGATTGTTGTTGGGAATGCCCATGGTCTAGGGGCTGCCGATGCGGGGTTTGATGCGGGCGTCACTCCCCCAGTCGCCGCGGACCGGTTGGATGGCAATCGTCGGGTTGTCCGCTTTTTTGAGGGTCACGAACTTGCCGTCGCGGATGTCCTCGAGTTCGCGCCGGGCCTTGTCGGCCGCGACTTTGATTCCATCGGGGACGGCGTTCAGCAGAGCGTGGAGCGCCTCGAGGGCGAGCGCGCGGACCAATCGCCGCCAGCGCGAGGATTCCAGCTCGTAGCGCGCCGTATAATCCGCGACCACGCCGGCGCACTCATCCAGCACCGTCTTGATCGGTTGCTCGTTGCCCGCGTTGCCAAGCGCCGCGCGTACCTCGTCCAGGAACTCCTGGGAGATCTGCAGGTCGCTTTCGTCGAAAGTTGGCCGGGACATGGAGGATGGGCGTGGGTCGTTCGGTGGGGGGGGCCGACGTCGCGGTGGACGCCGGCCCCCGGTGGGTCTGTCGCGGGAACGTCGCTACGGGCTCCGGTAGCGGAGCACGCGCGCCTTGCTGCCGTACTTCACCACCAGGTCGGTGATGCCATTGGCGTTGGGGTTGGCGATCTGGGTCAACTTGAGGTACGGGATCGGACCGACCGCATAGTTGCCCACGTAGGTGACCGTGTTCGTGCCGTTGGCCGCGAGGCTCACCGTGCCGAGCGTGGCGTAGGTCGAGTTGTCCAGGGAACCGGACAAGGTGAACACCACCGTGCTGGTCCCGCTCCCCGTGAGCTTGAAGCTGATCTGCAAGCCCACGTCCTCGGCGCGCGTGGCGTCGATGGCGGTGGCGGTGACGGAGTTGGTGGTGGTGGCCGGGATCGCGTTGGTCACGGTCACCGTCTGCAGGCCGAAGGTGAGCACCTGCGCGGAGGCCGGCGGCGTGAGCGCGAACGCCACGAGGGCGGCCGCGACGAGTGTTTTCAACAGGGTTTTCATGGCGATGGATTCGGATCGATCGATGTGTCGACGGCTGGATCAGGCGCTGAGCAGCAACTGGCCGCTCGCGACCTGGGCGGTCGCCACGCCGTACATGAGGGCCACCCGCAGGGCCGACTGGCCGAGCTGGTGGTTGACGTATTGGACCTGCATCACCGAGATGCCGGTATCCTCGTTGGTCACGACCGTCGTCACGCCGCCGCCGGTGGCACCGGGGAAGATCGACGCGTAGTCGTTGGGGACGCGGGTGGCCATGGCGATGGCGTCCGGGGTGAACGCGAAGCCGGCAAGGCTGCCGGTGGTCGGGAGGTTCGGCGCCTCCAGCGGCTGGAACCCGGCGATGGGCGGCAGCTTGTACTCCTGGATCAGGCTCCGGTCCTGGAAGGTACCGAGCTGCACGATGCTCGCATCCGTCTGGAGCTGGCCGAAGTACGGGGTGTTGAGGAGCAGCGCCCGGCCCATGGTGGGCACGCCGCGCAGCGTGAGGGCCTGCGCCAGCGTGACGAGCGTCGAGCGGTCGAATCCCGCCTGCGCCTGGGTGGTCGTGTTGGTGTAGGCGGCCGCCAGGATCAACGCGTACAGGTCGTCGACCATCGCCTTGCCGAGGGCATAGTGCATTCCCTCTTCCTGCTCGCCGAAGAGCAGTCGGCGCGTGGACGACAGGTCGTTGGCCGTGAAGCCGATCTCGACCGCCTTGTGCTTGTCGATCGTGATCGAGACGTCGGTGGTGGTGGCGTCGGACCGGGCATAGCCGGTGGTCGCGTTGTAGTCCGTCACCGTCGGCACCGAGCGGCGTCGGGTCGTGACCGTCTGGTTCAGGGCGGCGTTCTCGGAGGTGAAGTCCGTGGTGATGCGGCCCAACACCGGGAACGTGAACTTGAGCAGGTCCAGGCTGCGCTGGGTGACCAACGTGCCGGCGAGCGTGCCCACGCTGTTGGCGGCCTCGATGGCCTCCTGGTAGCCGTTGGCGTCGGCCAGGGCCTTCCGGATCTCCTTCGCGTAGATCGCGAAGCGTCTCTTGGGGTTCTTCTCCTCGCCGTACGCGCGCACGGCGCGCACCAACTCCCCGCCCACGGACGCATTGCCGCTGGCATTGGGGACGACCGGGGCACCCAGCGCCGCGGGCGCCGCCAGCCCCGCGAGCAGGGCTTCGGTCCCCGCGGGATCCCGCTGGTACGCATCCGCCCAACGGGCCTGCAGGGCATCGTTCGCGGCCGGGATCGCCCCCCGCGCGACGGCCGCCTTCACGGCATTCAGCGCGTCGGCCTTCACGCGGCCGGTGCGTTCGCTCTGCAGCGCCTGGGTCTGGGCCCGCAGCGATGCGTTCTCGGCCTCGACGACCTGCGACTTGGCGCGGATCGCCTCGAGCGTGTCTTTCTCCGACGCGTCGGCGTCGATCTGCACGACCAAAGACTTCGCCTCGACCAGCCTCGCGCTGATCTCGGCATCCTTGGCGTTGATGGCAGCCTGGTCCGGCTGCTGGGACGCGGCCAATGCCGCGCGGTCGCCCTGCAGCGCGCCGAGGGCGGCGATGAGGGCGACGAGTTTCGGGGTCTTGTTCATGGTATGCTCGGGGCTCTTCGCCCACAGGGGTTTGATGGCCGTGAAGGCCGGGTCATTGACGAGGCCGCCCATGTTCAGGGGCGCGCCGGTCACCGACGCCGGGTTGCCGGCATCGATGAAGAAGGTCGGGGAAAACGCGCGGTAAGCCCGGCCGGACACGGCCGTGGCACCCTCCGCACTCCACTCCACCCGCGCGTACACGCCGGGCTCCGGCGTGTTCCGCCAGGAGAAGCCGGCCGGCCACGCGGAGGCGGGACCATTGGCATGGTCGAAATCGAAGAACGGCCGCTGGCGACCGCTGGCACCATGCGCCTTGAGCGCCGCGTCCATCGTCGCGGCCGTCGCCGCGTTCACCACCACGCTCACCGTCACCGCCTTGCCGCCCTTGGTCGCCGTGATCTCGTGGGTGCCTCGGGACTCGGCATGGCCCTCCTGCGGGACGGAAGGCTGGTGTTGGGGGGCTCGTTCCAGAACGCCCTCAACCGTACCAACCGTGGCCGGATTGCCCGCCTCCAGGCGGATGGTTCCTTCGACTCCACGTTCGTCACGGGCGCGGGTTTCGGCAGTACCAGCGGTCGTGCCGACTTCGGAACCGTGAAGTGTGTGGCGGCAGACTTGCAGGCGCGGGTGCTTGCCGCGGGACCCTTCAACCTCTTTGGGTCCACCGCGGTGTCCGGTTGGGTGCGTCTCAATGTCGATGGCACCATGGATTCCACGTTCAAACCCACGGTTCACGGCACGAACATCATCCAAATGGATGTGCTGCGAAATGGGCACATCGTCGCCTTGCGCAGTACCGGTGCCCTCGAGGAGTACTCCGCCGATGGAACCCAGTTGGCGAAACTGTTTGGCAGCGGGACCGTATTCGCGGTGGAACCCGCCGGCACGTTGCTGGTGGCCGCCAATGTGGGCGCCCGACTCCAACGCATCGCCCCGCTCGCGCCTCCCGCTTCGCCCGAGGTGGAACTGCCCTGGGGCAAGATCAGCGTTTCCGAAGCCACCAATGAAGTCCGGATTCCCGTCCGGCGAACCGGTCCGGACACGGAAGCCGTGGAGGTTTCCTACCGGGTGATCGCCGGGTCGGCGGTGGACGGCAAGGACTTCGTCGCCACCACCGGGGTGCTCCCGCTGCCGGCGGGCGTTCGCGAAGCGTTCGTCACCGTGCCCCTCACGGCCCAAAACGAGGTGCCCAACGACGACCGGACGTTCCGGATCGAACTGCTGGCCAGCACCGGAGCCTCCTTGGTGGCGGGCCGGACCGACTGCGAAATCACCCTTGAGGATGACGACACCGGGCTGACGCTCGAGGTGTTCGCGGGGGAGTACAACGGATTTGGCAGTGCTTTGGTCATGCGGACGAGACAGTTCCGGCAGCGTCTTTATGCCGGCCGCGACGCCCAGGTGTTCTTCGAGTGGAGCGGGAGCGGGCCACGTGGGGGGTCGAACAATCTTTTTTCCGCCATCTGGACGGGCTGGATCGTTCCCGAACTGACCGGTGATTACCGGCTCGCGGCGGCGTCCGACGATGGCACACGGCTTTGGTTCGACGACCGGTTGGTCGAGACCAATTGGAGTTGCTGCGGGGGCAAGCGGAGCGACGAGGTACACCTCGAGGCCGGCCGACCTTACCGGTTGAACCTGAATTATTATGAGGACAGCGGCCCCGCGTTTTGCAAATTGCAATGGGCGGTTCCCGGGAACACGAATCTGGTCCCCATTCCCCGCCGCGCGCTGCGGCCCGGCGTCGCACGCGGCCAAACACCCACGCTCGCCCTCCAGTGGATATCCAACCCGACTTTGTCCTTCCACATCGACCGCATCGATTGCACCACCGAGCCCGGTCGACCGATCCAGGTCCAAACCAGCACCAATGGGCTGGTTTGGCGCTTCGTCGCCGAGGTCGTTTCTCCAGGGCCCGGTGCGATCACTTCGTTCAATAGTGATTTGGGCGTGCCTGCCGGCAGCTTCGTCCGTGCCGTCTCCGTCGACGGCGCCGTGTTCACCACCACCCTGCCGCTCCAGATCGGGGTCACTGCATCCGCATCGCCCCTCCGGGTGATTGCCGGCAAGTCCGATTCGATTTTGCTCTCCGCCTTCGCCAACGGAGGCACGGCCCAAACCTTCGACTGGCTCCGGGATGGCCAGCCGGTGGGCTCGGGCCCGTCCCTGTCCCTCGACGGCACCCAGGGAAACGTCGGCGGAATCTACCAGGCCATCGTCAACAGTCCCGCCGGCAAACTCGCCAGCACGTCCCATACCGTCGAATATATCACCGCTCCCGCGATCGCCACCCCGCTCGCTCCGCGTCTCTTGCCCGCCGGTTCCCCCGCCACGGTGCCAGCCGGCATCGCCGGACCAGCCCTTTCCTATCAATGGTTCCGGGACGGTTCCCCCCTGCCCACCCAGACCGGCGCCCAACTCGTCCTCGATCCAGTCTCCCTCGACCAGCCCGGCCTCTACTCGGTCGTCGCCACCAACCCCGCCGGGACGGTCACCAACGGTCCCGCCTTGATCCGGGTACTCGCCCCGGCCCGGCTCGTCGTCCCCCTCCCGCCCTTGGTCACGCTCGACCCCGACGCCACGCTGGTGCTCACCGCCGAGATCGCCGGCTCGGGCCCGTTTGCCTTCCAATGGCGCCTCAACGGCGACGACATCCCCGGCGCCAACGGACCCACCTATACCGTGAGTCCCGTCAATCTCTCCCACGCCGGGACCTATACCGTGGTGGTGACCGATTCGTTCGCCACCCTCACCGCCGGCCCCGTGGAGGTGCGGATCAAACTCCCCGTCCTGCCCGGCAACGACGCCTTTGCCAACGCCGTCGCGCTCGATACGGAGACGAGTCCGATCGCCGGCAACAACGCCCATGCCACCCGGGAGAACGGCGAACCCAACCACGCCGCCCGACCCGGCTCCCGCACGGTGTGGTACTCGTGGACGGCACCGAAGAACGGTCGCTTCCATTGCCTGACCCGGGGCAGTGCCTTCGACACTTTGCTCGCCGTCTATACCGGAACCGCGGTCAACGCCCTGAGCGAGATCGCCAGCAACGACGACGCCGGGGACGGGGCTTATTTCACCAGCGAACTCACGTTCAGCGCCGTCGCCAACACCCGCTATCTCGTCGCCGTCGCGGGCCTCGGCGATGGCAGCGGCAATTACGTCCTCGGTTGGGATTTCACCGCCGACGCGCCCCCCGTGCCGCGCTTCGTCACCCAGCCCCCGAGCCAGACGGCGCCATCCGGTTCCCGCGTGGAATTGGTCGCGGGCGTGAACGACGCGGCGTCCGTGCAGTGGTGGTTCAACGGGCAACCGCTGCCCGGCGCCACCGCCGCCACCCTCGTGCTCCCCGCCCTCGGCCGCGACCAGGTCGGCACCTACCAACTGGCGGCGAGCGGCGGCGGCCAGACCGTGTTGAGCCACGAGGCCATCGTCGAGATCGGCGATCAACCGGGCGTGCGTTCCTACGACAAACTCGAGGACATCCTGGCACCCTCCCAAGGCGGCCCCGCCCTCGCCGCCGCCGGCAAGGGTGGCCTTGGAGTGCCCCCGCTCCTGCTTTCCCCCGGACGGCCCGGATTCCAGACCGTCAACAACACCAACGCCACCACCGAAATCCGCGAGGCCAACCATTGCGGGACCAAGGTCTCGCGCTCCCGTTGGTTCCCCCTGCTGACCCAGGCCGCCGGCCGGTTGGTCATCCGCTCCGTTGCGGCCACCAGCCCCACCGTCATGGCGGTCTACCGCGAGAGCGACCTCTCCGAACCCGCGGCTTGCGCCACGGGCGACCTCTTGGTCATCGAGAACGTGCAGGCCGGCGAGACGTTGCTGGTGGTGGTGGGCAGCGCGAGCCGCATTGGCGGCAGCATTCCCCTGGAATTCCTCGTCGGCGTCCCGCCCCCGGTCGTGGCCCCGGACACCACCGTGCCCAACGTGGACCGCTCCGAGGGATCCCTCCTCACCCTCCGCGCCTACGAGGCCGACCTGGTCCCGGCCCCGCAGGTCATCTGGCTGCGCAACGGCGTGCCCGTGCCGGGCGCCGACGGCCGGGAGTTTGCCGTCGGCAAACTCGACGGCAACAAGGTGGGCCGCTACAGCGTGATCCTCGACAATGGTCTCGGCCGGGTCACCAACGGGGTCGCCGAGGTCTCGCTGGATGTCCCGCTCGCGGCCGCGCCCGGAAGCGCGCAGGTCACGGACACCGTCTTCCGGTGGGTGCTGCGGGGCAACCCGGGCCAGCGCGTGGCCGTGGACCGCTACGACGCGTTGACCGAGGTGCTCGACCGATACGAGGACTGGCTGGGCGACGGCGGGCTGGTGTACCAAGACTCCGGGCCGGGCACGGTCCCGATGCGGTTCTATCGGGTGGCCGAGCAGGCCCTGCGTCTGGACGCCGCCGGCAAGTTGACCGACGGGAAGAAAGTCTGGCGGGTGACCGGCGGCCGTCTGGGACGGAGCTATGTCATCGAGTCGAGCACGGACAACGGCAAGACCTGGTCGCCGTTCCAGACCAACCGCGTGGAACGGAGTGCGTCCTACCAATTCCTCACCCCGGCCAACGACCCGCGGATTTTCCGCATTGCCCCCTGAACCCTCCCGCCATGTCCCACATCCGTAGCAGGCTGTTCGTCGGGTCGTCGGCGCCGGTGGTCCGGTTGCTTTTCGTCCTATGGGCGGGGCAATTCGTGCGGGCCACCGCGGCCGACCCACCCACCCAAGCCACCCTCATCGGCGCCAAAGGCACGGTCGAGATCCTCCGTGACGGAACCGCGAAATGGGAACGGTCCAACCCGGCGGACATCGTCCGCACGAATCTGGTCCTCCGGGCGGGCGATCAGGTGCGGACCCAGGAACGCAGCCGGGCGAAATTGCGTTTGGCCGACGGTTCCGTCCTGGATCTGGACGAGCTCAGCCGGTTTCGGATCGAGCAAAAGGAGGACCGCGGCCTGCTCGAATTGCTGCGGGGCGCCCTGCGCTTTTTCCACCGAGCCGAAACCGGACAAACCGAGGTCAAGGGCAACGGCGTGTCGGCCATCGTGCGCGGAACCGAATTCACATTTGCCGTCGCCGACGATGGCCGGGTCCAATTGGCCCTCTTCGACGGCGAGGTGGACATGGCCAACCCACTCGGACGACTGAACCTGAAAGGCAGTGGCGTCGCCGAGGCCTCGCCCACGACCCCGCCGGCGAGGACCGCCGCGTTGGAGGGCCTTGGCGGCGGCGCCATCCAATGGATGCTGTATTACCCCGGCATCCTTTCGCTGCCCGAATTGGCACCCGCCAATCCCTTCGCCCCGGAACTGGAACCCACGCTCGGCAAGTATCGCCGCGGCGACCTCCTCGGCGCATTGGCCGCCTATCCCGCCGGACGCCAACCCGCGGACCGGGAGGAACGGGTCCTCCTCGCGGGATTGGTCCTGTCCGTCGGCAACGTCCGGGAAGCGGTGTCCCTGCTGTCGCCCCTCCGCGGCGACGATCCCACCGCCCGATTGGCGGACGCATTGCGAACGGTCGTCGACACGACCCTTGGCACCGCCCTGCGCGACGCGGTCGCCGCGACACGGACGCCCGCGACGGCCACCGAATGGCTGGCCGCCTCGTACGCGCGCCAGGCCCGGCGCGACCTGCCGGGAGCGCTCGCCGCGGCGCGCAACGCGGTGGCCCTCCGGCCCGAATTCGGCTTCGGCTGGGTGCGCGTCGCCGAATTGGAGTTTGGTTTCGGCCGGGTCGGGGCGACGTCGGCCGCGCTTGCCAAGGCCCTGGACTTGGTGCCGGACAACGCCCAGGCCATCGCGCTGCGGGGCTTCGTGCTGGCCGCGCAGTACCACCCGGCGGAAGCCGAGACGGCCTTCGCCGATTCGATCGGCCGCGACCCCGGTTTGGGCAACGCCTGGCTGGGACGCGGACTCATGCGGATCCATCGCGGCCAACCCGCCGCGGGATTGTCCGATCTGACGGTGGCGGCCGCGACCGAACCGAACCGATCCCTGCTGCGGAGTTATCTGGCGAAAGCCTATACGGCGCGGGGCGACGAAACCCGCGCCCGCCACGAACTGGATCTGGCGGGCCAACTGGATCCGTTGGACCCGACGGTATGGCTTTACCGTGCCTTGCTGCTCCAACAGGCGGGATCGATCAACGCGGCGATCCGCGCCTATGGCGGCGCCGAGGAGCGGAACCAGGAGCGGGCGCTGTACCGCTCCGGTCTGCTGCTGGACCAGGACCGCGCCGTGGTCGGCGCCAACCGGGCGACGGCTTACCGGGACGCCGGCTTGACGGACTTTGCCGTCCGCGAAGCCGGGCGGGCGCTCGCCGTGGATCCGGCGAATCCCTCGGCCCACCTGTTCCTCGCCGAGAGCTTCCTCAACGACAGCCGGGTGAACCTCCGCTACGAGACGCCCCGGGTCGGCGAGTATCTCCAGGCCAACCTGCTGGCGCCGGTCGGCGGCGGCATGTTGTCGGCGAACCTCAGCCAGCAGGACTATTCCCGCCTGTTCGAGCAGGACGGCCTGCACGTCTTCTCCCAGACCGCGTACCGGAGTTCCGGCGGTTGGGAGGAAGCCGGTGGATTCTTCGGCACCCACGGACGCCTGGGTCACCTGGCGGATGCGTATTATGTCCGCGATCCGGGTTTCGCGCCGAACACCGATTTCGAACAGACGGCGTTCGAGGCCCAGTTGAAGGTGCAGGCGGGCGAACGCGACACCCTCTACGCGCAGGTTCTGCGGGCCGAATCGGATGCCGGCGATCTCGCTTCCTATACCGACCCGGCCTCGGCACGCACCACGCTTCGGGTCAAGGAAACCCTGGAACCCGTCCTGTTGGGCGGATGGCATCGCGCGTGGGGTCCGGAACACCACACCCTCCTGTTGGCCGGGTGGCTGCGCACGGACCAGACGTTGGCCGACAGCGCGGTCGCCTTGAATCGCTTTGCCACCAACCACGACGGGACCCTGGGCGCCATGCTGCCCTTGGGCGCGGCTTCCCAAACCTACTCGAGCCGCGAGAATTGGTTCACCACCGAAGCCCAACATCTCTGGCACACCGAACTCAATTCGCTGGTCGGCGGCGTGCGCTACCAGCACGCGGATCTGGACGCCCGCAACGTGTTCGACGGCATCGGCCCGGCGGGCGTCGCGCCCGGGGTCTCGCCGAAGGCCGAACGCCTCCAGGGCTATGTCTACGACACCGTTCGTCCCTGGGCCTCGTTCCAGATCACGGCGGGATTGTCCTACGACGTCGTCACGTCCCCCGTGAATTTCCGCTCCGGCCCCCTCAGCGACGCCAGCCAGCGGGTGTCGCGTGGGTCGCCGAAGGCCGGCTTCGTCTGGTCGCCCCGGACCAACGTGTGGCTGCGCGGCGCCTATACCCGGTCGTTGGGCGGCATCGGCGCGGAGCAGAGCGTCCGTTTGGAGCCCACCCAGATCGCCGGATTCAACCAGGCCTACCGGAGTCTCGCGCCCGAATCCCTGGTGGGGGCGCTCTCGGCGGCGGAAATGGAAACGTGGCAGGTCGCCCTCGAGACCCGCTTGGCCACCGACACCTTCCTTGCCCTCCAGGCCGAGCGCCTCGTCTCCGGTGCGGATGCCCCCCAGGGAATCTTCCGGGGAACCGCGGGCAACCTCGCCGCGGTGCAGACCCCGGTGCGGATCGCCTACGAGGAGCGCGCCCTGGCTTTCTCGGCGGCCCAATTGGCGGGGCGCCATTGGTCGTTCGTTGCCCGCTATCGCTGGTCGGTGAACGAACTCGACACGCGTTGGCTGGACATGGGGTCGCTGCGGTTCGGCCTGCCCGGGGTCGGGCTCTTGGTCCCCACGGAATCGACCTTGCACGCGGTCACCCTGGGAACCCGGTTCAACCACGAATCCGGCTGGTTTGCCGGGGCCGACGCCACCTGGTACGCGCAACCCGCCGGGGATGCCGCCGACTACAATCCGGCACCGCACGAGAGCGTCTGGCAGACGGGCGTGTTCGTGGGCCACCGCTTCTGGCAGCGCCGCGCCGAAGTCCTCGTGGGCGTGGAAAACCTGCTGGACCAAGACTACCGCATCCACCCGCTCGGCGGTCTCGCCAACCTGCCCCGCGAACGCACCGCGGTGGTCCGACTGAAATGGGTGTGGTGAGCCCACCGTCCGGCAGGCAAGCCGGAGGGAACGAGGGCGACCCGGACCGGAACCGGAAACCACACCGGTCCCCGTGCATCCGGACGATGCCGCGATGGGGCGCGTTCCGTGGCGCCCGAGATTGGCGGGAGTCGACCACCAGCCCGAATCCGAGAATGGATCGCGCGCTTTCCCGGGAAATATAGATCGCTCCGGCTACGGCTTCGCCGACGCGGCCCGGCGTCGCCCGATGATGCCCCACGGTTCGGCCGGGACGTCGTCGGGATCGACATAACGCGCGAGGTCCCGCATCGCGATGCACCGATAGCCATTGGCCTTGAGCCAGCCGACGTACTCCGCGAACCGCTCCGGCGGCGTGTTCACCCAGGGATGG
>Ga0114969_10001645_pt1 | contig 18914 bp, 15 predicted proteins | sample M_130807_MF_Meta_FD_87316 | JGI IMG/M metagenome (GOLD analysis project Ga0114969, IMG submission 87316) | Freshwater microbial communities from Lake Montjoie, Canada to study carbon cycling - M_130807_MF_MetaG | ecosystem: Environmental > Aquatic > Freshwater > Lake | place: Lake Montjoie...
GAGGGCGTGCCGGGGATCGGCAAGACGCTCATCGTGCGCTCGCTCGGCGAAGCGCTCGACCTCTCGTTCTCGCGCGTGCAGTTCACCATCGACCTGATGCCCTCGGACATCACCGGCACACGCATCCTCGAGGAGGGGAGCGACGGACGTCGCACGATGAGCTTCGTTCCGGGGCCGCTCTTCGCGCACATCCTGCTCGCCGACGAGATCAACCGTGCCACGCCCAAGACCCAGTCGGCCCTGCTCGAGGCGATGGCGGAACTCCAAGTGACCGTCGCCGGCCACACCCACGCGCTGCACACGCCCTTCTTCGTCCTGGCGACGCTCAACCCGATCGAGATGGAGGGCACCTACCCCCTGCCCGAGGCGCAACTCGACCGCTTCCTGTTCAAGGTCACCCTGCGCTATCCTGAGGTGGAGGATCTCCGCCAGATCCTGCGCGGCACCACCGGCACGCATGTGGCCCGGATCCAGCCCGTCTTCGGCGCCGAGCCCGCGCGACGGCTGAATGCGCTGCGGCGGCTCGTGCGCGAGGTGATCGTCGCACCGCCGGTCGAGGACTATGTTGCGCGGCTCGTGCGCGAGACGATCCCCGAGGTGAGCGGCCAGGAGATCGTGCGCAAGTACGTCGCCATCGGCGCGAGTCCGCGCGGCGCGCAGGCCCTCGTCCTCGGTGCGAAGGTCGTGGCGCTGCTCAACGGCCGGGTGAACGTTGCCTGGGCCGACATCGAGGAAGTCGCGCGCGCGGCCCTCGCACACCGCGTGGTGGTGAACTTCGCCGCCGAGACCGAGGGCGTGACGCCGCTCGGCGTCGTCGATCGCCTGCTCGAGATGGGCAAGCAGTGGCAGCGCTGAGCCGAGCGCAACCGGCCGGCGGACCGAGGCTCCTCGACGAGGCGTTCTCCCCGGCGGTGCTGGGCGCCCTTGAACGGGTGCGGATGCGGGCGCGCCACGCCTCGGGCGAGCGCCCCGGCCACACGCCGGTGCGCGGGCGCAGCGACACGGGCGGCACCGAGGTCGACCGCCACACCGCGTACGCCCCGGGCGACGACCTGCGGCGCATCGACTGGGCCGCCTACGCCCGGCTGGGCGAATTGCTCACGCGTCGCTACGTCGCCGAGCGCGAGGTCCCGGTCTGGCTGGTCCTCGACTCGAGCGCCTCGATGGGACCGGACGAGCCCGGCGGCAAGCTCGACATGGCCGCCGCGATCGCGGCCGTGGTCGGAGCGGTGGCGCTCGCCGGCGGCGACCGCGTCCACCTCGCGGCGCTGCCCGGCGAAGGCGCACCGCGCGAGGCCGGACCGCTGCGCGGTCGCCGCTCCCTGCCGGTGCTGCGCTCGTTCCTCGCCACCCTTGCGCCGCAAGGGGCGGGGACGGATCTCGCAGACGGCCTGGCAAAGCTGCTGCGCGGCCTGCGGCGCGGACTCGTCTTCCTGGTCTCCGACTTCCTCTTCGAGGAGGACGCGATCGAGCGCGCGCTCGACGCGATCGGCCGCGGTCGCTGCGAGGGCAAGGTCGTTCAGGTGCTGTCGCGGGAGGATCGCGACCCGTCGTGGCTGCACGATCGCGACGTCCTGCTCGACCGGGAGACCGGGGAGATGCTCCCGTTCGACGGCTCCCCCGCGACGCTGGCGCGCTACGAGGCCGCGTTGAACGCCCACGTGGCCGGGCTCCACGCCGCCGCCGCGCGGCGCGCAATGATGGCCTCACTCACCACGACCGACGCGGGATTGCGCGCCTTCCTGCGCGACGAGTTGCCGCGGCTCGGTCTCCGGCTGGTGCGCTGAACGGCGACGTCGATGCGTTTCGGATGGGAGCACCCGGCGACGCTCGCGGCCCTCGCGCTGCTGGCACCTCTCGCCTGGCTCTGGCTGCGGCGACGCCGCCGCCCGCCGGCGACGGTGTCGAGCCTCGTACTCTGGCGCCGGATCGCGCGGCCGCAGGGCCCGAGGCGGGAGCGCCGCCTGCCACCGCTCTTCGTCGCACAGGCACTGCTGCTCGCGGCCGGGGCGACGGCGCTCGCCGGTCCTTTCCTCGCACGACCGGCCCCGCCCGGGCCGACGCGCGACGCGATCGTGGTTCTCGACGTCTCGGCGAGCATGCAGGCGAAGTCGGCGGGCGGGTCGCGCTTCGATGCGGCACGCGAGGCGGCGGTGGCCCGGGCGCGCGAACTCGGCGGCGCCGGCCGGAAGCTCACGGTGGTGGCCGCCGGCAGCGAGCCGCGCGTGCTCGGAGCGGGCCTCGACGGCGAGCGGGCCGCGCGACTGCTGGAGGCCGTGAAGGTCGACGACGTCGCGGGCAACACCGCGGCCGCGGTCGAGTTCGCCTCGGCACAGGCGGGGCCGGATGGCACCGTCGATCTCTTCACGGATCTCGCCCCTCCCGATCCGGTGTTGAGCCGCGACGCGCGCGCCGCGACGACCCTGCACCGATTCGGCGAGGGCGGCGCCAACCTCGCGATCGCCGCGGTGCGCGTCGACGCGAGCCCGTTCGACGCCGCCGGGAGCGGCCGCGTGCTGGTCACGGTGCGGAGCTTCGCCGACGCACCGCGCGCGGTGGAGGTGGAACTCGCGCCGCTCGATCCCGGACGGGGACCGACGCTGCGACGGCGCGTATCGGTGCCGCCGCGCACGAGCGAGACCGCGGCCTTCGACGATCTCCCGTGGACCGGTGCCTCCGCGGCGCGCCTGGTCGGCGGCGACGACCTGCCGCTCGACGACCGCGCCTACGGCTGGTTCCCGCCGCGACGCACCCTGCGGGTCGTGCTCGTCGGCGACGATCCGGCCCTCGCCGAGGCGATGGAGCGCCTGCTGCGCGAAGTCGAGCACACCGAGTTCCGCACGCTCCCGCCCGCGGAATGGCGGCCCGACGCCGCAGCCGACGTGACGATCTTCGACGGGTTCGCCCCGCCTGTGCCGCCGCCGGGGAACGTCGCCTATCTCGCACCTCGCCAGGGCAATCCCGACGTGACCGTCGGGCCGGCCCCGGTGGAGTCGCGCCTCGCCGAGACGCGCGACCACGCGCTGCTGCGCGGCGTGCAGAACCCGGCGACGCTGCTCGGCGGACGAGCCGTCGGGCTCGCCGCGTCGCCGGGACTCCAGCCGATCATGGTCGGTCGCGCCGAGGGACGCGCGACCGTGCTGGCCGCGGCCGGCGGTGAAGCCGGTCGCCGGGTGGTCGCGACCGCGTTCCCGCTCCGGCCGCACGACCTGCGCGATCCCGACGCGCTGCCGAGCCTCGTCTTCACGCTGAACCTGGTGCGCTGGCTCTCGCCCGCGGTGGCCGACGGAGCGCTCGTGCGCACGACGGGCGAGCGGGTGATCAACTCGGCTGACGAGCCGATCACCCGGATCACGGCTCCCGACGGCAGTAAGTCGGGTCTCACGACCGGCGAGGGATTCCCGCTCGACCGGGCGGGCGTCTACCGGGTGCTCTCCGGCTCGCGCGAGCGCCCGCTGCTGGTCGGCTTCGCCGACCCCGGCGAGTCCGACGTACGCCGCCCGCCGATCGACGAGCAGGCGCCCGCCGTCGTCGCTCCCGAGCGGACGGCCCGACCGCCGTCCGACGCGGCCCCCCGCGAGACGAGTACCTCCTGGGTCCGGCCGGCCCTGCTCGGACTGCTCGGGCTGATGCTGGCCGAGTGGCTGCTCGTGGTGGCAGAGGCGCGCAGGCGCGGAGACGACGTTGGCTGACGGGCTCGAACCCTGGCTGCGGATCGGCGAGCGCGCGATTGCGTTCACGGACCCGGGGACGCTGCGCTTCGCACTCGCAGCACCGCTCTTCCTCGCGATCGCCCTCGCGCTCGAATGGTTGCGCCGGCGCGGCGGCGCGCGCGGCGAGCCCGGCGGCTGGCGGCCCGGTCCTTGGTTCTGGCTCGCGAGCCTGCTGCGCACGCTCGCCTTTCTCGCGGCCGTGGCGGCGGCGAGCGGGGCCACCGTGCTCGATATCCAGCGCGAGGACCGGCTCTCCGTCGTGGCCCTGCTCGATCGATCGGCGAGCATGGCGCCGGCTGAGAAAGCGTGGGCCGACGAGTGGCTCGCCAGGCTGGTCGCCGCGATGCGGCCCGACGACCGGTTCGCGGTCGTCGACTTCGGCCGCGACACCCGGCTCGTCGCCGGACCGGGCGCACCGGCCGTCCCCGGGCCGCACGAGCCGGGCGTCGACACGGCGGCGACCAACCTGATGGCAGCGATCGACTCGGGCGCGAGCCTCGTCGGCGCCACCGGCGCGGTCGTGCTCCTTTCCGATGCGAACCAGACGACCGGCGATGCGCGGGCCGCCGCCGAGAGCGCGCACCGCCGCGGCCTCCATGTGTTCCCGGTGCTTCCGCCGCGCGCGCAGGCGACCCTCGACATCGAGAGCGTGACCGCACCGGCGGCCGTGCGCGAGGGCCGCGAGGTGCGGCTCGCGGTCGCCGTGGCCAATCGTGGACGCGAGACCCGCGAGGCGACGCTGGTCGCGCGGCAGGGCGATCGCGAACTCGGCCGGGTGCCGCTGCACCTCGCGCCGGGTCGCACGGTGGTCGACGCCGACGTCGCCGCCGGCGCTCCCGGCCACTACACGATCTCGGTCGCGCTCGAATCCCCCGATCGGGCGGTGTCGTCGCGTGCGCGTCGCTCGACGCCGCTCACCGTGCTCTCGGCGCCGCGCGTGCTGCTCGCTTCGCAGGACGCGGCATTCGAGCCGCTGCTGCGCGAGGCGGGTTTCGAGGTGACGCGCGCCGGTCGACTCGCGGGGCTCGGCGTCGGGCAACTCGCCCGCTACCACGCGATCGTACTCGGCGACCTGCAGCGCGACGATCTGCCGCCCGAGGCGCAGCACGCACTCGACGAGTACGTGCGCGAGCTGGGCGGAGGCCTTCTCGTCGCGGCCGGGCGCGGACTTCTCGCCGATCCCAGGCTCGCCGGTTCGACGCTGGAGCGCCTCCTCCCGGTGCGCTTCCGCGAGCAGAAGCAACCGAAGAAGGAGCGCGAGCCGATCGCCCTCTTCCTCGTGATCGACCGCTCGTCGAGCATGACCTACGGCATCGTGTCGTCGCAGGCCAAGCCCTCGCGCATGGAGTATGCGCGGCAGGCGGCGCTCGCGCTCGTCGGGCAACTCTCCGACGAGGACCGGGTGGGCGTGGTGGCCTTCGACACCCAGACCTCGATGCTCTCGCCGCTGCGGCCGCTCGCGGAGGGCCGGGGCGAAGTGACCGACGGGATCTCGCGATTGCAGCCAAGCGGCGGAACCGACTTCAAGGAGGCGCTGGAAATCGCCGCCCGCCAGCTGGTCGGCAGCGGCCAAGGCACCCGGCACATCATCCTGTTGACCGACGGCGCGAGCATCCGGTCGCCGGGCGAACATGGCGGCCTGATCGACGCGCTCGTCGCCTCGGGGATCACCGTCACGTCGATCCGGGTCGGCGACGAAGACGAGAGCTTCGAGCTGGTGAAGGAGATCGCCGAGCGCACCGGCGGGAGCTTCCACCTCGTGACCGACGGCGAATCGCTGCCGAGTCTCCTGATCGACGACACCCGGCGCCGCGCCAGCCGCGACGAGAAGGAACCCGCCCGGGATCAGGCTGCACGGGACGCCGAGGCCGCACCCGCCTTCCGGCCGAAGGCGCAGCCCGCGGAAGCGCTCGGCGGACTCGATCGCGAGGAACTTCCGCTGCTGCACGGCATCGCCGCCGTGCCGCTCAAGCAGGGCGCCGAGAGCTGGCTCTCGACCGAGCGCGGCGGCGAGCGCGTGCCGGTCCTCGCGGGCTGGCAGAACGGCCTCGGACGGGTCGCCGTCTTCACCGCCGATCCCTCGCCCGAGTGGCAGTCGTGGGGACAGGTGCGACGGTTCTGGGCCCAGCTCGTGCGCTGGGTGGCACGCCCGCAGGCGGGCGACGAGGTCCGACTCGCCCTGCGGCGCGACGGCGGTCGCCCGGTGCTCTCGATCGACACCTACGACGCCGGCGAAGGCGGCGAACTGACGGTGCGCGTGACCGGTCGCGACGGCACGGTGCGCGACCTCGCGCCGGCCACGCTCGGACCGCGCCACCACGAGTTGAGCCTGCCGTCGCTCGATGCGATCGAACCGCGCGTCGTGGTGACGCTGCGACGCGGCGGCCGGACGATCTTCTCCCACGACGAGTGGCTGCCGCCCGCGGCCGGCGAGGCCGAGGCCAGGACCGAGGACCCGGAGGCCGAACCCGACCGTGCACTCGCCGCCGAGATCGCCGACATCACCGGGGGTGCGGTCGATGCGCCGATCGAAACCGTGCTCGCACGGGCGCCCGCCGAGCGGCGCAGCGCGCACCCGCTCGCACGTGCGCTCGCCATGCTCGCGCTGGCCCTCGCCGCGGCCGACGTGCTGGTCCGCTTCCTGCCCGTCGGCAGCCGTGGAAGCGGGAGGTGACGGCGGAAATAGCGGGGGCGCTCGGACCCGTCCCCGTCGACCGAGCCCGGCGCAGGCGTGCGAGATTGCCCGAGCGGCCGTTGCAATGGTCCCGACCACGGTTATAAGCGCCGGACGAGTCCCCGCCCACCTTGCGGAACGGCTCTTCAGGAGGAGAGATGGCCTACATCATCACGCGGCTTTGTCGCGACTGTCTGGACACGGGCTGCGTCGCCGTCTGTCCGGTCGACTGCATCTACGAGTACACCGGCTCGGATCGCGAGGCCTTTCCCAATCAGCTCTATATCCACCCCGACGAGTGCATCGACTGCGGCGCCTGCGAGCCGGAGTGCCCCTGGCAGGCGATCTTCGAGGAGGTCGCGGTGCCCACCCCCTTCACCGACGACACGAAGCTGAACTACAAGATGATGGACGTCGCCGACGACTTCGCGCGCAAGAAGGCCGAGAAGAAGACTCACCCTTCGGCCGAGCAGATCGCCGAGAACAAGAGCAAGTGGGGCCTCTCCTAGGCCGCACGATCCTCGCGGAGCCGCGCGACGCCGCTCAGGCGTCGCGCGTGGCCTCGGAGTAGATCTTCGGAAGCTCGCGCGGCAACGCCGCGATGTCCTCGATGACCAGGTAGCGCTTCGCGTCGCACATCTCGCGCAGGTAGTCGTGCCCGGCGCGATCGACGGTGATGCAGAACGTCTGCACCCCCGCGGCGGCTGCCTCGCGCAACGCCATCGTCGTGTCGCGCAGGCCGTAGACGTTCGAGCGGCGGTCTTCGCCGTAGTCGAAGTCCTGCGGGAACCCGTCGGAGAGCAGGATCAGGTGGCGCGCACGCGACGCGACCGAGCGCAGCTTGCCGATCGCCTGGCGCAGTGCCGCCCCCATGCGCGTCGAGCGCTGCGGCTCGATCGCACCGATGCGGGCGCGCACGGCCTGGTTCAGCGGTTGGTCGAAGGACTTCACGTCGAAGAACTCGACGCAGTCGCGCCCGTGTCCCGAGAAGCCATAGATCGCGTACTGGTCGCCGATCTCCTCGAGCGCCTGCGACATGATGACCAGCGCCTCCTTCTGGATGTCGATGATGCGGCGCGGCCGCGGCTTCTTCCCGGGAGGACTCGCGGGCAGGTCGTCGGCCAGCGCCGCGGCAACCGCCGGGGCGGGGGCGTCGGGATCGGTCGGCGCGGAGGCGGGCGAGGGTTCGGTCTCCTCGTCGGTCGAGGCCGACATGTCGAGCAGGAAGAGCGTCGCGACGTCGCGCTCCTCGCGCTGGCGCGCGGTGTAGAGCTTGGCCGAGGGCGTGCGGCGCGCGCGCAGGTCGCCGCGCGCCATGACGACCGCGTTCAGGTCGAAGTCCTCGCCCTCGAGGAGACCCCGGATCACCCGGTAGCCCTCGGGCTTCACCCGCTGGAACTGGCGGCGCACCTCCGGGAGCATGTCGGCATAGCGCGCGAGCGTACCCGCGAAGAAGCCGCCGTCGTCGCCGTCCACCGCGACCTCGTGCACGCGACACCACTGGTGGCGATAGTCGTCGATGAGATAGTCCCACTCGTCCTGGAGCGTCACGTCGTTCGTGCGCAGGCCGTGGCGCGCAAGCGCGATGCTCCGGTCGGGCGACGGGCCGCCGCGGGGCTTCGTCTCCCAGTCGCCGCCGCCCCCGGTGAGGCCGCTCACGAAGAGCCCGACCGCGTCGATCTCCTCCTCGGCGCGCGCGACCGAGAGGTCGGGGCGCTGCTCTAGGTAGGCTTCGAGCAGGGCGGCGTCGGCGTTGATGCCGGGCGAGGACTCGTCGCTGCGGTGGCCGTCGCCGGACTCGTCGACGATCGACTCGGGTCCGTCGCGCGGTGCGACCGGGACGCCGGGGCGCGGCTCGTCCTCCTCCTCGAGCATGTAGGAGAAGGCGAGATCCTCCTCGAGCCAATCGTCGACCGAGTAGACCGGGATCAACTCGCCCGCGGCTAGCCGCTCGCAGAGCACCTCGGTGGCGGCGGCGCTGTCGTAGACGGTCGCCTCGCCGGCCGCCGAGCGCACGGCGAGTCGTTGCACCGCCTCGCCCCATCCGGCGGCGAAGGCGACCCGATCGGCCGCGCCGCCGAGCGCGAGGAAGAGCACGGCCTCGGCCGCACCGTGCCCCGCGGGCGGACGGTCGTCCGGGAAGACGCGACGGCGGAGACCGGCGACGTCCGAGGCGAGTCCCGGGAAGCGACGCCGCACGACGGGAGCGGCGCGCACGGCCTCGAGGTGGGCGAACAGGCGTGCTGCGACCTCGGGTTCGGCGAAACGCAGGAACATCTCGCGCAAGCCTCCCGGCTGATCGGGCTCGCCGAGCCAGTCGGCGACGCTGAACCGACGGGTGCCGATCTCCTCCCAGAGCGAACCGAGCGTCGCCTGGAGTTTCAGGAGCGTGAAGTTCTCCTCCCAGTTGGGGAACACGTCGGCGCGTGTGGCGACGGGCACCGGGCCGTCGTCGAAGGCGATTTCCGGGAACAGCCCCCGGGAATCACGGCCGGCGATCGAGCGGCGCTCCATCGCGATCATCTGCAGGTAGCCGCGCAGCGTGTTCTCGACGTCGTCGAGCAGGGCCGCGCTGTCGTGTCGCTTGAGGAATTCGCGCGAGCCGCGCGACTCGAGCGCGAAGAAGGCGAGCGCCGCCTGCGGCTGCTCCTCGGCGAGTTCGAGTCCCTTGTCGACGAAGGCGACGAGCGCCGCCTCGAAGCCGAGCGCATCGCCGACGCGCAGCACAGAGCGGAGCCAGCGCGGCGTCGCCGCGGGCAGGCGCCCGGCGATCCGGGCGGCCTGCTCCAGAACCACCGGGCGAGCCTCGCGCGGCGCGCGGCGCAGGACCGGGGCGACGACCTCGACCGCGTCGGCGAGCGCCTCGGGCGATCGAGCGAGCGAGGCGAGCAGTGCGGTCGCGGCCGGCCGCGCATGGCGCGGCACGCGCGCGAGTTCCTCGGGCAGTCGGGCGAAGAGTCGCAGGCCGCGCTCGCGGTCGCGCGCGGCGACCATGGCGGCGACGTCGATCGCCGCAGCGAGTTCCGCGTCATCGAGCCCCGCAGCCTCGGGCAGGTGAAGCGTCGCCTCCGGGGCGCGGCGCGCGGCGAAGGCCGCCGCCTCGCACAGACCGGCCCAGGCCGCGGCAACGCGCCCGCCACGACGTGCGATGGCCGCTCCCGCCGCCCCGGCGAAGCGCTGCACGACCGGATCGCCACCGTGGCGCGCGGCGAGGCGCGTGATCGCCGCGGCCGTGTCGCGCAGTCGCGAGGTGCGATCGGCCGGTGCGCCGGGCAGCACCTCGATCGAGCTTGCCGCGAAGGTCGAGGCGGCGCGCACCGAGTGCACGGCCACCGTCGCGGCGGCATCGCACCAGGCGACCAAGTCGTCGGGCGAGAGGGTCGCGACGTCGGCGAGCGGGCGCGCGAGCAGGGCCTGCGCCGCATCGCGCCCCGGCCCCTCGATCACCGCGAGCCGGCGCAGGGACTCGGCGAAGGCTCGGGCCATGCCCGGGGAGAGTTCCCCGTCGAGCGAGGGGGCGACCACGCGCAGGCGAGCGGCGAAGCCGGGGCTCGTTTCCTCGAGGTCGTCCGCGAGGCGCGCCAGCACGTGGGTTCGCGCGTCTTCGGCGCCGGGCGGATCGATGGCTGCCATGGTGAGTCGCCTGCCGGGGTCCCGGCCCGCCGTGCCACGACCGGGGTGGCGGGCCTGCGCGGGGCCGAAGCATCGACCGACGCGCCGATTTCACCATAGGATGCGGGGATGGGCGATTCCACGGCGCCGCGCGCGACGGCAGGCGACGCTCGACCGGCCCCCTCCGCCCGCACCGACGGCAGCGCCCGCACCGTCTCGACCGCGTTCTTCCTGCTGTTCACCAGCATGGGCGTCTGGGTTCCGTACCTGCCGCTCTACCTCGCGACCCGCGGCTTCGACGGCGAGCAAATCGGTTTCGTACTGGCGCTCAGCCCGGCGATCCGCTGGTCGGCGGCGATCCCGTGGGCCTACGCGGCCGACCACCTGCGCATTCGCCACCGGCTCTTCGTGGCGGCCGCCATCGGTTCGACCCTCGCCCTCGGCGTGCTCGCAACCACGGATCACTTCGCGACGATCGTCGCCGCGGTGGCGGCGGTGGCGCTCCTCTCGGCGCCGCTCGTGCCGATGATGGACGCGATGTCCTTCGACAACCTGCCGCGCCTCGGCGGCGACTACGGGCGGCTGCGCGCCTGGGGCTCGATGGGTTTCATCGTCGGATCGGTGGTCGCGGCGTTCGTCATCGCCCGGACCTCGCCGCTCGTCGTCCCCTGGCTGCTCTTCGCGGCGCAGGCCGGGCTCCCGATCGCGGCCTGGTGGCTGCCGCGCGAGCAGCACGGACACGCCGAGCACTTCCGCGCACCCTGGCGACTGCTCTCCCCGGCGATGAACGCATTCCTGCTCACCGCGCTGCTCTTCCAGCTCGGCTCGGGCGCCTGGGCGGGCTTCTTCGCCGTCCACACCCGCTCGCTCGGGCTTCCCGACTGGGTACCCGGGGTGACCTGGGGACTCGGCGTCGTGACCGAGGTGGCGGCCCTGTGGATCGGTCGCAGCCTGTTCGAGCGCCTCGGTCCGCCCGAGGTGATGATCGCCGTCCTGCTGACGAGCGCCGCACGCTACGTCGCCACGTCGCTCGTGCGCAGCGAGGCGGCGGTGATCCTGGTGCAACTCGTGTACGGTCCGTGCTTCGCCCTGTCGCACCTCGCCGCGCAGCTGATGCTGGCGCGTCTCGTGCCCAGGCGCAGCAGCACGAACGGGCAGGCGCTCTACGGCTTCGTCACCTTCGGCATCGGCGGAAGCCTCGGCTTCATCCTCGCCGGATTCCTGGTAGACCGGGTGGGATCGGCGCGCCTGTTCCAGTTCGAGGCGGTGGTGACGCTGCTCGCGATTCTCCCGGCCCTTCGCCTGCGCGCATTGCTGCGCCACGCCGGGCGACCGGCGGAGGCCTGAGGCGACACGGAGGAAGATGGCGATGGCAAGCGACCGCAGTGCGACGATCGAGGTCTACGGCTCGGCGATCTCGTACTTCACCGGCAAGCTCGAAGGGTACCTGCGCTTCAAGGGAATCCCGTACACGCGGATCGCGATGACCTCGCGCTTCTTCGGCCGCGTCGTGCCGCGCGTGACGGGGGCCGCCCAGATGCCGGCGGTTCGCCTGCCCGACGGCCGCTGGATGACCGACACGACGCCGATGATCGAGTGGTTCGAGTCGCAGCATGCAGCGCCCCGCGTGATCCCCGACGACCCGGTGCAGGCGTTCGCGAGCCATCTCCTCGAGGACTGCGCCGACGAGTGGCTGTGGCGTCCGGCAATGCACTACCGCTGGAGCCACCCGGCCGACGCGCTGCTGCTCTCCGGGATCATCACCGACGAACTCCTCTCCGACGTCGCGGTGCCGCGCTGGCTCAAGCAGCGTGCGATCCGGCGTCGCCAGACGACGCGCTTCGTGCTGCGCGACGGCGTGAACCAGCACACCCGCGAGCATGTCGAGGGGATCTACCTGCGCACGCTCGACTCGCTCGAGGCGATCTTCCGCAAGCGCCCCTTCCTGCTCGGCGAAGCCCCGACGCTCGCCGACTTCGGCTTCTTCGGGCCGATGTTCCGCCACTTCGGGATCGACCCGACGCCGGCCGCGATCATGCGGGAGCGCGCGCCGGCGACGTGGGCCTGGGTGGCGCGACTCTGGAACGCGCGCGGCGAAGTCGCCGCGAATGCGCTCCTGGACGGGGTCCCCGGCGACTGGGGGCCGCTGCTCGACGAGGCCGGTCGGGGCCACCTCCCCTGGCTCGTACAGAACGCACGTGCGCACGCCGCCGGGCGGCGGCGCTTCGATGCGCGCATCGACGGCGTCGTCTATGAAACTGCCCCCGTGTCGACCTACCGGGTCTGGTGCCTGGAGCGGCTGCAGGCGCGGCTCGCGGAGTTGCCACCCGCCGAGCGCGAGGTCGTGCATCGGCTCCTCGAACGCCATGGGTGCCGGGAGTCGCTCGAGCACGTCGTCGAGCGGCCTTCGGGGCACGATCCCGATGCGCGGGCGCCTTTCGGGGCGGGCCTCGCCGTCTTCGCCTGACGCGGTCCGTCGCACCCCACGGCAGGCGACCCGCCTGACCGCTCGGCTACGCGGCGGGTACCCGGGTGAGCTTTCATCATCGAAGTCGAGGTGGTAATGCCAATGTTCCAACTGTGGTCCATTCGGATCGCCCCAGCCAGCAGGAGAAGCAAGCCATGACTCGAAAGACTCTCGTCGCCGTGCTGACGTGTGCCCTCGTCGCGTTCGCCACCCGGGCTCAGGCCCAGCTCGTCGAGCCGGCGCACGCCAAGCGCCTGAACCTCTCGTTCGTCACCGCCTACCAGGACTGCGCCAGCCCGAACGACTCCTCGACCGGCGCGTTCGTGCTCCCGGCCTGCTCTCCCGCCACGCCGGTCGACTCGACCTGCCAGTTCGGGCCGCAAGGCCTCGGCAGCGGCCGTGCCTCGGTCCTAGAGACGCAGGTCCCCGCGAACCAGGACGTCCGGCTCTACGGTTACCTGCGTGGCCTCGAAGCCGGCTGCGAGGGCGAGACGCTGTGCCTCGAGGCGACCATGTCCGTCACGCTCCCGTCGTCGGGCTGCGTGAGCGGCGACCCGGCGGGCTGCACGATGCAGGAGCTGGTGAACTTCCCGCTCGGCTGCACCACCGTGAACAACGGCCGCGCGCGCCTCGGCACGACCGTGAATGCGGCCTCCCCCGGGATCCCGATCATCAACGGCCAGATGGCGATCGCGCTCCGCTCGATCAACGTGAAGCGCACCTCGTCGGTCAACAGCCCGGCCCCGAGCGGCCCGACCTTCGAGATGGGACTCTTCGTCCCCCGGCAGTGATCCCGGACCGTGGGAGGCTTGCGAGCCTCCCACGGTGACGACCGGACGGCCCGGCCCGCTTCGCGGGTCCGGGCCGTCGTCGTTTCGGATTGCCTTCTCCCGGGGTCAGATTCGCGGCGGCCTGGGCAGAAACGGGCTCGTCCGGCGCACGTACTCCTCGTAGCCGGGCCGACGCTTCGCCAGCCCGCGCTCGAGCATCGGCACGCCGGACACCCTTCGCAGGAGCCAGGTCATCAGGACGGGGCTGAAGACCGTGGCCCAGCCGCCCGGGACCGCGCACGCGACCAGCCAGAGCCCCCACCAGGCGCAGGCGTCGCCGAAGTAGTTGGGGTGGCGCGTGTAGCGCCAGAGTCCGCGGTCCATGACGCGGGCGGCGTTCGCGGGGTCGGCGCGGAAGCGGGCGAGTTGCGCGTCGCCGACCGCCTCGAAGAAGAGGCCGATCGCCCAGACTGCGATTCCCGCCGCGTCCCATGCACCGAGCGTCGCCGGCACGGCGGATCGCTGTGCCGCCTGCACGGGCGCGGAGACGATCCAGAGAATGACCGCCTGGAAGGCGAAGACCGTGACGAGGCTCGCGAGCGGGAAGCGATCACCCCACCGGCGCCGCATCGCCTGGTAGCGCGCGTCCTCGGGCTGGCCTGCGTTGCGCAGGAAGATGTGCGCGCCGAGTCGCAGCCCCCACGTCGCAGTGAGTGCGAGCACCAGGAGGCGGCGCGGACGGGCACCGCCGGGGGTGAGCAGGAACGAGACCAGCGCGACCAGCGCGAAGCCGGGACCCCACCACGAGTCGACGATGCTCGCGTCGCGCAGCCGCAGCGACACGAGCCACAGGAGGAAGAAGACCGCCGCCGTGACGGCGAGGGTGAGGGCGGCATGCTCGTTCCAGGGGATCATGCCGCGACGTTCGGCCGGCCGGAGCCGCGATGCAAGCGGCGCCGGGCGGCCGCCCGCTCAGAAGAGGATCAGTTGCACCGCCATGCCGAGGATGCACGCGTATCCGAGCCCGTAGCAGAGCGCTCGCCACGGCTGGAGGTGGTTCAGGTAGGCGACCCAGTGCAGCAGGCGAGCGATCGTGAACGTCCAGCAGTACCACCACGCGGCCGAGGCCGACGCTCCCTTCAGGACGAAGGCGAGCCCGATCGCGAAGAAGAGAGGGATGTTCTCGAGGTCGTTGCGCTGGATGCGCAGCGCGTGCGCGACCGCCGGATGCTCGATCTCGCTCGCCTGTCCGCCGAAGTTCTTCGCGTCCTCCGGGTTGACGAAAGCCTTGTTCTTCATGCGGGCCATCGCGGTGTGGTTACCGGTGAGCAGCATCTTGATCGCCAGGATACCCGCACAGGTGGCGTAGGTGCGGAAGGCGGGGTCGTTCGCGATGTCGGTAAGGGCCATGGGTGTCCTCCTCCTGCGGGGCCATGCCCACGACGGGCCCGGCGAGTCAAACCTCAGAGCGGCTTCGCGTTGAGCGCCGTCATCCCGCCGTCCACGACGAGCGTCGTGCCGGTCACGAAGGAGGCCGCGGGCAGCACGAGCGACAGGATCATGTGCGCCAGCTCCTCGGGTTCGCCGTAGCGCTTCATCGGCACCTTGCGGCGCGCGAACTTGTCCTTCGCATCCTCGGGGATGATCGCCGTCATGCCGGTGCGGACCGGCCCCGGGCAGACCGCGTTGACGGTGATGCCGCGCGCCGCGACCTCGACAGCGAGCGACTTCGTGAGGCCGATCACGCCGTGCTTGGAGGCCGTGTAGGCGCTGATGAGCGGGGTCGCGCCGAGCCCCTCGGTGGACGCGGTGTTGACGATCCGGCCGGCCCCCGACTTCGACAGGTGCGGCAGGGCGGCCGCGCAAACGCGCATCGTGCCGGTCAGGTTGATCGCGAGAGTGCGCTGCCAGGCGTCCTCGTCACCGAAGGCGGCGGGCAGGCTCGTACCGGCGCAGTTCACCACGATGTCGAGTCCGCCGAACGCCGTCGCGACCGCGTCCACCACGCGCCCGACGGCCGCGCCGTCGGCGACGTCGAGCGGCCAGGCGCGCATCGCGCCGCCGGCCGCGGTCGCCTCGGCGACGACGGCATCGAGCGGTGCGGCCGCGAGGTCGAGGGCCGCGACCTGCGCACCCTCGGCCGCGAGCAGGAGCGCGGTCGCACGGCCGATGCCGCTCGCCGCGCCGGTCACGAGCGCGCGTTTGCCGGCGACGGAGCGCAGGGGATGCGCTCCGCTCATCGCGCGGTGCCGCCGGTGCCGAGACCGCCACCCTCGCCGGAGTCGCCGGAGTCGCCGGCGAAGAGCGCGCTCACGAGTTCGCCGACCGAGCGCAGCATCTCCGGGTCGTCGGTGAGCGAGTTGGTGACCGCGACCGTGCAGGCGCGCCGCGGCGCGAGCCCGCGGGCGACGAGTTGCCCGGCGTAGACGAGGAGGCGGGTGCTCACGCCCTCGCCGAGTCCCGAGCCGCGCAAAGTGCGGACCTTCTCGCCGAGGGTCGCGAGAGAGAGCGCGGTGTCGGCGTCGACGCCGCTCTCGTGGCGGATGATCTCGGCCTCGCGGTCGCGCGGCGGGTAGTCGAACTCGAGCGAGACGAAGCGCTGGCGGGTCGAGTGCTTCAGGTCCTTCAGGACGCTCTGGTAGCCGGGGTTGTAGGAGATCACGAGCAGGAAGTCGGGGTGCGCCTCGAGGATCTCGCCGCGCTTGTCGATCGGCAGGATGCGGCGGTGGTCGGTGAGCGGGTGGATCAGGACGATCGTGTCCTTGCGCGCCTCGACGACCTCGTCGAGGTAGCAGATCGAGCCGCGTCGGACGGACTGCGTGAGCGGGCCGTCGATCCAGATCGTCTCGTCGCCCTGGATCAGATAGCGGCCCACGAGGTCGGAGCCGGTCAGGTCCTCGTGGCAGGCGACGGTGACGAGCGGCGGCGTCTCGCCGCGCACGCGCTGCACCTCGCCGTCGTGGCCCGAGCCGGGCCCGAGCAGGCGGTGCGCCATGTACTCGACGAAGCGGGTCTTGCCGCAACCGGTCGGGCCCTTCAGCAGGACCGGCAGGCGACAGGCGAATGCGGCGGTGAAGACGTCCACCTCGTCGCGGACGGGGAGGTACCACGGTGCGGCTTCCGACATGGGGGGATCTTCGCGCGTTTCGCGGGGCTTCGCACGCGTCCGGGAAGGGTCAAGGTGGACACCCCAGCCCCCGGGGACCACGTTGCCGTTTCAGCCGGCGCCTGGAACCCCTACCAAGGGTACCGTCACCGGAGCGCCGGTTGGCACCCACTCGGGAACCGGCACGACCACAAAGAGCAGGTCATCACCGTCGATGGCGACGAGTGTCATTTCCCACGACCATGACCCACCCCTGAGGGGGGCTGTCGGGAGGGTCCGAACTCCAACATCGAGGCCGATCTCGGCCATTCTGGGCACCAAGGAGGTGCCGGGATGGCGTATCTGGAGCTCGGCATGTGGGAGATTCTCGATGTGCTGCGGCGCTTGCACCGCGGCGGGGCGTACGCCGCGATCGAGCGGGCGACGGGGTCGCGGCACGACGCGCCAGAGACCGCTCGCCGTCTTCGAAGATGTCGAGTGCGCGGCGCTCATCGAGGGTGATGCAGTAATCTTGAAATTCCGCATCGTCGCAGCGAATGTCCCGGTCGTGGAGGATTTCGAGGGAACCTTCGTCAATCTGTGGCGCGATGTTCCGGCTGAGGAGACGCTCAAAATGACCGTGCCGGTGCAAGCGCCATCGAGGCCCGGTGCCTACCGCGTCGACGTAGTCTTGCTGCGGTTGCATGGGAATCGCTTCGCGACCGCAGCGACCGACCTCGAAGTCGAAGCGTCGCCTCTCTAGTCGCCTCCTCGAGTGCGAAAAGCATCGAGGCCGAGGAAGACGTCGGCGACCGAGGCCTCGAACGCAGGCAGTACCGTCGAGCGGATGCGGCCTTCGACGAAGATCTCCGGCTCGGCGTAGGCGTCGCCCCTGAGCCGGTGGACCTCGACGGCGCGACGACGCGGGTCGACGATCCAGTACTCGGCGACGCCGTTCTCGGCGTAGATCGCGAGCTTCTCGACGCGGTCGCGCGAGATCGAGCTCGGCGAGAGGATCTCGACGGCGAGGTCGGGGGCGAGGGCGAAGAACTCGTCGAGACCCACACCTTCTCCCTGCGTGAGTCGTGCGTGCGAGACGAACGAGACGTCGGGCGACAGCGTGTCGCCCGAAGGAAGCGCGTAGCCCGTACTCGATCCGAAGACGAGGCCGAGACCGCGCCCGGCGACGTATCGCTCGAGCAGCGACGCGATCGTCACCTCGGCTCGCCCGTGGCAGGGACGCGCCGGGGGACTCATGACCACGCGCCCGCGGAGCAACTCGTAGCGTGCGTCGTCGCGGGGCGATCTCGCGTCGACCCAGGCGCGGAACTCGGCCTGCGTGAATCGTTCCTCGGACCGGAAACTCGCCTCGATCGCCATCTCCTCCACGCCATACCTCCTCCCCTGCTCTACCGACAAGGGGAGAGTTCGCGATCCACGGGCGACGGGACCATGGCAGGCCCGACATGAAGTCGTGGACTCGCCGGCGGCGCGACGTCGCGAGGACGCGGCGCGCCGCTTCTCTCAGTGAATGCCGGGGGCGGGCGCGAGCGCGAGCGGGTCGATGCCGAGCGTGCGCAGGCAGGCTTCCCAGAGGTCGCCCGCCTCCGTGTCGAACACGAGGCCGACGTCGACCGGGATGGTGAGCCACGCCGACTCCGCCATCTCGGCGTCGAGCTGGCCCGGGCCCCAGCCGGCGTAGCCGAGCAGCAGGCGGCTGCGGTCGGGCGCGCACTCGCGCGGCTTGCCGTCGAGCATGCGGCGCAGCATCGCCTGCGAGGTCGACATGTAGATGCCGTCGCAGACCTCGAAGCCCTCGCCGCCTGCGAGCTCGGAGCGACAGAGGAGCCAGCCGCGCTCCTGGCTCACGGGCCCGCCCTGCCAGACCGAGAGGTTGCACCCGGCCGCCGGTGGCGGGTCGAGCGACAGCATCTCGGTGAGCGTCATCTCGACGGGCCGGTTCACGACGAACCCGAGCGCGCCATCGTCGTCGTGCTTACAGAGCAGGACGACCGAACGGTGGAAGTTCGGGTCCAGCAACTGCGGCATCGCCAGCAGCAGCGTCGGCGCAATTCCTTCGGCGGCTTCGTCGGCCATCCGTACTCCTCAGTAAGATAGAGTATCGCGGATGGGCTCGGCGGACAATCGCAAAGCGGAGCCGTGACCTTGTCGGCGAGCCCGCGAAGTCCCGGGTCAGGTCCTCGTTCTCTAGACCAGCCGGCCCAACCGGCCGCCCTCCGCTCGCGCCTCCAGGACTGGGACGCTCCCAGTCGTCGGGCGCGCGACCGCGGCCGAGCATCCCGCGTAAGACCCGGTAGGCGTCGGTCGGCGCTCTCGCAGGGTCATCGCGTCCCCTCCTCGTTCACCCGCGCGAACACGATCACCAGACTTCGGGCGTAGTCGCACGCCTCCTCGGCGGAAACGACACCGCGCTTCAGGAATCCGTCTCGGGCCGGGGAGCGACGAGAGTGCCGCTGGCCGGCAGGGTGCCAGAGGCGCGCACCGGTTGTCGAGCGGGATCGGCCGGACGAGCGACGAGCAGCCGGCGGCTAGGGCAAACTCCAGCCGGGCCGGGATCGTGCCGCAGGCGGGC
>Ga0114969_10001647_pt1 | contig 18876 bp, 18 predicted proteins | sample M_130807_MF_Meta_FD_87316 | JGI IMG/M metagenome (GOLD analysis project Ga0114969, IMG submission 87316) | Freshwater microbial communities from Lake Montjoie, Canada to study carbon cycling - M_130807_MF_MetaG | ecosystem: Environmental > Aquatic > Freshwater > Lake | place: Lake Montjoie...
AAAGAACACAAAAAATAAAATAAAATAAAAGCAGTAAAAAACACAACAGGTTTATTATTTTCAAAAAAATTAATTTGTCTACAAGTAAAAATGCCTCTTATATTATTACCAAGAATAATCATATAAAACATGGCAAATGTAATAAACATATCTTCTTGATAAATAAAAATTTTTTTGTAATAATCACCAATATTTGTCAAGTAACTCATATAAATATAATAATATTATTATTTATCTTCTAAAAATTCACTTTACTATTATCAATAAAAAATTTAGGAAAAATAAATTTATGCGTATTTATAAGTGGTAACTTTAAAAAGAAAAGACCTAATATAATAAAAATAATACCTAAATATTTCATAGGATCGTCAAATCGTTCTCCTAAAATAATCATAGCCGCAACAGACTCAAATAAAGCACTAAGCCCATCCCACGCCGCGTTAACTACCAGTACTTGTGTACCTTGTAATGAACGAATTAAAGAATATATGACGCCAATATAACCGAATGTTCCTATAGTAAAATACTCAATGCCGCCTTTATCAGCGAATTTTTTGTAACCAAAATCACCTATAATTTCGGTTAAAATTAACAAGGTTATATCAGCATAACTCATATATATATAAATAATATTTCAAATTTTGTAATATTATTATTTAGAAAGCGGAATTAACTTGTTTCATTGTTTTAGACAAAGAGAAAAACAGAAATCCAAACGCAATAGATGTAAATAAAATCCCATTCAAATTATAATTACCATCATTATGACATAAAAAAGGAATATATTTAAATAATGTTTTTTTCATAATAGGTAATTGAAATAAAAAATACAAAATAGACATCAATAAAGGAGTCTGTAATTCATCATAAAGATTATCTAATGAGTTTTTAATTTGTTCTTCATGATGATATTTATTAATATACTCACTTGCGTCTACATTATCATTAATATAATCGGTATTAGTTGGTGGCGGAACATAATTAGGTTTAACGTAAGCGTCTTGAGTGAGAGGTTGTGTATTTTGAGGAATATCTCTGCTGGGTAACATGGTAGCTCCAGCTACGCTAGCTTGTTGTAGTCCATTGACAATTTGACTAATAGTGGATTGGTCAAGAGTAAGAGCAGAAGAATTAGAAGAACCAGACCCGGTAGGACCAGAAGAAAACATTTGTTTTTCAGTAGCAACTACAGATATATTATTTGCGTTTGAACCCATAGGATCAGTGGGTAAATCATTGATACTAGTTGTGTTAATATCCGTCATATATTATCTAAATAAGCTTTGAAAAAGAAAATTACGCAATTAAAATGAAATTTATTTTATTCAAAAGGTAGAATTTCTTTTTTTGTATCACAATTAACGGCGGCTTTATGTAAATTGAAACATTTATCATCAAATTTATATGTTTGATCATCAATTTCTTCAAGAGGAGGTGCATAATATTTTAAACAGTCTTTGCCGGTACATATTTGTCTAAATAAAGTGGCTAATCCAAAACCTAATAATATGGACATAATATATTTACCAGATTGACTATTAATAAAATTTTCTAAGTGCATTTGTTATATTATAAATAAAGGATATATTTTATAATATAGCAATCAAATAATCAAATAATCAAATAATTATTGTTGTATAGGAATCGTTTTAATATCAAAAGGATTAATAGGGCAATCTGTTACTACAGGTTTGAATTGATAACATTGATCAACTTTATCTTTATATAAAATAGTTTTATAATTTGAAGGAGAAGGATATTTATGGATCACTTTTGTTTCCGGACCCCAAAAATATATAAATACTAATCCAATAATAAAACTACTTAAAAATACAGGTATAGATATATATTTAGTCAACATGGATTACTTATAAATAATATATATATTTTATAATTATAATAATTTAAAACTTTGTAAACTTCAACTTATTGCCAAGATATGACGCAATTGCGTTCAAATAACCGTTGTATTCATTGGAATATAGTCTATTTGCCTTAGGTAAAAAGCTTAACCAAATAGGATTTCTTTCTCCATTTAATAACTTATTATAAACGGCATTACCATAATCGTAGTCAGTATCATTAATTTTTTGTGGAGGTAATAATAATCCATCAGGATGAACAAATTCTCTACTAGATGTATAAGGAACTTTATTTTCTGAGCGAAGTATATTATAAGCAACAAAATGATCAATTGTTTTCTTCATCCAAGCTTCATCTTGTATTAATGCGGCTTTATATTGAGGTGTCAATGCGTCCCATATATTTTGATATATCATGTTAATTTGTCCTTCATCTGTGGACCATGTAACAGAACCATCTGAATTAATATAAGGCGTAATCGCGCCTTCTTCTTCTTCTACAGGCATATTTTCTTGTTGTAATTCAACTTCTGGTTGTTTACCTTCTTCTAAAGCTTCTGTTGCGTTTTGTAATATTAATTTTTTCCTTAAGTTGATTGGCTTAACTTCGGCATACTCTTCTTCCCCTTCTAATCCTTCTTCTTCTACAAAATCTAAATCAGGACGAAGTTTGCGTGTCTTTTTATGTACTTGTTCTAAATTCTTTTTAGTTTTACTTTTACTTTTACTTTTACTTTTAGACTCAAACTCATTGGTACCTTTTGTAAATGATTTTATTTCATCATTACCATATAAAGTATATTCTAAATTATAAAGGCTATTTTTCTTTTGAACTAAAAAATATAAATCCCCTTTTTCGGTAGGATCTTCATTGTCTTTTTTTTCTAAAAAATCTACATAAGAAACTTCATATTTTAAGTTTGTAATTGTTTTTGCGAGAGGAGCCATTTCATCTACATAAAATTTTATCGCTTTATTTAATATTTCAGTTTTGCCTGTTTTATCAAATTCGCTGACCATACTTTTAAATGGTAATAAACATTCTATTCCAAATTTGTCTTCATTTGTTTTAATTAAATCTTTTTTAACAGGATTATCATTTAGTTGTATATTAATTTCCATAATGAAACCGGCAGCTTCAGTGATTTCTTTTAATTCAGTAGTATCCGTATTAAATATTTCAACTGCTTTATTTTGATCAATATAACCAAACATCATGTTATTTTTATCGGAAATAATTTTATTTTTAATTTCTTTAATATCATTATCATGTTTTAATATTTCTTTATCTAATTCATCACGGCCAGTATAATTAAAAACAATATTTAAAGGACAAGGATTGTCTAAATCTCCACATTTGGCAACAAATGTTCGTGAATATTCTTGAGGATCTTTATTGATTGTAAAAATAGAACCAACATTTCGTTTACAATTAATACACTCAGGTCTAGGAAGTTTTTGATATTCAAGTCGTTTTTCTCTTTTACTTTTTCCTTCAGATCGTAAAATGGGTTTGATATATTTGTCATGATAATTATCTTCATATTTTGATTTAAGTTTATAATATTCATTTAACACTTCGTTTACAGTTGCTTTTTCCTTTTTAGGATTTATTGTAGATGAGTCTTCCATTTCTATTATAATTTATGCGTATATATTTATTCTATAAATAAACACAAGGTTTTTAAAATTTAAAATCTAACTTTGGTATTTATTGTATCAAATTCATTATCCCAATGAGGTAATCCAGTTATTAATTGTTGTTGCTCTCTAAGTTTAGTTTCTTGATAGTTTCTTATTTTAGATAATATATATTGTTTTTTTTGTGTTTCTTTTTCTTCTATTTCTTCTGGTGTTAGTTTCCCTTTGTATTTATATAATAAAAGAATTGCTAAAATAATAAAAAATAAAATAGTTAATCCAATATTAAACAACATATTATTGTATTTTTCCTTAAAAGAATGACATTGTTTTAAAGTTTCATTTAAGAAATATTTAACGCCTGGTTCAGTTAAAATAGGTTTAGCATAGTTATTGTTAAAATTCATATATTTATAGCTTTATTAAATAGCTTTAAAAAATACATATAAAATCAAAAAAAAATTATACCAATTATCTATATATGGATATTTCTAACTATTCGTTATTATTGTTTATAATTACAACTTTATTATATATTTCATCTGTTCCAGTAATTGGTAAACCAACCTTAACATTAGTAGATACAAAAGGTGTGGCAACATTAACGGATGAACAACTTTTAAATTATTATGCTGATTGTGCTTATAAATTAGGAATATTTATATTAATAGTAATATGTACTCAACTAAGTTTAAACATTACTTATTTAATTGATAAATGCAAAGGTAGTGCGGGTAAAAATGTAGGAGCTGCTGTAATTTATACATTGATACCATGGTTTTTAATTTTTGGAGCAATGATCGCCTTTATTTTTGCTTATCCAGGATTTAAAAGTGTATTTTCTGATGTGATTGGTTACTTTTTTGTTGCAAGAGGTGCTAATAATTTATTGGCCGAAATTTTAAAAGATACAAATATTGATAATATTATACAAAATGAGCAAGATCCTAACCAAAAAATGGAATATGAAGCTGCGGCTGAAGCTATTATGAAAATATGTGGAAACAAATCAATATTAATAAATCAAATGTTTCCAGATAATTTTATAAGCATTTGGGATAAATTAAAACCATTAATGAAGCCTGGCATGTATGAAACAGGTGGTCCAGAAAATAAAAAGCAACAACTATTAGATCTTGTTGTATATCGTGATAATATTGGTGAAGCTTTATGGTACATATACACAGCAATATTAGTAGGTTCAATTGTTTACTATAATTTAGCTACAAGAGGATGTGTTAGAGATGTAAATAGTATTAAGGCGGATTATGATGAATATCTAAAAGAACAAGAAGAAAAGGAAAAACAAGAAGAAGTAAATAATTCAGTTGTTTACACAGTTTCGTAGAAAAATTGAAAAATAATATTAATACAAATAGTGAAGTATTAATAATTATAAAATGATTTTACCAATTTATTTGCCCATTGAACTAACAAATTTAATATTGGAATTCAGCGGTTTCCATAAATTAAGAAATGGAAAATATGTCAAACAAATATCAGAAGACCAATTATTTGACATGGATATAAAAATACAAAGGATGCCTAAAATAACACATGGATATGTCAAAATAAAAGTGGCACCTACAACAACAATAATAAATAAAATAGAAACAACAATGATACTATTTAATTCAACCAGTAATTATAAGTCAACAAGGTTATAGTCTAGAATGTCGTTTATAACTTAGGAAATGCGACATAATATGTGACAAATAAATAACATAAAATTCCTAAAATAATAGAAAACAACCATACAGGCATAAATGTTTTATTTTTTGTTCCAACTCCAAATTCTCTAATGCTACCATCTTCTTTATATAAAAAAGCTGGTTTCACACTTTGTACCGCCGCAAAAATAATTATAAATAAAGTTATAGCTGATAAAGTAATATTATTTCTTATAAATGCTCTTAACATATAAATTATATATAATATAAATATATAATTTATCCTTTATATTTACCTCTTATTTTATTATTTGTTATTTGCCATTTGTTAGTTTATTCGTCATCTCTTTCATCACCATATGGATCTCCATCTTCATAATCTTCTCCAATATCTCCCATATTTAATTCATCCATGTCTATAAAATCTTGGATTTCCATATCATTCAAAGCATCTTCTAAATCTAAATCTAAATCCATATTATTTTCATCTATAGCTCCTGTTCGTTTAAGACCTTTTTGTATTTCCGCTATTCTTTCAGATACTTTTTTCTCATGTTCATAGTTTTCAGGATCATATTCTTTAATGCCTTTAGATAAACCGGTAGACCACATTCCTAATTTATATATTTTTAACACATTTTCAACTTCTCTTTGTTCATCATCTAAATCTTTTAACCTATCTGTAAATGTATATTTTTCTGCTTCTTTTAATTTGAATATAAGATCATCAATTTTGTCATAAGATAAATCAATTGTTTTCTTTGACTGTAACATAAATGTTATGTAAGTTACTAATAATTTTGCTGTATCTTCTTGTAACTTATCCACATTACCTTCCATGTAAATATCTTCTTCAGACATTCTTAATTGTTGTTCAACTAAAAAATCACTAGAATACAATGAGACATCTTCTTTATTAGGAGGTTTGAGCATTTGAGAAGCCATAACTGGATCTTTTGTTAGATTAATGTACTCTGTAAAAATTAGCAATAAATAATATTCATAAAGCAACGTAGTTGTTCTTTTATCAAACACATTATAAACAGTTCGTTCTTTATTAATTTTAGTGTTGGATGGAACTGGAGTTGATTGAGCTAACAATAGAATACCTTTACATTTTTCTTGTATTTCAAAAGAAATATTTTGAATCGCATTGTTATTAAAAAATTCATTCAATGGAACCGAATCATTTTGTATTGCGTTTGTTAGTTCATCATTGTGACTTTTCGCAAATTTCCAGTAAGTATGTGATGTAAAGGAAGGCATTTTTTTATTTAAAATCATGGTGGGAAATATTTTTGAGAAAAGTGATATAAAATTTTTATTAAAATTAATATAATTATACATTGCGTCATCTGATATTTTGATATCTTCGTTTCTTTTATGAACATCAAATTGCCAAATAGATATTTCATCTAAAAACTTTGTTATAACTTTCAAAGTATTTCCACTTATTTTTGATTTACGTTTAATAAAACTTATAATTTCTCTACGCATATTATCATTTGATTTAGCAAGGTAATTTTTTAAATGTTTCATATCTTCAGTATCTTCTTCAATAGATAAATCATATGCATCTAAAAGTACTTCTAATTTACTTCTTAAAGCTTTTGGTATATTTTGTTCATCATATTCATCCATTTTAAGTAATAATCTTCTTAATAGATCAGAACAAGAAGAATTGTTATATGAAAAAGAAATGGGAATAATATTATGTCTACTAACAACTTGAAATAGACGCAAAAACATTTCTTTAGTGTATAATCTTTCATCTCGTTTTAGCTTAGCTATTTTTTCTTGAATGCTGTCAATTTTAGATAAATAATTGGGTTTATCTACACAAATAGATATTAGGTCTTCTGTTAAAGGAATAGATGATTGAAAATTACATAAACTAATAAATGCTCTATAAATTAATTCTTCCGTAAAATCATTAGAAATTTCTGGAAATAATCGTTTCGTATCCACAACACTTAACATAATGGCACCTTCAGTTATTTTATTACTATTTCGTAATAAAGAAGTGAGATCTTTAACAATTTGATTATTTATACCAATATTTGGATTTTCTTTTATAAAATATTGGAGCGCTGTTAGAATAGCATGTTCACTTTCGTTACAACAAGCATTAATCATAAATGGTTGGGAAGATGCTTTCATTAATAGATCTTTAGTTTCAACAATTTTTTGTATATCTTCTTGTATAGCAAGTGAAAACTGATTAATTTTAGATTGTATAACTAACAATTTATTAAATTGTCTAGGACTACCTGAGGTCAAGTCTGCTCGTAATTCTTCTTCAAATCCTTCACTAATATTTGATAACCCTTTAACATGAAATGGTCTTAAAGGAGGTAAAAAGTTTGTCCATTGAGCCAAAGAATGTTCCATGGGAATATCATTTTTATCAGGATTTAATAACAAATATTCTACCTTTTCTTTAATTTTTTGTTCTACTTCTGGATAAGGTAGTAAATATTTGATAATAAATACCTTTAAAGTGGTTGTCATTTTTTCCACATTTGTTTTAGATATGGCATTCCATGGTACAGTATGTGGATTTTTGTATTTATATGCTATACATGATAAATAATTAAGTCCCGAGTCATCTCCTTCTCCTTCAAGTGGAAATCCATTAAATGAACGAACACACCCAGGAAATGTTTTTCTTGTTTTAATTGACGGAATGCTGGTTTGTATTGCCACTAAAATCATACCTAAAGTTAAATATAATAAAGTTGCGCTGTAAACTAACATATATTCCGTCATTTTTTTGCCTTTTTTAGCGGCCTCTTTTTCTCGTTCTCTATACGCAGCCTCCTTTTCAATTACCTTTACGTCAGACATAAGTTCAGTAACAACTTTAATAATATAATCATGTGATTTATCCAAATTAATTCCCATGTTTGATGTAATTGAAACAATAATATTAGAAACAATTTGTCCTTCTGGGGACAAACGAACTTCCTTTTTATTTTTGCGGTCTTTATGTTGTTCAATAGACACATCATTTGCGTCTTGTTCCATAATACTTCTACTAACATCTTTAAAACCATCTTTGAATCCATCAGAAACATCAAAATCAATATAACGAATAACTTCACCACTATGTACATCTACCCAAGCATCTCCGTTGTCACCTAATTTGCCAATGTCTTTAATAAGAAGTTCCATATTTTTTTCATACTTATCAGGCATTCTAACAAATGTTTTGGCAAGAACAACGCGAAAAGTGGGAATTAATTTAGTATCTGTTTCTTTACAATAGTACCACCATTCGTTTTCCATTTCCCCATCATTAACATTAGGTAATTCAGGATCACCTGGACGACAAAATTTGTCAACAAATAAACAAATATCATTTTGTTGTTTTACAAAATCAGATTGACCTACAATTAGATTACATAATTTCATATAAGGAGAAACCTTTCGGTCTACTTCTTTTTCAGAAAGAGAAAGTCCAATGTCATAATTCTTATTATTATATTTATAAAAATCTTGTTTTTGTAGATCCTGAAGACGAGACATAACGTCTTCAAAATAAGTAAGATGTTTTTTAACATAAGTTGTTAGTTCAGTTTTAGATATTTGATAATTTTTATCAAACTGACTCATGACTTCTTTTAAAGCTTTACTAACCATGGTTTCCTTTGCTACTTGTATTGTTTCACACGCTTCATCGGCTGTTTTTTTAGCATTATAGATACAAGAAGGATTAATATTACATAAAATATCGGTATCTTGAATAAACCATTTTGGATCTACTTCTTCTGCTTTAACCCATGTGTTGTCTTTTCTAATATAATATTCTAATTCAGCGGTATTTTCACTCACTTGTGTATTTTCTGGTCCAAAAGATAGTATCGCATATTGTCCATCTATTACTTTTTTTGCTTGATTAACTAATGTTTCAGCCAAATATTCAGCATCACGATCTGCTTTTTTATATTTCATTTTAAGTTGTTCTGTAATATATAATTCCAATTCTTCACTAGTTAATGAATCACGCTCTTTTTTAAATTGTTCATTTATCATGTCATAATCAGTTGTGTCATATTCTCGGTCAAAGAAAATTAATTCATTGTTATCGGATTCTAATTTTTCTTTGGTAAAATATCTTTTGGCAATTACATAAGAAGTACAATTATCTTTTTCCAATGCTTTTTCTAAACTACTTTTCATTGCTTCTTTATCTGCTTCAAATAAAGGATTTAATTCAGCGGGATACATAAGAGCCAAATTAGAAAAAGCGATAGCTGTATTATATAAATTTCCATAATCTGTTAATGTGATTTTTTTTAAAAGTTCGGAAGCAGAAATAAATAGCTCATCTGAAACTTTATAACCGTATGCGTCAAAAACTAAACCTTTAGTGGCAAAATCATTATTAAATATTTCAAAAAGAGCAGAAGGAGATATTTTTTGCGATTTAATAGCTTTAATAACAGAAAAAGCTCTACTATATTCAACATATTTTGAATTATATTCTCTTATTTTTTCTATAATAAATTTTTCTATTTCTTTATAATTCATGTAAGTAAGATCATTGGAATAAATCATAAATGGTTCTAAATAAGCAATCAAATTAGACATAGAAAGTTTACCCTTGATGTATTTTTTAATAAGATTGAATAATACAATGATTTTTGGAATAATGATTTTCAAAAATTGATTATAAATTTCTAAGTTTGTTAGTTTAATGTCACCAGGCATCTCATAATCTGATAGATTTAACATATAGTTTTTAATATTGTCAACAAAGTTACCGTCATTAAATTCTAATTCATTATCTAATCCATCAATTTCTACGGGTACAATATTTGTTCTTTGTTTTAAAAGTTGCCAATAATTTAAAAAATGTAAGTTTAAATTCGCTTTAACTAACAAACTAGATCCAGGCAAATTAACTTGTGAAAATTGTACAGTTGGTTCAGGAAGTGTAACAATAGATGTAATGGCGATTTCATCGTTATTTGTTAGTTTAACTCGTTCAGCATCCATTTTAGAACCTTTAAATAATCCATTTTCAACATGTAGCTTATCTAACCCTGTATTGTATTTTTGAATAATTAATTTTCTTGTCGCATTGTTTCCTCTATTTACTACAGTAGAATACATTTCTCCCAAATTATCTATAATAGCATTGATATTTGTTTGAACGACGCCTTCTACAATAACTCGGTTTTCAGTACTAAACGCATCACTGTTTTCTGTATTGGCAGATGAAAATGGTGTTAGATATGGATTTAACGCACTATAAAGACCTGAATATTTGTTTTGTCCTTCAATACCTTCATTTGATTTATATCTTCTAAATAAAGTAGACATTTCTAAAATATTATTTATTTCTGGAATATCTTCTACATCACTATATCTATTATAAGCATTACCTTCATCAGGTAAATATAGTTTTTTCACATTTTTAGCAACTAACATGACCCAATAAAGCGAATTTTTAAATTCCGATAAATATTCAGCAAGTGGTTTATCGTTAGCTCCTTTTTTAATAAATCCAGTAACATTTTTATTCTTATCAAAATTAGATGATAATTCTCGTAATTGAATAAAACGAGTAATCATAATATGTAGTTTATTCAAAACATTGTTACTTCGTTTTACATTAGGAATAGTTGAAAGCATTTCTTCTAACATATCATTTGTCTGTGTTTCAATATCAAATCTATATTTATCTTTATCAATTTCAATAAACTGTTGAATGTTAATAGTGTCACCAAATACTATATCATTTGCGTTAAAAACAAGACGTTCTACATTTGCCTTAATCTTTTTAACAGGTACTTCCCGAGTTGGTTCATCTATTTCTCCTTCTTCTAAATCCGAATTAAATTCTTCTTGAGCTTCTTTTTCTTCACCAAAATTTTGGGATTCCTTTTCCTTTTCTTTTTCTTTTTCTTCCTCAGGAGGAGGTCTTATTTCAAATGTGTCAATTGGTAAATCTTCTGGAATACCATGATACGCAAAATTGATGTATATAGTTTCACCTTCAACTGTTTTAACTTCAATCATATCTTTCTCTAAATCTGTAATTTGACCAGTAATAATAAAAGGAATATCTCCACCAAAATGAATATTTATCCAAATTCCTGTAAGTAGTCCATGTTGTCTAGCATAGCCGCGATTAGGATTACTGCTAATTATTTTAATTTCAGTAATGCTACCATCTCCAATAGTCCCTGTTTTATTTATGCGTAATTGCGTTTTCTCAAAATTTTCAATATTTACTAATTTAATTTTTTGCTTATCAATATATTCAATAAAAAATGTATTGTTATTTAGTATTTCATTAGTTGGAGCTTGAATAACAATAATATCGCCTAATCTAAGTGTAAATTTAATAAATTTGGGTTCTTCTACAGGTTCCTCTACTTCTTTTGCTAAGTTAATATCTTCTTCAGATAAAGCAGAAACAGGTTCTAATTGTATTTCTTTATTAATATTAATATCTTCTATATCTTTATTGTCTGACATTATCTTATATTTATTATAGAAATTTTTTATCTATATTTGTTGCTTTATAATTATATTATTTTAGTTTAAAGACATTTTACTAATTATATTAAATAATGAGATATTCGTACAATTTATCTACTGAAATTCCTGAGCTTTTTATTAGAGACACAACTACAGCTACATCTAAGTATTTTACTGTATCTGAATATTCTACTAAATCAAATGACAACTACAAAATTGTTAGATATAATAAAGATATTTTGATAAATGACTTAATTCCAAGTTATGGTCTTTTAAGATCTGTTATTTTTAATAGTAACAATCAAGTTATTAGTTTTGCTCCTCCCAAATCTTCTTTAGCTGACCAGTTTATAACCAAATATGCTACTAAAACAGACAATATTATCGCACAAGAGTTTGTAGAAGGAACAATGATTAATGTTTTTTACGATTCAAACATTCTTAGTTGGAAAATTGCGACAAGAAACACGGTTGATGCGGAAGTTTATTTTTACAAGAAGGAAAATGGAAAAACATTTAATGCGATGTTTTTTGAGGCATGTAAACAAAATAATTTTGATTTAGAAATGTTAAACAAGCAGTTTTGCTACAGTTTTGTTCTACAGCATCCGGAGAATAGAATTGTTATTCCATTTCAAAGCCCTCAGCTTTACTTAGTAGAAGCATATAAAATCATAAATGATGAAAATGTATTTATTATTCCTCAAAATATTAATGAAATTAGAACTAGTGGAATATTTATAAATACAAGCATTCGGTTCCCAGAAGTATACGAATTTACTACATATACCGAGCTAATTGAAAAATTTGCGTCCGCAAATACTCCTTATAACATTATGGGCATTGTTATAAAAAACACACTAACAAATGAAAGAACCAAAATTAGAAATCCAATTTATGAAGAAGTACGTCATTTAAAAGGAAATCAAACAAAGACTCAATATCAGTATCTTCATTTAAGAAAAGAAGGTAAGCTGCCCGAGTATTTAAAATATTATCCAGAATTTAAGAAAGAGTTTTCAGAGTGTAGAGTAAAAGTTCATATTTTTACTAATGCGTTACATCATAATTATTTAGCATGTTATGTTAGAAAAGAGAAACCCTTAAAGGAGTTTGGATCGCAATTTAGAACACATATGTTTAATCTACATCAGCAATTTATTAATGAGTTAAAGCCCAATAATCTTTTTATTACAAATACAATGGTACAAAAATATGTGAACAATTTACATCCATCACTTCTGATGCACAGTTTAAATTATAATTTAAGAAAACAAAATGTAGATACTATTAAAGCGGATGCTTCAAATAATGTATAAATAATCTTTAAATTACAACTTAAAGATAAGTAATAATTATTATCATAAATATCAAATGAATATTTTTAACTCCCTTTTAACTTTTTTACAAGATTTTTGGAATTTATTAGAAGAATTTATTCAACATATGCATCCTGGTTTAATTCAAGATGATGAACAGAATAAAACAGAATAAAATAATAATTCAATAAAAATAATTTAAATTTTATATTATTTTTATTTATTTTTAAATTTTTAAAAAGTGTAAAGCTTATTTTTTGCGCCGACCACTAAAGCAATCTATAACACTATCAATTGTTCTAACTGCGTCTACAATAACAGCAGTTAATATCTCTTTTACAGCCGACTTGCCTGATGTTTGTTCCTTAAACGCAATTCTTATTATACTATCGGTATCATGAGGATGCATCTTTTTAAACCCTGTATAAGAAAGCATTTCATGCTTCTTGTAAAATGTTTCATATAGCTCATTGTTCAAAATGACTCCTACAGTATAATCTTCATTATCTAATATTACATCATAGCAGTTTTCTAATGTAGAAATAGACGGCTCTATTTTTAACTCATCCTTTTCTAAGAGCTGTTTTTGTATGTCAATCTTTTTAATCAATATCTGACACGCTTTTATCATAATATCAGTATTCTCAAATATACCAATTGTTTGTATAATGAAATCAAAACTTTGCTTTTTAACATAACGCAAGCCTTCTAAAAGATTCCAATTCCTTGATTCAAAATCAATCTCTGCTTCATTCTTTCCTTCATTAGACCATTTATCTTTACGTAAAGCTAATTGCTTTACCATTTCTTCTCTATCTGGAGTAAATCCGTATGAGCAAGTACCTACAATATTAAACATGCTGTCATCTCTTGCGGTTGAAATGCTGAACGCACATGTTAGTTTAATTTTTTCGCCTGGTAATTCGTCTGATATTTTTGGCCTTAGTCTTAAAAAGTCAATGTAATATTCGCTCTTACCAGTAGGAGGAATATAAGGAGGAAATATTTCGCGCACTGTATTTTCCTCTAAATAAGAACCACTTGTCAAATTTTTTATTTTGAAATCTTTAGTTGTGACCATAATCATTGTATCTGTTTTATTTTCTACATCTAATTCAAGCTGATAATTTGAAAAATCAATTTCCAAATCTTTAATACAAATGGGAATACAACTTAACCGTTGTTTAATAATCTCATTGTTTAGGCGAGATGTGTTAATTAGTATGTTACTTTTATTCTCTTCATGTGGAGTTGTTTTAAACACAACCACCGGAATTTCTGATAGGATAACTCGTCGTATTCCATTTGCATAACACGCATCTACCCCAGTAAGAGTAAAAGTCATGATATCACCAGATTCTTTTAATTGTTCAATTTTAGCACTCATTGTATATCTTATATAATATGATATATTTAATATATTGTTAAATAAATTCAATTTTTTCTAAGGGCATGTGAAATAGTACTAAGGTACTATTTCATATGCCCCCATGAACCCTCCTTTTTAATAATAAATAAAATAAAGACATTAATAAAATTAATCGATTTAAGTTTAGCTACATTTTTTTAAAGGTAAAGATAATTTAATGAGTAGTATTCTATATTATAGTAATTTTTGCGAACCATCCAAAAAGTTATTACAGACTGTTTCAAAAACAGGTGTAGCTAAAGATATTCATTTTATTTGTATTGATAAAAGGATTAAGGATAGTACAGGAAAGATATACATTGTTTTACAAAATGAACAAAAAATAATTATGCCCGAAAATGTTACTAGAGTTCCTGCCTTACTTTTATTAAATCAAAACTACAAGGTCATTTACGGAGACCAAATTTACCAACATTTAAAACCGGCTCAAGAAGTTCAAGTTAAACAAGCAACCCGAAATAATATGGAACCTGCTTCTTTTTTTGATAGTTTTAGCTTTAGCGGTTTTGGTTCTTCAAATATCGCATCCGATAATTATAGTTTTTTGGATCAATCTGATGACGAACTAGGTGTCAAAGGTAATGGCGGATTAAGACAAATGCATAGTTATGTTTCATTAAATGATTCGGGTAATTTATCCATGCATTTGCCACAAGATGAACATGATTATAAGTCAGATAAATTAAAAGAAGGTGAGATGAGTATAGAAGCTTTACAAAGAAAGCGCGATCAAGAATTGACAGCATATAAGTAATTTAGCATATAATTAACAAGTTAAATTTTATAAAAAGGATTTAAATATATTCCAACATATTAATATATTTAAATGGAAACATTTAGAAGACCTTCAAAAAATGAATACACAGTTTATAGCAAAAGTGGATGTCCTAATTGTACAAAAGTAAAAGAATTATTACTATCTAACAATATACCATTTATGGTAATTGATTGTGACAAATATTTGATAGAAATGAAATCCGAGTTTTTGCTTTTTATACAGGAATTAACAAGCAGCGAATGGAAAACATTTCCAATAGTATTTACAGCTGATAGTTTATTTATTGGTGGATTTACTGATACCCGAGTATATTTAGAAGAATTATTGGAATTTACAGATGAATTTTAATTATTATAAGGAAAAATATTTAAAGAAAAATAATTAAATTAATTATACATGTCTAATCCTAATAATAATATGTTAACTATTTTTAATGACCATTTTGTAGAATTTATTACAGATATTCACAATGTTTTTCCTGAAGATGCTGATATTTTAGCTGCTAAAAATTCTTTAATTGCTATTAGAAAAGCAAATCCTAAATTAATTGTAAAAATTTGGATAAAATATGTAGCAACGCCTTATCAAGATAGAATTATGGCAGGAGATATTAATTTTTTTATTGAAAAAGATTATTCAAATGATTTAACTAGAAGCAGCAATCCGGATCAAATCATGGAATCTATTGATAGATTACGAAATCCAGTCAAGCAAATGAATCATGATAATCAACAAAAAACAATGAAATATATTCAAAATCTGTGTAAAATTGCTTCTATGGTTCCTAATATTTAAAATTTATTTATTAATAAATAAAATATATTTATTAATAAAAATAATAAATAATAAATATATTTTGTTAGTTTGATTTAAATATATTTCTTTTATAGAAACTATATAATGTCTGAACAAAAAAAAGAAACATTTAAAACAGTAGAGGATGTAAAAGTTCCTGATGAGTTTTATAAAATTATTAATGATTTTGTAATTGATATACTAACAACTTTTCCTGAATATGCCGGAATTGTTTCTCGTTGGTGGAACCCGACCAAACCTGAGAATAAAGAAGCTGAATGTTTAGCCGTTTTTAGGCATTGTATAAAAGTATTTCCAGAACGTTTTTTTGATATTTTGTACAAGAAGCAAGATATTTTTAAAGCAGACTCAGAAGACAATACAGAGTTTTTACCAGGTATTGTATTTAAATTTATATGGTCTGACAATATTAGCGATACAACTCGCGAAACTATTTGGAAATATCTACAACTTATTTTATTTTCAGTGATTGGTTCAGTTCATAATAGCCATGAATTAGGTGACACTGCGAAACTATTTGAAGCCATTAATGAAGACGAATTGAAGAATAAACTTCAAGAGACATTTGAAAATATGCAGAATTTATTTGATAATAATTTAGATGAAACTGCGGATACTGCTGAAGATACTGAAACTAATCCAAACCCTAATATTAATATGGAGAATATGCCTACTCCTGAACAAATTCACGAACATATTAATAGCATGATGGGTGGTAAATTAGGAAAATTAGCGATGGAACTAGCAGAAGAAACCGCAAATGATTTAAATTTAGATTTAAATGAAACAAAAGATCCCAAGGACGTTTTTCAAAAACTTTTCAAAAATCCAACTAAAATGATGGGTATGGTTAAAAATATCGGAAATAAAATTGATGAAAAAATCAAGTCAGGTGAGATAAAAGAGAGCGAGCTAATGAGCGAAGGCATGGATCTTTTAAATAAGATGCAGACGATGCCTGGAATGGGAGATATGCAGAAAATGTTTAGCCAAATGGGTATTCCTGGATTAGGAAAGGGTGGAAAAATGAATATGGGTGCCATGGAAGCCCAATTGAATAAAAACATGAAGGCATCAAAAATGCGAGAAAGAATGCAGGCAAAAGTTCAAGCAAATAAACCTAAGACAACAGATACAACAACAACTAATGAACCAACAATTTCTGAAGAAGAAATTATTAAAATATTTAGCACAGGTGAAAAGGTAGAAAAAACATTAAGAGGTACAAAGCCACCAAAAAGTGAAACAACTATAGTAAGCGAAGATACTGTAAAACCTGTGACTAATTCTAAAAAAGGAAAGAAGAAGAAATAAATTTGTTAGTTTAATTTATTCTTAAGGGTATATGAATATATATAATTCTTTTTTAAAAGATTTATATATATATAATGACAACTCCATTTTGGTTCAATGATCCTACTATTATATTTAATAAAGACAGTATGTTCCAATTATGGCCTACTTCTGGTTTAACATTTGAAGCCAAATTAAATGCCATTAGTAGAACCGTAATTGTATTATCTGTTTTAGGCTTTTTATTTACCAGAAAACTCCATTTTTTAATTATAGGTACAATCACTTTGGCTATTATTGTCTCCCTTTACAAATTTAGAAAAAACAATATTGTTAAAAATTTAGTGAAAGAAAAGGAAGGGTTTCAAGTACAAGGACCTAGTCCATTAGGTTCTGTATCTTCTTCTCTCATGACAACCAACCCAGTTACTTTAGAAACAGTTTTACGCAGTAATTTTCATCCAACAACTAAGAAAAATCCTTTCGGTAATGTCCTCTTGACTGACATCATGGATCAACCTAACAGGAAAGCGGCTGCTCCCAGTTTTAATCCGGATGTTTATGATGATATTACGTCGGCCGCAAAAAAACAAACTCAGATGCTAAATCCAGGCATAATTAATACAAATAAGCAGCTATACGGAGACCTAAAAGATAATTATGATTTAGATAATTCTATGATGAGATTCTATTCCACTGCAAATAGTCGTGTAACAAGTGATCAAAATTCGTTTGCAAAGTGGCTCTACGGAAATATGCCGTCAAGTAAGGAATCTGACCCATCTTCAGCCATGCAAAGAGTAAAAGACAGCTACCGATATATTTTAATTTAATACCATTATTGGTAACAATTTGTTATATTTTATTAAATAATATAACAAAAATATGATTAATCTGTATTTATAGTATAAATATATTCAGCTATATTTATTAAATCATTTTTAAATCTAGGGGTTAATGAATTTATTTTAAGTTTGTTTGTTATTTTAGTTAATGCCATGTATTCATTTGAAGTTTTGGTATATTCTTCCATTTTTTTTTCAAAAAATAATATTATATTTTTTAAATTTATACGTATATTCATACTATTTGCATTTTTATTATTATTATCTTTATAAATCCAAGATGTATTATTATATTTTATATTATAATTTATATTTTTATTCATTTTTTTATAATGATTATCTATATAATTTAATTTATACATTATTAAAGCAACTACATGAGGTTCTTGTTCCCCTACAACCATGTTAATAAAAAAATCTATATCATATTCTTCAATATTAGATATAATTTCATCTATTGTATTTTTATTTTTATTTATACAAAGTAATTTTTTATTTGAGATAGTTACTGTTTCATTTACTTTAATAATTTGTTCAATGCTATTTTTATAAAGTTCTTCAGTTTCAAAAAAGGTTTCTAATGGTATGATATTGTTTTTAAATTCTTCATCTAATAATATATTTTTATTAATATACCAATCTAATAAATTATCATGTGATAATCGATCACCTTGAACAAAAGAAAAACCTTTATCTTTTTCAAAAAATTCAAGTATATTTTTTCTTCTATT
>Ga0114969_10001648_pt1 | contig 18875 bp, 19 predicted proteins | sample M_130807_MF_Meta_FD_87316 | JGI IMG/M metagenome (GOLD analysis project Ga0114969, IMG submission 87316) | Freshwater microbial communities from Lake Montjoie, Canada to study carbon cycling - M_130807_MF_MetaG | ecosystem: Environmental > Aquatic > Freshwater > Lake | place: Lake Montjoie...
ATACGCTTGCCTTGCTTCCAATTGTAAATAATTATCGCGATGCTGACCGGAAAAATTTTCACTGGTACAATCACAATCGGGCTGATAAAAAAAATTCCGGCGCTTATCTCACATGGCTTGGGAAAGAACACCGGCTTTGGCCCAAATCAATCGTGAATACTTTTTTACAAAATTGTATTTTCTTTTTACCGATCAGTGAGTGTTGCCCGAAAGCATACAAACCCTACATGCCCTATGGTACAAACGATGTGGATGCAATTGTGAATGCAAATATTCTTTCGTTTCTTTGGGAGAATAGCGAAATCGTTGATTCAACCAATTACAAATTCGCCATTGCATTTATCAATCGAAAAATTGTCAGAGAAAAATTTAACAGCGCTGCGATTTATTATCCGAATCGTTATCATTTACATTATGCTGTGACCAAGGCGTACAAATCAGGTGTAATTAAACTTAGGCCTTGTGTAGATTCATTAATTGTTGATTTAAAAAACAAACAACAACCTGATGGATCTTTTGAAAGTAAAAAAATTATTAATCGAAAAGACAAAATTCAATCAACTGCCTTTGCATTATCTGCATTGTTAAATGCCGGAAATTTTAATGAATACAAAACAATAAAAATGATTGAATCAGCTATCGGATATTTATTGCAAAACAAAATTGATTTGGGGCAGGAATGTTATTGGACCGGAGGCGTGTTTTTTTCCGGTGGCACAGTTGTAAGAAAGTGTCTGTTTTTTAAATCTGATGCATATACCACCGCATTAATATCGCAGTGCTTTGCTACTTATCTTCTTCTGAAAAAAACAAATGAATTGTAGTAGGTTGAATTATTCGTGGGACAAATTCTGATTAACATTAAGCAGCAAAATGGTTTTACCGCTACCCACTATAATTGCCTGAGAAGGATTAATGAATTCTGCTTTATATAAACTAAATCTATCAGCAAGCTCAGTATGAATAAGGTTCCAGTTTTCTTTATTCTCAGAAAATAAAATATTGCCGTTGCAAGCAGTCATGATTTCATAATTTCCTGAACATGTTTTAGACCATATCAATCCTGACTTTTCAAATTTTCTAACATTGCTGCTGTAATATTTCAATTTACCTGAACCATTTATTTTACCGCCATAACAAACAGAATTGTTGTCTTCATCATATTCCAAATCATAATAAATTCCTTTTCCGATTCTCCCGGTTTGGTTCCACGAGGAACCTTTATCGTCAGAAGAATACAAAGTTGTATGATTAGGAAAATAAATAAGAGCAGAAGTCTTGTTGGTTTGGAAATTATAATCAAGCGACCAAACCATTTTAAAGGATGATGAATAAACTTTTGTCCAGGTTTGTCCTCCGTCAGTGGTTTTTATAATAAATCCATTAGGAATTGCTTTTTTTGAATGTGCTATGGCAGAACGACCTCCACATATAAGAGCCGACATTTTATCAATAATCACAATATTGTAAAAACATGAATTTTCAAGTCCTTCAATTTGTTTTGACTTCCAGTTTTTTGTAAAAGAATTATAAAAATATATACAGCCCTTATCAGCACAGGCTATAATATTATTATCATCAAATCGGTCAATATTATAAATATCGTTATGATTTGAAGGATAATTAACTGAAGAGATTGTGCCATTGATATTGTAATTACTAATAATACCATACTTACCAACTAGCCAATAATTATTCTGGTCAACTTTCAATATATCATAATAAGCAGAATCATCAAACGATTTTCCTTGTTGAAGAATATCTACTGAAACACTTTGAGCTTCAACAGAGTTGAAGACAAATGAAAAGAACCATAAAAAGGGGACAATCAGTTTCAAATAATTCGAGTTAAATAATCGGGGCGCAAACATAAAATACCTGATGTATATCGCCTAATAAATCTAATGAGTCTCCTTTTGCTAAAATGAACCGGGTTGAGAATACTTTTCGGTGAAATATTAAATAAATAAACTTAGTAAAAAGCTGTTTTTATTGAATAAAACCTGAAATTATGGCTTTTAACGAAAAACTTGGTGAGCGCATTCGCGAAGCACTTTCAGAAATAAAAAATGTGGAAGAAAAAAAGATGATGGGCGGATTGACTTTTACGGTGAATGATAAAATGTGTTTGTGGGAATTGTGAAAGATGAATTAATGGTCAGGCTCGACCCTGAAATTCACGAAGCGGCCATAAAAAGAAAAGGCTGCCGCACAATGGATTTTATAAACCGCCCAATGAAGGGTTTTGTTTTCGTATCTCCCGATGGAATAAAAAACAAAAACGATTTTCAGTACTGGGTTGATATAGCTCTTGATTATAATAAAAATGCAAAGGCCACCAAAAAGAAAAAGAGCAAGAAGGTTTAAATTATTTTATCTGTCGGTTAAAATACTATAACGAGGCCCCCTGCGTTTCATCATTCCATGAAAACAATCATGGCCTACCCTCGTGCAATTATTTTACTCTCCGCTCTTTTGTTTTACCTGTTGTTCTATTCCCTTACTGCCGGAATTAATGTATTGCTGATTGCTGTTTATTCTGTATGTCTGTTTCTGTTTGCGCTGAAAAAATCACCCGGCAAGCTGATGTACTTATTTCTGATTGGAATGTTTGTGTCGTCGCTTTCTGTTTTGTTCTCGCACACCGATTTAAGCGTTACGATTTTCTGGTGCTGCTTCATTTTGTTTCTCGGAAATTTCTCGTACCAGCAAATCAATCATCTGCACTTCGGCGCAATATTTACTTCGTATTCCATTTTCCGCTTACCCTCAACAATGATGAAACAGTTTTGGGTGATTAAAAAAGGGTCGGGCACTAATTACTCGGCGTACATCCGCTTTGTTTTTGTGCCTGTAATTACGCTCGTTGTTCTCTTTGTAATTTATTCTTCTGCTAATGATTTGTTCTTTCAGAGCTTCGAAAATTTCATGGCGCATGTTGCAGATTTTCTTTCTACCATTTCTTTCTCGCGCATTTTATTTTTTCTGTTGGGTATAACAATCTTCAGTTTGTGTTATTCGCAGGCAAATGCTGCGGTAATTATTCAGGCAGATTCTTCACTCACTTTTAATCTGGAGAGAAGAAGAGGGAAATCATTTTTGACTTCGCTCAACAGAATGCTTTTCAAGAAAAGACAAATGGCGATTCTGCTTTTCGTGATTCTGAATCTGATGATTTGCTGGTTGAACTACCTCGACATCACAAGCCTCTGGTTCGGCTTTCAGTGGGATGGTGGTTACCTGAAAGACATGGTGCACGAAGGAACTTATTTATTGATTGGCGCGATTCTGATTTCCATTGCCGTGTCAGTTTATTATCTCAACAGCAATATTGTTTTTCTGCGGAACAGTAAACTGTTCAACTTGTTGGTCATTCTTTGGTTGGCACAAAATGCGGTAATGATTGTTTCGGTTGTATTACGAAATACTTACTACATCAATTTTTTCGCGCTCGCTTATAAAAGAATATTCGTTTACTTTTTTCTCGCTGCTTGCTTAATCGGCTTAATCAGCATTGTGATTTTAATTCTTCATAAAAAATCTGTCGGATTTTTATTGTCGGTAAACTCGCTTGCGCTTTATCTCATTATTCTGTGTGCCGCTTGTATCAACTGGGATTCAATTATTGCGCGCTATAATTTTTCGCATTACAACAAATCATTTGTTCACTTCAATTTTTTAGCGGAATTGGATGATTCAGCACTGGCTTACATGAATTATTCTGAAGAAGATTTTAAAAAAATAAATGTGGTACAGCAAAGTCGCTTCAGCTTCGCGAGTTCGGAAGAATACACAAACATCAATTTTGCTGAAGTGATTAAAAAGCGAAAAGAAAATTTTAAAAAGCGTTGGGAAGCCCGCAGTTGGTTGGAGTGGAATTATCCGGAGCAGAAAGCATACAATCTGTTGTTCAAATCCTAATTGGTTTTCAGGTGAAGTGTAGTGTGATATTATTTTAGTTTTTACATTTATCAAAAACTAAATCCTTGTTCATGAAATTCTTTTTTCAGAAATCAATTGGTGTGATTCTTCTTTTTGCTGCATTCATTTCCATAAGCGCAACTGTAAAACTTAATTCGCGCCCTGTAGATAAATTCAAGAATTTAAAAGTGCTTCCAAAAGATATCAGCGAAGAAGAGTTGGATCAAGTGATGGATGATTTCAAAGAGGCACTGGGAGTCGGGTGTGGTTTTTGTCACGCCCCAATTGCCGACACATCAATTTATAAACTGGATTTTGCTAGCGATGCAAACGAACACAAAGACATTGCGCGCTACATGATGACCATGACCAACGAAATAAATGCAAACTATTTTAACTGGGAAAAAATAACTCGTCCGGATACCATTCATGCAGTGAGGTGTATCACTTGCCATCGTGGATTGAAAGAACCGGGTGCTGAAGAAATTGATGAGCAAATGAAATTGTTAGCGCCTGCGAAATAATTTTTTAAGCAGCGAATTCATCTCCTTCTTCCAATTCTCCGAATAAATTTTCGAGAAATAATTTTCGTTGTTCCATCTGTTCATTCCAGAAATCGCGCTCTTCAAAAACGCGCGTTGCTCCTTTGTGCCCATTCATAGTAATGAGTCGTAATTTTTCTGAGTTCGCCACCTGGCCATTATCGTGCAGCATGAACCACTTGAAAAATGCCTCTTTATCTTGCGCAAAACAATTCGCGATGTAGTGACAAGTATAAATCAACATTAACTCCTGTTCATCCACTTCAAATTCATCGCCCTCCTTATCTTTTATCTCTTCATAAAAATCTTTGAGTTGATCGTAGTTGATTAATCCCGATTCAAAAACTTTCTTGCTGATTTCAGATTCCAGTTCAAGCATGAGGTACAAACTCGTACTCAGACTCATTTTCAAAAGCATTTTATAAAATCCATTATTCGGCAAACTGTACAAGCCCTTTTCCATTCAGAAAAATTTTTCGGGCACGAAAATAAAATTGGCCGTCACTATTTCAGAAAAACCAATTGGCAAATCAATAGCGACGACTCCCTCTCCTAAGGAGAGGGTTGGGGTGAGGCTTAAACTTCATTTCATGAAGCGCCCGCATAACAATACTTTTGCGCTCCCCGACATTTAAAAATCAACTAAGAACTTTTGTTTCCTGAATACGACATCATTGTAGTAGGCGCCGGTCATGCCGGATGTGAGGCAGCAGCAGCAGCGGCTAACCTCGGCAGCAAAGTCATGCTCGTAACCATGAACATGCAAACCATTGCACAGATGAGTTGCAATCCTGCAATGGGCGGAGTGGCGAAAGGGCAGATTGTTCGCGAGATAGATGCGCTTGGTGGTTACAGCGGAATTGTGACCGACAAAACCATGATTCAATTCCGTATGTTGAATCGATCGAAAGGACCTGCGATGTGGAGTCCGCGTGCACAGAGTGATCGGTTATTATTTGCGAAAGAGTGGCGCGACATGTTGGAGCAAACTCCCAACATTGATTTTTGGCAGGATATGGTGAGCGGATTATTAATTAAAGACGGAACTGTAGTTGGCATTCGCACCGGAATGGGAATGGAGATTCGCTCGAAAGCAGTTGTGCTCACGAATGGAACTTTTCTGAACGGCATCATTCACATTGGAGAAAAACAATTTGGTGGTGGTCGCATGTCAGAAAAATCGTCAACCGGAATTACTGAACAATTAATTTCTCTAGGACTGGAATCGGGCAGAATGAAAACCGGAACCCCCCCACGCATTGATGGAAGAAGTTTGAATTACAGTTTGATGGAAGAACAGAAGGGCGATGAGAATCCCGGAAAATTTTCTTACACCAACACTACTTCATTAAAAAAACAGAAAAGCTGTTACATCACTTACACCAATCAGGATGTACATGATATTTTGAAAACCGGGTTCGAACAAAGTCCGATGTTCGCCGGTCGAATTCAGGGATTAGGTCCGAGATATTGTCCGAGTATAGAAGATAAAATAAATCGCTTCGCTGATAAAACGCGCCATCAGTTATTCGTTGAACCCGAAGGCTGGGACACTGTTGAAATTTATGTAAATGGTTTCAGCACATCGTTGCCCGAAGAGGTACAGTACAAAGCATTGAAATTAATTCCGGGGCTGGAAAATGTGCGGATGTTTCGTCCGGGTTACGCCATTGAATATGATTTTTTTCCTCCGCATCAGTTGCACACTACACTTGAAACCCGCGCGGTAAAAAATCTTTTTCATGCCGGACAAATCAACGGAACTACGGGTTACGAAGAAGCAGCGTGTCAGGGAATAATGGCTGGAATAAATGCGCATCAGAAAATAAATGACTTGCACGAATTTATTCTAACCCGTGATGAAGCCTACATCGGCGTGCTGATTGATGATTTAATTACGAAGGGTACCAACGAACCGTATCGCATGTTCACCTCCCGCGCCGAGTACAGAATTTTGTTGCGTCAGGATAATGCTGACATCCGATTGACTCCTCTTGCTCACAAAATCGGATTGGTGAATGACGAAAGATTAGAGTTGGTGAATAAAAAGATAGAAGAAGCAAGGCAGATTATGGATTTCTTCAGAAAGGAAAGTGTTAAACCCGATGAAATAAATTCCATTCTCACCGAACAGGATTCGAGCGAAATAAAACAGAAGACCAAACTGTTACAGTTGCTTTCGCGACCACAGATTGAAATGAAAGACCTGCGCGAAAAAATTTCATCAGTGAAAGAAATTCTCTCAGGAAAAATGGAAGACAGCATTGAGCAGGCAGAAATTCTGATGAAGTACGAAGGATATATTGAGAAGGAAAAGGAAATCGTGGACAAAATGAATCGCCTCGAATATGTTCCGGTGCCTGAAGATTTTGATTTCTCAGTTATTAATTCTCTTTCACTCGAAGCAAGAGAGAAACTCAAAAAATTTAAACCACGCACACTCGGGCAGGCAAGCAGAATCAGTGGAGTAAATCCGAGTGATGTTTCAGTATTGATGGTTTATTTGGGGAGATAATTCCTTTAAGCAAAAACCTGTTCAATCACCTCGAGCGATTTCAGAATATTGAAACTAGAAACATGCAGACGGTAATATTCAAGCAATGCACTTAATAATTCCTTGCGGCTTTTTTTGTTGAGCTGCAATTCTGTATTGTTAAAAAATAAATCAGAAAACCGTTTTGCATTTTCTCCATTCAGAAAACTTGGTTGCAACACCGAAACTGATTTCACAAAACTTCCATCTGCCAGATTAAACTCCGGTGTTTCTTCAGAAAATTTTCCATGCGGGGTAAATCCTAAATAGTTTGAAAGTCGCGCTAAAAAATGCAAATGAAAATCTGATGGATTATTTGTTGCATCCAATTCAACAATTGAATTTTTAAGAAACTGATACAGTTGTTCGTTGCATTCTTCTTCCACCACGCTGCGGTTCAATACTTCGGCAAGAAATAAAACCAATGAACTCTTCACCACATCAAACGGAATTTGTTTGAACACAATCGCCGGCTCAAAACTTTTTATGCGATTAATATTCTTGTTTTCTTTTTTATATACTTCCATGTTTAAAATGGAAAGCGGAGCAAGTGCAGATGATTTTGAATTCGATTTTCCTTTTCCCCGCACACCGTTAATGATGTATGACTGCAACCCGAATTGTTCAGTATAAATTCCTGCAATCACACTCGTTTCAGAATACTTCACGGTGCGGAAAACAATGCCTTCGGTTTTTGCCTGCATGAAGCAAATGTAAATCGAAGCAACGCTAACCTTACTTTTGCCAAATGATTTTAAAATAATGGCAGAAAACAATCTCCGTATAACACTCATTCAAAGCAATCTGCACTGGGAGGATACAGATGCAAATCTGCATTCGTTTGAAGAAAAAATTGCATCGGTCGATGACACCGACATCATTCTTCTTCCCGAAATGTTCTCTACCGGATTTTCAATGAAGCCGGAATCGCTGGCAGAAGAAATGAATGGAAGAACCGTGAAGTGGATGATTGAAATTGCTGTAGAAAAAAATGTTGTGTTGTGCGGAAGTTTAATGATTAAGAGCAAAAACAGCTTTTACAATCGTCTGGTTTGGGTTCAACCCGATGGAAATATCTGGATTTACGACAAGCATCATTTATTTAGTATGGGAGAAGAAAACAATCATTACACCGCGGGAACAAAAAAATTAATTATTGATTACAAGGGTTGGAAAATTTGTCCGCTCGTGTGTTATGATTTGCGTTTCCCCGTCTGGAGTCGCAACACACAGAATTATGATTTGATGATTTATGTTGCCAACTGGCCTGAGAAAAGAAATTATGCCTGGAAATCTTTACTAGTTGCACGCGCAATAGAAAATCAGTGTTACACCATTGGATTAAACAGAGTGGGAGAGGATGGAAATAAAATTTATCACAGCGGTGATAGTTCGGTGATTGATATGAAGGGCGAAATTCTTTTTCAGAAATCGCATCTGGAAGCAGTGCATACTGTTACACTTTCAAAATCAGCGCTTGATGATTACAGAAAAGAATTTCCGGTGCTGAACGATCGGGATGAATTTGATTTGAAAAATTAATAATGAGCAACGAACAAAACACAACAAACGCGCAACAACAATTTCTCGAAAGAGAAAAAAAATTTCTTGCGCTCCGCAAAAGTTTACATATACAATTCGGTAAAGCGCCTGATATGAATGCAATGCTGTTTCTCATTGGTGTCCGTGAGCTCGGGAAAATTCAGGATTCATTTACCAAGGAAGAAAAACAAGACCTAATGCACATTGCTACCTGTCGTTTGTTGAGCGACCAGGGTTATTTTTCGTTGGAAGGATTGGACGATGATGGCTGGCCTCACTGGGTGCAGACAAAAAAAATTCCGGTTATGGCCATTGAAGAGCAGGAAGATTTATTGAAAGAGTGTATCATCAACTATTTCGAGCGTTTGGATTAATAAACAATTCATCGTTACCGTTGTGAAAAGAAGATGTGGTGGTTGGTGTGAAAAAATTATTTTTGGCTGCAACACAAAAACACCATGTTAAAAAAATCAATATTCCTCCTTATTCCGCTTTTCTTTTTGGTTTCCTTCAAGCCAAAAGAAAAAATTCATACCGTAATTATGAATACCAAATTCGGCCCAATGAAAATTTTGCTGTACAACGGAACTCCGAAGCACCGCGACAATTTTCTGAAACTCACCAACGAACATTTTTACGATTCGCTTCTGTTTCATCGTGTTATAAAAAACTTTATGATTCAAGGAGGAGACCCTGATTCGAAACACGCTAAACCAGGGCAAATGCTTGGCAGTGGTGATGTTGGCTATCGCGTTGATGCAGAGTTCAACACTTTGCTGTTTCATAAAAAAGGAGTGCTTGCTGCAGCAAGAGATGAAAATCCAACAAAGGCTTCATCGGGTTGTCAGTTTTATCTTGTTCAGGGCAAAAAGTTCACTGATTCGGATTTAGACAACATTGAAAAACAAACCGGCAGAAAAATGTCGGCTGAACAAAGAGAGATTTATAAAACCATTGGGGGAACACCACATCTTGATATGGGTTATACAGTTTATGGTGAAGTGATTGAGGGTATTAATGTTCTTGATTCCATTGCTGCTGTTAAGACAGATAAAACTGACAGACCACTTGATGATGTTCGAATCATCAGTATGAAACAAGGAAAAGATTTCAAACCAAAAAAGGTGAAGAAATAATTTGAAGAAGCACCTGACTTTATTGTTGGTGATTATGTTGTTGGGTAGCAATTCCTGCAAAAATCTTTTTTCGAAAGACGAAGCACCGAACAATTTATGCGTGGAGTGTATTCAGAAATATCAGTTATCAAAAGCAGAAGAAGAGACTATCCGTAAAGAAATTCGCGCTGAAAAAAAACATCATCTGCTCGATTCTGTTTTTAAATATCGTGCAAAACGCTTGGGATTTAACGGCAATGTTTTAATTGCTCAGCGCGGAGTAATTCTTTACGACAACAATTTTGGCTTCGAGGATTACGGAAAAAAAATAAAACTCACCGACGATTCGAAATTTCAATTGGCTTCCATTTCAAAAACATTCACAGCTGTTGCGGTGTTACACCTGATTGAAATCGGAAAGCTGGCACTCGAAGATTCCATTCAGGAATATTATCCGAAGTTTCCCATTCATGGCATCACACTAAAAATGTTGCTGAGTCATCGCAGTGGTTTGCCTGATTATCGTTTTGCTTATGAAGACAGCGCCGCGCTCGGTTTTAAAAAAGTAAACAACCAGGATTTAATGCGCTGGATGGAAAATCAATCACCACCATTACAGTTTAAGCCGGGAAGAAAATTTACCTACTGCAATACCAACTACGCAGTACTTGCTGCCATAACCGAAAAGGTAACGGGGATGAAATTCGATGAATACATGCAGCAGTACATTTTAAATCCGGTAGGCATGTTTAATACCTACTTCATCACTACTGAAGATAAAAAATTATGCGAGCATAAAACCTGCGGCTACAATTACAACTGGAGTTCAATAGCAATAGATGCATTTGATGGAATACTCGGCGACAAAGGCGTGTACAGCACCACGAGCGACCTCTTACAGTGGTACCAAATGCTCAACTCAGATTGCTTTCTGAAAAAAGAATCGCTTGAGCAGGCATTCGCTCCGCAGAGTTTCGAGCACCCGGGAAATAAAAATTACGGATTAGGTTTTCGCATGTTTGAATATGCGCCCGGTAAAAAATATATTTTTCACAATGGCTGGTGGAAGGGATACAACACCGTGTTCTACACCAACCCGCAGGAGCAGTATGTGATTATTGTGCTCGGAAATAAATTCAATCACTCGGTGTATGCGCTCAATGAAATAAAAAATATATTGAACGATGGTTCGCTTGATGCTTCTTTGAATGATGAAGGGGGAGAATAATTATTCCATCACAATCAACAACTGATTCTTCTCCACTTTATCTCCGGCTTTTACTTTCAGTTGTTTTATAATTCCGTCGCCCATACTCTTTAAAACATTTTCCATTTTCATGGCTTCGAGCACGAGGAGTGAGTCGCCTTGTTTTATGGTTTGCCCCTCTTCGGCTAATATTCTTAAAACCAATCCGGGCATTGGCGCTTTCAGTTCGTTTATTTTTTTTGTGAGCGCTTTATCCATACCGAGTTTGCGCAGCAATTGGTCGTATTCGTCTTCTACTTTCAGTTCAATCGGTTTGTTATTTATTTTCAGATGAACAGTTTTATTCTCCGCATCCACCTTCAGCAGTTCGGCTTCAAAACTTTTTCCTTCAAACAAAATATGAAACAGGTTGTTCTTGATTTTCTGAATATCCCATTCACCCGGTTTTCCGTTTACCAAAAAACCTTCCTTATCAAATTTTATTTCAAACTCTTCTCCCTTCTTACTTGTGACTTTGTACATGATGTAATTATGTGGGTTAAAGATAATTCCATTAGGTTTGTTTCCGAACACAAACTCAACATGAAATTAATTTCAAACAAATTTTTTCTCTCCACACTTTTATTTTCTTCCATCATCATCTCATTAAATTCAGGTTGCGGAATTTTTCATGCGCGTGAAAAAGTGCCTGAAGATGTTCCTGAAATACCTTACGATTCTGATTACTACAACAGCGAAGCAGAAGACACAGATGTAACTCCGGTTGGCGAGTATCATGCATCGCACACCATCGTGAATGATATTATCAGCACCAAACTCGAGGTGAGTTTCGATTGGGAACATCAGTACATGCCCGGCAAAGCGACCATCACTTTCAAGCCGCACTTTTATCCGACTGATTCTTTAACACTAGATGCGAAAGGTTTTGATATTTATAAAGTAGAACTGGTTTCAGCTTCCGGCAACAAGCCATTAACTTATGTATATGATTCATTGCAGCTTCATATTTTCTTAGACAAATCATACTCAAGAAATGATTCATATTCGATTTACATGGAGTACAAAGCAAAACCCAACGAACGCAAAACCGAGGGAAGTGCTGCTATAACAGATGCCAAAGGTTTGTATTTCATTAATCCAAAAGGAGAAGAGCCAAATAAACCAAAACAGATTTGGACACAGGGAGAAACAGAGTCAAACTCAGCCTGGTTTCCAACTATTGATAAGCCAAACATGAAAACACTGATAGAAATTTACATGACGGTTGATACGCAATATGTAACGCTCTCGAATGGTTTAATGCTTGATTCAAAAAATAATAAAAACGGAACGCGCACCGACCATTGGAAAATGGATTTACCAATTGCGCCCTACTTAGTTATGATGGCAGTGGGTGATTTTAAAATTACTCACGACAAATGGAGGAATATTTCTGTTGATTATTATGTAGAGCCTGAATATTCTCAGTATGCAAAAGAAATTTTTGGAAGAACACCTGAAATGATTGAGTGTTACAGCAAATTGCTTGGTGTTGATTATCCATGGTCGAAGTATTCACAAATAGTAGTGCGGGATTTTGTTTCAGGGGCAATGGAAAATACAACCGCTGTTGTTCATTATAACGAACTGAATCAAACTCATCGTGAAATGATTGATGGTAATCACGATGATATTATTTGTCATGAATTATTTCATCATTGGTTTGGAGATTTGGTAACCTGTGAATCGTGGTCTAACATTTCGCTCAACGAATCATTTGCTGATTACTCTGAGGCTTTGTGGACAGAATATAAAAATGGAAAAGATGCGCACGACCTACAGGTTAACAACGATAAAAATACTTACCTGATGGCCGCTACGGAAAACCCGGTTCCTCTGATTCGCTATCACTACCTAAGTCAGGAAGATTTATTTGATGCAAATAGTTATCAGCGTGGTGGTTGTGTGTTGAATATGTTGCGCAATTATGTGGGTGATGAAGCATTCTTTAAATCGTTGAATGTATATCTCACAGAAAATAAATTCGGAACCGGTGAAGTGCACACACTCCGCATGGCTTTAGAAAAAGTAACAGGAGAAGATCTGAACTGGTTCTTCAATGAATATTATTTATCACCCGGGCATCCAAGTGTAATTATCAACTACACATACAGTGATGAATCGAATGCAGAATTTGTTACCATCGAACAAACTCAAGATACAACAACAGGCACTCCGGTTTTTCGTTTGCCGATTGATGTGGATGTTTATTCGGGTGGAGAAACAAAGCGTTATCGCGTAGTGATGAATAAAGCCAGACAAACTTTTTCATTTCCTGCTTACACAAAACCTGATCTGATAAATGTGGATGCAACGAAAAGTATTTTGTGGGAGAAAACAGATAACAAAAGCGATTCGGAATTTGTGTTTCAGTTCAAACACGCTCCGCTATTCATGGACAGGTATGAAGCAGTTGAGCATTTCGAAAACGAACAGGATTTAGATGAGGCATCACGACTAACTCTTATCACTGCGTTGAATGATAAATTCTGGTACATCAGAAAAAGTGCTGTTGAAATGATTGCAATGGATGATGAAAAAACAATTGCACAGACAAAGCCGATTTTGGTTTCGTTAGTAAAATCAGATCCGAATCCGCAGGTGCGTGTGGCAACTCTCATAAAAATCAATTTACTCGCCAATGAATCACTAACAAATGAAGTGATTGGTTTTTCTGTTAATGATAGTTCTTACTCTGTATTAGCAACTACACTTGAAATATTAAAAGTGAGAAATCCTGACAAGGCATACACACTTGCCTTGTCGTTGAAAAATGAAAGCACAAACGATTTGAATTATTCCCTTTCTACAATTTTCGCGGAGAAAGGAAGTGCAGATGATTACTCTTGGTTCGAAGACAAAATAAATACGGCCGATGGCTACGCGATTTTTTCAGTGCTGACAGCAATGAAAACATATCTTGTCAATACAAATTCTGAAACAAGGTTGAAGGGAGTTGATTTACTTTCTTCCATTGCATTAAATAATTCAAAAAGTTTGTGGGTGAAGCTGTCCGCTTCCGGAGTTTTATCTCAAATAAAAAATGAATTGGAATTAAAACGCTCCGAAAACCGAACACTCGATAACGATATTCAATACATACAAAAGAAGTTGGATGAAATAAATGAAAAACAAGGCGCTGATTTTAATATTCAAATTCAGAAATAATTTTTCTCAATGGCTTTAATAAAATCTGTTCGCGGTTTCACTCCTGTGTTTGGAAAAAATATTTATCTCGCCGAAACTGCAATTGTCATTGGTGAGGTGATAATGGGTGACGATTGTTCAGTATGGTTTAATGCGGTAGTGCGCGGCGATGTGAATTCCATTCGTATGGGCAACAAGGTGAACATTCAGGATGGTGCCATCATTCATTGCACTTATCAAAAAGCGGCAACTACAATCGGCAATAATGTTTCTGTCGGGCACAATGCAATCGTACATGGATGCACACTGGAAGATAATGTACTTGTTGGCATGGGTGCAATTGTGATGGACCACGCGGTGATAGAAAAAAACTCATTGATTGCTGCCGGTTCTGTGGTGCTGGAAAATACGAGAGTAGAATCAGGTTCTATTTACGCGGGTGTTCCGGCAAAAAAAGTGAAAGAGATTAGTCCTGAACATAACGAGCAAATCAATATGCGCATTGCAAATAATTATGTGATGTATTCGGAGTGGTTTCGGTAATCGGGTGATTGGGGAATTAGGTGATTGGGAAATTAGGTGAAAATTATTTTTTCATTTTTCCCAATGAAGATGCGCCGACTTCGGTATCAATTTCTAAATCCCAATTTGGTCGCACTGTAATTTCTTTATTGTATAAAATAATTTTTTCTGGTTGTTTCTTTTTCCAGTAATCGCCTGAATCCCATTTACCATTTCCGTTTTCATCGCGAATGAATTGCAGTTTGTATGCTCCGGGATTTAAAGATTGAAGCGAGAAAATGTCTTTTCCATTTTCAAGATTCCACTCTTTAACAATTGAATTCGCAAATTTCAACTGTGCGATGTAATGATGCACAGAATCTTTTAGTGTAACAGTCAGTTTAAGATTTCCGGTTTCAGTGGTTGATAGTTGTTTGAATTCAAAAAATGCGCTGTCGTTTTTATTTCCATACACATCTTCAAATAATCCCGCCGGAATAATCACTTTGTATTTCTGTTCCGGCTGAAATTCAAAATTGCAACTCGCATAGGGGAATTGTGTAAGCGAATCAATCCGTTTTAAAATCAATGTACGCTTCGATTCTTTTGATGAATCAATAACTACTGAAGGCAGAATATCCTTGGCGACACTTTTTAAAGGATAAGTAAAATACATTTCAAATTTCTGCGCGGGCATTAACCCATAATTATTTTTTGACCCTACAAGATTTGTACGGATAGAAAATTTAGAATTCAATCCCTTCGCGGGTGTAACAGTTGATTTTAATCGCACACCAATTGTGTCGGTTTTGTTATTCAGATTTAATTGAAAAAAAATACTGTCTACTTGCTTCGATGTAATCCAGGCATAAAGTGTATCGCCTGTTTTGTTTTTTGATTGAAACAAAATCTGAGAAGAATCGGAAATTAATTGCAATGGAAAATCTTTCACTGCACGATTGAAAGCAAATGGGGTTTTTTTATTGTCGCTCGTTGATGCAGAAAGCAAAACCGTTTTATCAATTGCCGGAAGAAATGAATTCAAAGAATAAAATGCTGTGGTGTCATGAACCGAAATCATTGAATCAATAAAAGCAATTTCTTCATTCGGTTGGTCGTAGAGATAATTCAGATTCTGATCGCTCAAACAAAACAGGCGATAATTTCCTTCGTGCAAATGGTCTAAAACAAATTGTCCGCTTTCATCTGTTCTCGCAAAATAGTCAGACTTTTTTTTTGCAACAACTGAATCATCGGTTGAAGAATACAGCATCACTAAAAATCCTTTTTGTGGCTTCTGGGTTTTTGCATCGGTTAAAACTCCTTGAATACGCAAAGAATCAATCACATTACCCGTAGAAAAAACATAGCTATAGCCTTCTAATTTATTTCCTTCTGTATTATCTGCAATTGAATTTCCAAGTTGAAGTGTGTAGGTCGTATTTTCATTCAACGAATCAGGAAGAGAAATAATCAGATTTTTTTTTCTGGTTTTCCATTTCAAAGGTTGAATTGATAGCGGAGATAAATAAATTTCTTCGGCGGGATTGTTTAGAACAAAAAATTCGCTAAAAGAAATGCGAATTTCTTTGCACTTAAACTTTGTAGTTAAGTTTGGTGGAAAGGTTGAAATAATTTTTGGGGGTAGAACATCGCGTTCCCCTCCGGTTGGCGCCACAACATTGGCGCATCCTAAAACACTTATTAATAATGAAAAAAAAAATGTTCTGTAAAAAAATAGAAGAACGATTTTTGAATGTTTCACAGCGTTGTTAAACGGTCAAGCAACTCTTTTTTAAATGATTTACTAACCGGAATCATTTTGTTCTCGACCAAAATAATATCTTCAGCTATCTTCTTTATTCTGTCAATACGAACAAGGTACGACCGGTGTACCCGAATAAATTCGTTCGGGGGTAATTTCAATTCAATGTTTTTTAATGTGCTTAATACCACATATTTTTTTTCCGGGGTTATAAAATTTACATAATCACCCAAGGCTTCAATCCATAAAATTTCACTAGTAGTGATATTGATTAATTCAGAATCAACTTTAATAAAAATATTTCCCCCATTTACAGATTCAATTTTTGAAGGTGTGTTTTTTCCTCTTGCCTTTTGAACGGCTTTAATAAATCTGCTGTGATTTACCGGCTTTACTATATAATCGGTCACTTCATATTCAAATGCCTGTACAGCATATTTTTCTTTAGCGGTAACTAAAATAACCTGCGGTCTGTTGTAAAGACTCTTTAACAAATCAAGCCCGCTCATTTTGGGCATTTCTACATCTAAAAAAATTAAGTCAACCTCGTTGTTACTTAAAAAATTCGCGGCTTCAATTGCACTCTTACAAACACCTGATAAAATCAGGTCTTCAGTTTCATTAATGCACTCGCAAATTAATTCGCGTGAAATACTGTCGTCATCAACTACTAAACATTTCATATTGGAAATCTGGAATGGTCAAAAATAATATTAACTTCTAAATAATATTTTATAATCGGTATTACTAAATACCAACTGATTATTGACTGAATCAGTTTTATTTTTTTTCAGAGGGTTTTTTAGATTCTGACTTAGAGCTAGGCTCTGATGTTTGAAGATATTTTAAATAAGAACTGATGTCGCTAAAAAGTGTGCTTCTACTAAAAACCGCATCAGCCCCTTCTGAAATAACTAACGAAATCTGTTCTTTTTCAACCGGTTCTGGTGTAAAGGCAACCAATTTTGTATTCTTTAATTTGCTTTTCGTTTCAAGAAATTTAAATGATTGTAAACCTGAGGGGTCATGTATATCCACTTCTGAAATAATCATATCAGGAGCACCCGGTGTTTTTTTTATCCATTTATATGCATCATACATTTCACTGAAACAAAATACTTTGTTCGTCTGATGAAATGTGTGAAAGAAATTCTCCTGCAACTCTTTATCCTCATTTACAAAAACTAACATCATCTTATATGTGTTCGGTGGTTAAAAAATTATTTCAATATTATTTCAATTCTGGATTTAATTTCTTCCGGAGTAAATGGTTTTTGCAAAAAATCACTGGCACCTAACCTGAAAGATTTTAAATAGTTGTCTGACTTATTCTTTCCTGTTACTACCATGCATGGTATTGTTTGCATTTGTTTGTTGTTTCTTAATTTAACTAGTAACTCAAACCCATCTAATACCGGCATTTCAAGATCAGCTAAAATCAAATCTGTATGATTTCCGCTTTCAAGCCAATCAAATGCCTTGCTTCCATCTTCTTTGGTTACAACATTGTATTCTTCACCTAAAAAATGCTCTAATAGCACCCTTATGCTTAATTCATCGTCGACTATTAGAAGCGTCTTTTTCATTGGTATTTACTGTCTCTTTTTTATAATATTTTATCAAAAGTAGAAATTGAATATAATAATCAAGGGTAATTTCGATAAAACGCTAAAAAAACAGGGTGAATATTCAAATAATCGGGTTGACAATACATTGAATATTTAACAATTCATTAATAAAACCAATATTAAGCTATAAATAAGTAAATAAAAACTAAGGTTTTATTGAGCTGTAAAATGTATGGGCTCGTTTTGCTTCTTCTAAAGCAGGTGTTAATAGCATATTAAATTCATTAAATATTTTAGGCAAAGTATCTAATTCGGTTTTCGCATCTGCATTTTTTTCAAGACTTAGAATAAGGGTGTCTAACTCAGGGTTTCCTAGTAATCCAATGTTTGGTTTCATTTTATGCGCTAACCCGCGAACAGTGTCCCAATCACTTATAGGAATTGCTTCACCAATTTGCTTTACGGCTGGTGGGGTTTGATCTAATAATAGCATTAACATTTTCACAAGAAAATCATTTTTTCCCCTTGAAAATTCTTTCAGATTAATAAGATTAATAATGTTTGATATAAATTCCTGTTCCAAAACTGAAGTTTTATTTGATTGATAATCTTTTCCTTCTGCAGTAAGTTTCTTTTCTGCGGAAATGTACTGCCATATTTTATTATTTAAATCAAGAGGTTTAAATGGCTTGGTTATATAATCATTCATTCCAACAGCAAAGCACTTCTCATTATCACCTTTAATTGCGTTTGCAGTCATTGCAATTATTGGAATTCTGCTTATAGATTCATCAGAATATTTACGAATAATTTCGGTTGCATCAAGGCCATTAACAATCGGCATTTGTACATCCATTAATATTAAGTCATACTTCTTTTTGTGTAATTTATTAATTGCTATTTCACCATTATCTGCAATATCAATTTCAGCTCCCCATTCGGTAATTAAATCGTTAGCCAAAAGTTGATTCACCATATTATCCTCAGCTAGCAAA
>Ga0114969_10001650_pt1 | contig 18872 bp, 12 predicted proteins | sample M_130807_MF_Meta_FD_87316 | JGI IMG/M metagenome (GOLD analysis project Ga0114969, IMG submission 87316) | Freshwater microbial communities from Lake Montjoie, Canada to study carbon cycling - M_130807_MF_MetaG | ecosystem: Environmental > Aquatic > Freshwater > Lake | place: Lake Montjoie...
CCGCGTTTCGGCGTCACTCTCGCCTACGCCGAGCGCTCGGGCTTCCTCGTGTACTCGCTGGTCGCGGTCGCCTGTGGGTCGCTCTATGCCGGGTTGCGGAGTGCCCCGCCGGATTCGGACGACGCGGGTGCGCCGCTCGAGCGGTCGCGCTCCGTCGTGCTGCGGCTCGCGGCCTTGTTCAGCCTGGATTCCTTCGCGGGCGGCTTCGCCGTGCAGTCGATCCTCGCACTCTGGCTGCTCGACCGCTTCGGACTCGAACCCCAGGCGCTCGCGGTGGTATTCTTCGCGAGCAGCCTGCTCGGTGGCGCCTCACAGCTGGTCTCGCCGGTGCTCGCTCGGCGGATCGGCCTGGTCCACACGATGGTCTGGACCCACCTGCCGGCGAACCTCTTCCTGGTCGCGGCGGGTTTCGCCGGGAGTGCCGCCAGCGCGATCGCCTGCCTGCTCGCGCGCTCGGCCCTCTCGCAGATGGACGTGCCGGCACGACAGGCGCTTGTCATGAGCCTCGTTCCGCCGCGCGAACGCGCGGCGGCGGCGAGTTTCACCAACGTGCCGCGCAGCCTAGCGGCCGCGGTCGCGCCCGCGCTGGCCGGACTCATGCTCGGTCGGTCCTCCGTCGGCTGGCCGCTCGTGCTCGCCGGTATTCTCAAGATCGCTTACGACCTGCTGCTGCTGCGGGGATTCCGCTCGGTGCGACCATGGGAGGAGCGGCGCGGTGGGTGAAACGTCGCGCAGACCGCCAACGGGCGATTCCCGAGGAACCGGGCGCCCAGCGAGAGGCGACCATGCCGATCGTCCGTCTCCCCTGTGTCGGTCGTTCGAGGCGACCACTCGCCCCGCCGAGACGCCGGTCCGTGCGTCATTTGCCGCCCGTGTTATGCCCGAGCACCCGGACCTTTCCTTCCAGGTCACGGCGAAGCCGTGAGAAAAGGAGATCGAGCTTGCGGCGACCAAACGTAGGTCAACCTCTTCGTCGTCTCGCGGCGGCGACCATGGCCCTTGCACTCGCGGCCTGCAGCAACGTCGAGAGCGGAACTCCAGGCGATACGCTGACCAATCCGCCCGAGATCCGCAGCCACGACGGCGTGCTCGACGGGACGCTCGCGATCGAGCCGGCGACGGCGATCGTCGCGGGCGAAGAGGTCCGCTTCGACGCCCTCTACGACGGCCTGTACATGCCGCCGATCCTGCGCGTGAACCCGGGCGACGTGGTGCGACTCGGCATCGACAATCGCTCGACCCGTTCGATCAACACGCACTACCACGGGCTCAACGTGTCGCCGCAACCCGGAAGCGACGATGTCTTCCTCGATATCGGCTTCGGCGAGTCCTATCGCTACGACATGCAGATCCCCGCGAACCACCCCGCGGGCCTGTACTGGTACCATCCCCACTGGCACCCGTTCACGAACAAGGACATCGCGGGCGGACTCTCCGGCGGACTCGTGGTCGGTGACATCCTCGCCCCGTTCCCGGAGCTGCGCGGCATCCCCGAGCAGTTCATGCTGCTCAAGGATCTGAAGCAGACGATCGACGGCAGACCGGAGCCCTTCCCCGCACCGGCCGGACCGACCCGGCGCACGATCAACGGCTACTACCAGCCGAACATCGCGATGCGCCCCGGGCAGATCCAGCTCTGGCGCTTCGGCGCGATCGGCTCGAACATCTACTACCGGATCCGCATGGCGAGCTCTCCCTCGAGCGGGTCGCCGTCGGCGACCACCAGCGGGCTCGGGGGCACCGGCGGGGAGTCCGCGGTCTCGGTGAACCACCACACCCTCGCCCGGACGGCCGGGTCGGACGGCCGACCGGCACGAATCCCGACTCCAGACAGCGGTTCCGCCGGACAGCGCTTCTACATCATCGCCCAGGACGGCAACCTCCAGAACCAGGCGATCGAGACCGAGGACCTCGTGCTCGAGCCGGGCAAGCGTCTGGAAGTCCTGGTGTATGGACCGCCGGCCGGCAGCTACGACCTCGTCGCCGAGCCTTTCGACACGGGCCCGCAGGGCGATGCGTACCCCGGCCAACTGCTCGGTACCGTGGTCTCGGGCGGCGACCCGGTCACCCCGATTCCGATCCCGAAGAGCTTCCCGGTCGTGCGCGACCTGCGCCGAGACCCGATCTCGCGCACGCGCGACGTGATCTTCTCCGACACCAACGATCCGAACGTGTTCACGATCGACGGCAAGTCGTACGACCCGTCCTGCGTCAACACCGTGATCCGGCTGGGCGATGTCGAGAGGTGGCGGATCCAGAACACTTCCCCGGAGGCCCACGTCTTCCACATCCACCAGCTCGACTACCAGGTGGTGGCGGTCGACGGCGCCGAGGCTCCGTTCGTCGGCTACCAGGACACGGTGTCCCTCCCACCGGCCAAGCAGGACCCTGCGAACCCGGACTCGCCCTATGGGATTCCGAGCACGGTCGAAGTGATCATCCCCTTCACCGACCCGGTGATCGTCGGCGAATTCGTCTACCACTGCCACATCATGCAGCACGCCGACCAGGGCATGATGGCGAATATTCTGGTCTACGACCCGGCCAAGCCGATGCCGGACCACGCGTCCTGCGACGCGGGGGGCGGCAACCACGGGTCGCACGCCGGCCACGGCGGCTGAACCTCCCGGGGAAGTGGCGACTCGAAGCTCGAATTCTCCGGAGCCCCCCGGGCCACCGTCGCTGCGGCGCGGCCTGAGCCTGCGCGACGCCATCGCCGTGAGCGTCGCGGGGATGGGACCGACGCTCTCGATGAACCTGAATCCCCAGGAGCCGGCGCAACACGTCGGCCGGGTGATTCCACTGGTCTTCGCGGTCAGCACGCTGCTCCTGCTGCTGGTGGCATGGTGCTTCGCGCACCTGTCGCGCCGGCATCCGAACGCGGGTTCCGCCTACGGCTTCGTGACCTCGGTGCTCGGGCCACGTGCCGGCCTGCTCGCGGGCTGGGCGCTGTTCGGGACCTACTTCGCCTTCGCGCTGTGCAGCATGGCCGCCTTCGGGCTCTTTCGCAGCGACCTGGCAACGCGACTGCACGTGCTGGACCACCCCTCGTCGATGTTCTTCACGATCGTCGGTGCGGCGCTGGTCGGCCTGCTATGCGTCACCTCGACGAGGCGCGCGACCACGGCGCTCACCCTGCTCGAAGGACTCGCCATCGTCTTCATGATCGGGCTGTCGTGCGCCGTGCTCTGGAAGGTCTTCCACGGGGAAGGGCCGCGAATCGACCCGGCGCTCGGCGATCTCTTCGTTCCCGCGCCGGGAGTCGGGGCATCGGCCTTCACCCTCGCCCTCTCGTTCGGGTTCCTGTCCTTCGCGGGATTCGAGGAGGCGGCGACGCTCGGCGAAGAGATCCAGCGTCCCTACGAAACGATTCCCCGGGTGCTCGTCGGGACGATCCTCGGCGCCGGCTTGGTCTACATCCTCGCCACCACGGCCGAGGTGGTGGGCTTCGGCACCGATCCGGCCGGACTCGCGCGCTTCACCGCCTCGAAGTCGCTGCTCGCCGACCTCGGCGAGAGTTTCTTCGGGCCGGGCTGCGGCGACCTCATGGACCTCCTCGCCGTCGCCTCCGCCTTCGGCTGCAGCCTCGCCTCGGTCCTCGCGGCGTCGCGCGTGCTCTACGCGATGACGCGCGATCTGCTCCCGTCGAGTCCGCTCGCTCGCCTCTCACCCGGCGGCACGCCGCTCGTCGCTTCTCTCGCCATCGTCGCCCTCGCGCTGCTGGGCTACCTGTTCATGCGCCTCGGCTGCGGCGCGAGCGGCTCGGATGCCTTCTTCTGGGGCTCGACGCTCGGCGCGCTCGCCCTGCTCGTCGCCTACCTGCTCGTCGTCGTGAGCGCGGGGGTGTCGTTCCTGCGTGACCGGGACGGCCAGTCGGTCTTCAAGGTCCTGATTCCCCTGCTCGCCGGGATCGCGATCGCCTTCACGCTCGTGGTCAACGTCTATCCGCAGCAGCTGGGAGCCTATGCCGTCCTGCCGTGGATGGTGCTGATCTGGTGCCTGCTGCCGACTCCCCTGCTGCTGCTCCGACCCGACCTCGTGGGCCGGATCGTCCCGTTGGGCCGTGCGTACGCGCCCCCGCTCCCGCCTCCGCCGGCGCCGCGGGGCACGCGCCCGGTTTGACCTGCTCGTCCGCACGCGAGAGGCTCGATCAACCTGAGGAGGACCGAATCATGTACCGCATCCGCAAAGTGTCGCTCGCCCGTCTCGCTGCCACCACCCTGCTCGCCGCCGCACTGCCGGCGGTTCGCCCCGCCGTAGCGTCGGCGGCACCCTGCAAGGTCCTGCTGCAGACCACCTCGCGCAACGACGAGACGCTCGACCGGATCCGGGAGAAGGCCCGCGAGAAGATCGGCGCGACGAAGCAGTTCCAGCTCGTCACCGTGCCCGCCGTCGCCGATGTCACGGTGGAGACCAACGGCTTTCCGGTCAAGGGTCGTCCCGGTGGGACGGCGATGTCCGCGATGATCCTCGCCGGACAGCACTCCAACCTGAACCTGCAGGTGCTGCTGTCGTCGTTCGTCGGGATCTATGCCAACGGGCAGGAGGAGGCGGGGGCGGATGCGATCGTCGCGGCGCTCGAGAAAACGGTCACGGATCGCGGCCCTGACCTCTGCCCGAACGTTCCGTGAGAACCCGGCGCTCGAGCGGGGGAACGTCCGCCGGCTACTGCAGCGCTCGGAGCGCGTCGACGAGCCCCGCGCCGTAGAAGCCGCTGCCGCTCGCCCCGCCCTCGCACGTCGCGGCCCAGGCGCCGTCGGCGGTCGGATCCCGAGGCGCGAGCGGGCAGGGCAGGCGCTCGGCGCCGCGGCGCAGCGCCGCGACGACACGCGCGGACGACCAGTCGGGATGAGCCGATCGGACGAGTGCGACCACGCCGGCCGCATGCGGGGAGGCCATCGAGGTTCCGTGCATCCAGCCCCAGGCGCCGCCGGTGATCGTCGAGAGGATGCCTCCGTTGGCGGATGGCGTGGTGGGGATCTGCCGTGTGTCGCCGCCGGGCGCGGCGACGGTCGTCACCCGGCGACCGAAGTTGGAGTAGGTCGACTTCTCGTCGTCGGCACCGGTTGCGGACACGTGGACGACGCCGCGAATCTCGCTCGGGAGCATGAGGCAGTCGTTGCCGACGTCGCGGACGACCGCGTTGCCGTTGTCGGGACTCCAGCGGTCGACGAGTCCGTGCGCGAGATCCCAGTTGCTGTTGCCGAGAGCAGCGACGTTCACCACGCCACGGCGGGCGGCGTAGTTGACCGCCCGGAGAATGGCGCTCGAGACCGCCTTCTGGTCGGGGTCGCTCCTGCACCAGAAGAACCAGGGATCGATGAAATAGGAGTTGTTCGTCACGCGGATGCCGTGCTCGGCGGCCCAGACGAATCCGCAGATCGCCGCTTCCGGGTAGATGAAGCCGTCGTCGTCGACGACCTTCACCGAGGCGACCTTCACGTTCGGTGCAACCCCGACGACCCCGATCCCGTTGCGTGCCGCGGCGACGATGCCGGCGACGTGGGTGCCGTGGTCGTCCGCGGTGGGCATCCAGGCGGCGGGCGAGGTGTCCGCGACGCCGTCGAGACAGCCGACCGAGCGCGCTGCGTCGATATTGACGGCCAGATCGGGATGGCTCGCCTCGATACCGGAATCGAGGATGCCGACCACGACGTCCGGGCTTCCGCCGGAGACCTCGTGTGCGAGATCGGCCGCGATCGCGGCGAGGTTCCACTGGTCCACGGCGAGCGAGTCGCCCATGGCCGACGGCGCCCGGGCCGCCCATGCCGGCACGACGCCGTCGACCCGCTCGACGAAACGCGCCTTCGTGCGTGCGACGAGCGGCGGCGGGCCGCCGAGTTCGACGAGGTTGCGGGACGCACCCGCACCCTCCACTCCGGAGCGGCCGCGCACCGAGCCTGCGAAGTCGGCGCTCGACGAGGTCGCGACGACGACTCCGATCTGCGGCCAACTCGCGACCACGGTGCCGCCGGCGTCGCGCACCGATTGCTCGACCACGGACAGGTCGGCGCCGGCTCGCCCAAGTACCAGGAAGTGGGCCACGCCGGTCGACGAAGCGGCGGCGGCCGCGGTGCTTCTCGACCCCGCCAGGAGCGCGATCGCCCCGACCGACAGCAGCCGTGCGAGGAGGCCGATGCGGTTTGGCGGACGTCGGGGCACGGCCTTCCTCGGCGCCTCGGTGCTGCGATCGACGGTTCGCGTCGCCATGAAGCGAGCATGCCGATGAGGTCGAGTTCCGGCAACTCGCGGAACTTCGCGTGAGCCCGACGTGATCGCGGTCGTCACCGGCGGCAACGACGGGATCGGGTATGCGACCTCGCGCGCACTCGCGCGCCTGGGCTGGCGCGTGATCCTCGTCGCCCGCGACGCCTCGCGTGCCGCCGATGCCGTCGCGCGACTCGCGGCCGAAACCGGCAACCGGGAGATCGAGTACGTCCTCGCGGACCTGTCACGCCAGCAGTCGATCCGCGAGGCGGCCGACCGGATCCTCGGGCGGGTCGACCGGCTGGATGTGCTGATCAACAACGCGGCCGCCACCTTCAGCAGTTTCGATCTCACCGAGGACGGGATCGAACGCACGATTGCGACCAACCACTTCGGCTACTTCCTGCTCACCGGGATGCTGCTCGATCCGGTCCGGCGCGCACCCGCGGGACGCATCGTGAACGTTGCATCGAACGGCCATCGCCGGGTCGCCCCCGACTTCGAGTCCTTCACCCGCGACAACGGCTACTTCGTCCTGCGCGCCTACGACCAGAGCAAGCTCGCCAACGTCCTGTTCACCGTCGAACTCGCGCAGCGGCTGCGCGGCACCGGCGTCACGGTGAATTGCCTGCACCCCGGTCGCATCGCTACGCGCATCGGCACCAAGCCCTCCATGAGCCGGTTCCATGCTCTCGCCTGGCGAGCGCTGGCTGCCGCCACCGGCCGGAGTCCCGAGGCTGGGGCGCGACCGAGCGTCCACCTGGCGACCGCGGAGGAAGTCGGGGGCGTGTCCGGTCGCTACTTCACCGGCTTCACGTCAACGCTGAACCTGCCGGTCGCGCGCATTCGCGAGGAGAGGATGAACCCGGCGGCGGACGATCCGGCGGTGCGTGCCGAGTTGTGGCGGATCTCGGAGGAGTTGTCGGGGTTCACGTACCCGACCTGACGGCTCGCGCACCGGACGTCATGCGCTCCGCCGACCCGGGGGGCGCGCGATCAGGGGTCTCGGTCCGTCGAACGCGCCCCCGGCGGAACTCAGTCTCCGGCCGTCTTCGGTGGCGGCGGCGACGATCGCGGCAAGCTGCAGCGCGACGCCAGAAACACGACATTGACTTCCTGTAATGGATAACCTACGAGTGGTGCGGCGGCGGGCGGGTTCGCCCGGTCCGGGGAGTTCCGATGACCGATCCCGATCGACAGGCCGACCGCAGCGCGGGTGCCACGGACCGTGCCGTCGACGCGTCGGAGACCGGATGCGATGAGCCGGTCGATCAGGCGGCGAAAACGCCTCCCCCGATGCGTCGCCCATGGCGCGCGGCCTGCGCGTCGCCGCAGGTGATCCACCATCGCGCTGTCGCACGCGCGCTCGCGTTCCTGCTCGGGGTGTCGTCGCTGGCCGCGCCCGCGCAGGCGACTGCCGTCACCTCGGACGGGCAGGTCTGGTTCCAGATCACGTCGCGGGTTCCGCTGCCGCACGGCTTGCGCCTCTGGCTCGAGGTCCAGCCGCGCTTCGGCGGCGACGGCGTGCGCCAACTCCTCCTGCGGCCCGCCCTCGGCTACGCGGTCACGCCGGCTTGGTCGCTCTACCAGGGATACGGCTGGACGCCGCGCTTCAAGCCGTTCGTCGGGGAGAGCCGCGCCTACCAGGAGTCGCTGCTCGACCTCTCGTTCGGCGACCTGCGAGTGGTGAATCGCACCCGCCTCGAGGAGCGCTTCATCGAGGGCGTCGACGGTGTGTCGCTGCGCGTGCGCCACCTGCTGCGCTTCACCCACCCGCTCGACGGAGCGCGGAGATGGTTCCTCGCCGTCTCGGACGAAGCGTTCGCCACCCTGAACGACACCCGAAACGGACCATCGGCCGGCTTCGACCAGAACCGGGCCTACGCGGGCTTCCGCCTTCTCACTTCGGAACACTTGGCTCTCGAGGTCGGCTATCTCCACCAGTTCGTGAACCGAATCTCGGACGACGACCTCTCGGCGAACAACGCCTACGTCGGTTTCGAGTACATTCCCTGAGAAGAGGACCCGACCGGGTGACGGTCTTTCTCGACGAGGTCGAAAAGCGCGACTGGTACTTCGCCGGCAAGGACGGCGAGAGCGCGTAGCCGGGATCGCGCCGGATCCATCCGGATCCGATCCGTCGTCTTCCGCTTCGTCAGTTCAGGACGCAGCGGCGAGCGCGTCGTAGCCGAACAGCCCGCGGATGACCCGCCGCTGCAGCGGGCCGGCGACCAGGTTGCGGATCCTCGCGCGCGCACCGCTTAGGTGGAACAGGGTCTTGTTGCGGCGCGAGCCGGCCTGGATGCTGGCCGTGCGGTCGTGGCGCAGGCTCTCGTAGCGCGCGAGGCTCGTGGGGACGTCTGCGCCGCGGGCGAGGCAACGCGCGAGAACCGCCCCGTCCTCGATCGCCATCGCGGCGCCCTGCGCGAGAAACGGCAGCGTCGGGTGGCATGCGTCGCCGAGCAGGGTGACACGGCGGTCGCTCCAGCGTGGCATCGGTGGGCGATCGAAGAGCGCCCACTTGAAGCAGCTGTCGGGATCCATCGCTTCGAGCAGCCGCTGCAGGTCGTCGTGCCAGCCGGCGAAGTCGCGCTTCAATTCGCCGGGCTCTCCCCGTTCGGTCCAGGACTCGATCTCCCAGCCGTCCTTCTCGACGATGCACACGCAGTTCACGAGTTCGCCGCGGCGCAGGTAGTAGTGCACGAAGTGCTTGCCTGGCCCCCACCAGGCGGTGGCCATGGGCCGCACGAGCCCCGTCGGCAGGCGATCGGCGGGCACGAGTCCACGCCATGCGATGCAACCCGTGAAGGTCGGTGCATCCGCGCCGAACATGGCGGCCCGCGTAGCCGAGTGGATGCCGTCGGCACCGACGAGCAGCGCACCGCCGTGGCGGACCCCGCCTGCTTGGACCGTCACCGAATCGGCCACCTGCGCGACGCTCGTGACGCGTGCGTCCGCGTCGAGGGTGATGCGGGGTTCGGCCCGCGCCGCCTCGACCAGGACCGCGATCAGGTCCGCCCGGTGGACGTGGTAGACCGGGAACCCGAACGTCCTCAGAGCGGTCTCGCCGAGTGGATTCCGGAAGAGTACCCGGCCGCTCTTCCAGTCGCGCATCTCCACGCCCTCGGGAACGAAGGCATGGCGCAGGAGCGCGGACTCGAGTCCCAGGTCGTGGAGCACGCGGGTGCAGTTCGGACTCAACTGGATGCCCGCGCCGACCTCCGAGAACGCCGCCACCTGCTCGAATACATGTACATCGAAGCCCTGCTGCGCGAGGCAGAGGGCCGCGGTCAAGCCGCCGATGCCGCCGCCGGCAACGAGCATGGGCAGGCCGGGTGAGTTTCGCATGGTTCGGGTCGCTTCCGGAGGCTTTCGACAGGGCCCTTCACCCCTAGCACGACTTCCCGCCCGTCTCGTCATTCGCACATCCGCGCCTGCCCGGCGTCGATTCCGCGGGTGACGGCGTGTCGTGCGGACGCCCCGCCGACTCCCCCTCGAAGGCCATGCCGGCTCGCGACAACGGTTGACCAAGGCGGCGGTCAAGGGATGGATTCACACCGGCACGGGCACGTATACTCGGCGGGACATGCGCATCCTCCACACGAGCGACTGGCACCTCGGCCGCCACTTCGGCACGCAACCCCTCCTCGAAGACCAGCGCGAGTTCCTGCGCTGGCTCCTCGAGGTCGTGAAGGAGCATCGCGTCGAACTCGTCGTGGTCGCCGGCGACGTCTTTGACCGCGCCGTCCCCGCGGCCGAGGCGGTCGAGGCCTGGCGCGAGGCACTCCTCCGCCTGCGCTCGCTCGATGCGCGGGTCGTCGCGATTGCCGGCAACCACGATGGACCGGCCCGGCTCGCGGCTTACGACGGCTTGACCGACCTGGCCGGCGTCTGGGTCCGCGGCGGCTATGCGCGCGCTGGCGAGATCCTCTCGATCGAGGGGAGCGACGGGCCGCTCGCGATCGTGCCGTTGCCGTTTCTCGACCCGCTGCTCGCACCCACTCCGGCGGAGGACGCCCCGGATGCGGCCTCGATCGCCCTGGGGGCTGCCACCGGGGCTGCCGCCGCGGGTGCGACGTCGCCCGAGCCCGCACCGGCGGATCCGCCCCCGGCCGTCGCGCGCCCGACCCATGAGTCGGTCCTGCGGACGGCGCTCGAACGAGCCGTGTCATCGATCGGCGGGCGCCGCTCGGTGGTGCTCGCCCACGCATGGGTGAGCGGCGGTCTCGCGAGCGATTCGGAGCGCGCGCTGACCGTCGGTGGGGCCGGGCAGGTCGAGCCGTCGCTCTTCGACGGTTTCTCTTACGTGGCGCTCGGCCACCTGCACAGGCCGCAATCCGTGGGCGGCCGGGAGAACCTCCGCTACTGCGGGAGTCCGCTGTCGTATTCCTTCTCCGAGGAGCACGACAAGCAGGTGCTGCTCCTCGATCTCGCGCCGACGGGAAGCGTCGCGATCGAGCCGCTCGCCGTGCCGGTCGGGCGCAAGGTGGCGACGCTGACGGGACGACTCGAAGAGCTTCTGCGAGCGCCCGAGCATGAGCACGCCCGGGGTCGATGGGTGCGCGTGCGGCTCACCGACACCGGCATCGTCCTCGACGCAAAGACCCGCCTTCGCAAACGCTTTCCCCATGTCGTCGAGGTCGCGCTGGCAGCAACCAGCCCGGGCCGGGGTGAGGTGCCGACCGACGCGCACGGAGCAGGAGGGCCCGCGAAGTCCTCCCATGAACTCGCCCTCGACTTCTGGTCGAAGGTGATGGGCGAGAGCGCCGATCCCCGGGTAAGCGAGCTCCTGCGCAGCGCGCTCGAGCATGCGCGCCCCGGCCAGGAGGATGCGTGAAGCCGATCCGATTGACCCTCCAGGCCTTCGGACCCTTTGCGGGCCGGGAGGTCGTGGATTTCCGTCGCATCGAGAACCTCGGGCTGTTCGTCGTCACGGGGCCCACGGGCGCCGGCAAGACGACGATCTTCGACGCGATGACGTTCGCGCTCTACGGCAGCCTGTCCGGTGATCGCCCGTTGCGGGACGTGCGCTCGCAGCACGCGGCCGACGGGGACGATACCTTCGTCGAGTTCGACTTCGAGATGGAAGGGAGACGCTGGCGTGCCCGACGCACGCCGACATGGTGGCGGCCCAGGCAGCGGGGCGACGGGGATCTCGTCGAGGTACGGCCCACCGCCGTGCTGGAGGAGTGGATCGGGCAGTCCTTCGAGCCTCGGACCGCCAAGCTGTCCGAGGTGACGGCGAAATGCGAACAGATCATCGGGCTCGGGGCGGAGCACTTCCAGCGGGTCGTGCTCCTGCCGCAGGGGAAGTTCCAGCAGTGCCTGGTTGCGACGACGAAGGATCGCCGCGAACTCCTCTCGCGGGTCTTCGGGACCGGGCTCTTTGCCGCGGCCGTCGAGCGACTGAGGAGGGAGTTGCAGGAAGCCCAGAAGGCCAATGCCGAACTCGACAGCGACATCTCCAACCGTCTCGACAACGCACAGGATGCGCTTTCCAGGCTGTGCGGGCATCTAGATGAGCCCCCACCTGAGGAGCGCCCCTCGCCCGAGGCCCTCGCCGCGCGCCTCGAGGGGCTTGCGCCCGCGATCGAAGCCGTGGCCGAGCAGGTCGCAGCCCGGTCGAAGGCAGCCGTCGAGGCCCGGTCCCGTGCCGCACAGGCGAAGCAGGATGCCGAGCGCTGGCTGCAGCGCGACCTCCTGCGACGCCGCGAAGCCGAGATGGTGCCGTTGCGCGAGTCGATGCGCGAGCGTCGTGCGGCGATCGGTCGCGCGGAGCGGGCACGGCCGGTCGGCGCGGCACGGAACGACGTACTGGCGGCGCAGGCGGCTCGCGAGGCCTCCCTGGCGAAGCTGCGCGATGCACTCGCCGCATGGCATGCAAGTGCCGCGGCCCTCGGCCTCGAGCCGCTCGCGGACGAGAACCCGGTTGGTGCCGCGGGTCGCCTGCGGTCCGTCGAAGGAACTCTCGAAGTCCGCGCCGGTGTGCTCCGGGATCTCGCGATCGCGGTGGAGGAGGAGGAGAAGGCGCTCGCCTCCGTCGATGGGGCGCGCCAAGCCCTCGATAAGCTGGTCAACCGCCAGACGGCTCTCGTTGGTGAACTCCAGCACGTAGGCGAGCGCTTGCAGGCTTCGCGATCGGTCGCCGGCCTGCTCGCGAGCCGCACGCAGGAGCGCGACGTCCTGCGCCAGCGCTTGGCGCACCTGGCCGAGCAGGCGATCCTGCTGCCGAAGATTGCCGACGACCGGTCGGAGTTCGATCGCCTGGACAAGCGCGCACGCGCGACTCTCGACGCCTTCGTCGCGGCGAGCGCGCCCTCCCTTGCGAGTCGCTTGGTCGAGGGCGAGCCGTGCCCCGTGTGCGGCAGCCTCGACCATCCCGCGCCGGCGACGTCGCAGGAAGGCGTCGTGCGTATCGACCGAGCGGCCGTGGATCGCGATCAGCGCAAGGCCGAGCAGGCAAAGGAAGCGCTCACGACGAAGTCCGAGCGGCTGCGCGCGGTACGCGAGGCACTCGGGGAGCAGGCCGAGGCACCACTCGATCCGGTCCGGGAGGAATTCGCCCGGGCGGAACTGTTGGTCGAGGAATCGGAGGAGGCCGACAAGCTTTGCGAGTCGCTCGAAACGACGCGCTCCGGGCATCAGGCCGAGCTCGACGGCATGGCGGGGCGGATCGCCGAGTCGAACGGATTGTCCAGCGCGCTGGCGGAGCGCGGCGCCGCTGCCGCCACCAGGCTGTCCGATCTGCGCGCACGAGCCGGAGGCGACACCGAAGCAGCGGTTGCGGTGGACCGGGAGCGGTTCGCAGGGGCGAACCGCGTCCTCGAACGATGGCGGCAACGGGTCGAAGCCGACGTGGCAGCCGCCGCGACGCTCGACACGCGTCGCGACGCGCTGGCGAACGAACTCGGTCGCGGAACATGGGCGGATCTCGAGTCGGCCCTTGCCGACCTGATCGAGCCCGGCCTGCTAGAGCAGACGCGCAAGGAGGTCGGCGACTTCGAGGTCGAACTCATCGACATCTCTGCGCGTTTGAGCGCGATCGAAGAGCAGCCCCCGCCCGAAGATCGTCCGGACGTTGAGGAACTGGAAGCGCAGGCGAAGCGCGTCGAGGAGGAAGCCGACGTCGCCTCTGGTCGGCGGAGCTCGGTCGACATTTATCGCCGGCAGGTCCGCGAATCCCTCGACCAGGCGCACCGGCTGGAAGGCGACGGCCGGGAACTGCGCGAGCGACGGGAGCGCTGCGAACTCGTCCACCGCGTCTGCGACGGCCAGTCGCCCAATCGCATCCGGGTCGCGCTAGAGACCTGGGTGCTCGCAGGCGAGCTCGACGGCGTGGCCCAAGCCGCAAGCGTGCATCTCTACAAGATGACCGCCGGCCGCTATCGACTCGAGCGCTGCGACGAGACCGCGCACGGCAACGCACGGGCCGGCCTCGACCTCGTCGTCCACGACAGCCACACCGGCCGGACGCGCGGCACGGCGACGTTGTCGGGTGGCGAGCAGTTCCAGGCATCGCTCGCGCTCGCCCTCGGCCTGGCCGACGTGGTGAGCCGTGGCGGGCGAGCCGGCGGCCACGTCTACCAGACCCTCTTCGTCGACGAGGGCTTCGGCTCCCTCGACGAGAGGTCGCTGGAGCAGGCCCTCGCCACCCTCGACCAGCTGCGTGAGGGTGGCCGCATGGTGGGCGTGATCACCCACGTCGACCTCATGAAGCAGAGCCTCCCGGTCGGGATCGAGGTGTCCCCGCGGACCGACGAGCGCGGCTCCACTCTGCGCGTGGCCTGAGGCGGTGAACGCACCCGCGACCTGTGCTTAGGTCGCGACGTGGGAACGATGATCGCTTCGCGTTTCAGACGCAGTGCTCGCTCGATCGCCGGGAGAGCGCGCGGTCGGAGGGGCCCCAAGGTCTTGCTGGCAATCCTTGCGCTGTTGGCGGCAGCCGGCGTGGCCCGTGCCGGGACGGATTCGCCGGGCCGCCCCAACGTCGTCGTCGTCATGGTCGACGACGCGGCCTTCACCGACTTCGCCGCTTATGGCGGGGAGGCGCGGACGCCGAACATCGACCGCCTCGCCGCGCGCGGCGCGCTGTTCGCGAGCCATCACTCGTCGCCGCTGTGCTCGCCGTCGCGAGCCATGCTGCTCACCGGCATCGACAACCACCGCGCCGGGGTGGCCACCATCGAGGAGGTTCTTCCGCCCGAGCAGCGGGACAAGCCCGGCTACGGGCTCCACCTCGAGCCCGGCGTACGCACCCTCGCCGATCGCCTGAAGGCGGCCGGCTATCGCACCTACATGAGCGGCAAGTGGCACCTCGGGCATGGCCCCGGCGACCTGCCCGACGGCCACGGCTTCGACCACTCGCTCGCGCTCGACGCATCGGGCGCCGACAACTGGGCGCCAAAGCCCTATATGCCCTACTACCAGGACGCGCCCTGGTTCGAGGACGGCAAGTCGGCGCGGATGCCCGACTCCTACTACTCGTCGGAGATGATCGTCGACCGGATCCTCGCCTACCTGCGTGCGGACGCGAAGCAGCCCGAGCCCTTTTTCGCCTACATCGCGTTCCAGGCGGTGCACATCCCCGTGCAGGCCCCGGCCGAGTTCATCGAGCACTATGCGGGGCGCTTCGACGACGGATGGGAGACACTGCGCCGCGAGCGCTGGCAGCGCGCGCGCGATCGCGGTCTGGTCGCCTCCGAGGCGCCTTTCGATCCAGCCCCCGCGTCGCTGCGGAGTTGGCAATCGCTCTCCGACGACGAGCGGCGGATTTACGCGCGCAGCATGTCCGTCTATGCCGGCATGATCGAGGCGATGGACTTCCACCTCGGTCGCCTGCTCGCCTGGCTCGAGGAAACCGGCAAGCTCGCCAACACGATCGTGGTCGTCACCTCCGACAACGGTCCCGAACCGAGCGACCCGGTGCACGTGGCGGGCATGGGCCTGTGGATGCGCCTGCACGGCTACTCCTGGGAACTCGCCAACCTGGGCGGCCCCGGCAGCCTCGGCTTCATCGGACCCGAATGGGCGGCGTCGGTGTCGTCGCCGGGACGACTGTTCAAGTTCTACGCGGCTGAGGGTGGCTTGCGGGTGCCGTTCGTCATCGCCGGGCCGGGCGTGCTCGCGGGCACGAACGTCGCGACGCCCTCCTTCGTCACCGACGTCACGCCGACCATCCTCGACCTCGCCGGCGTCGCCACCCAGGGCGGGGTCGCCATGACCGGGCGCAGCCTGCGGCCCGTGCTCGACGGTCGGGAGACGCGCGCCCATCCGCAGGACGAGGCGATCGGCGTCGAGGTGTCGGGCAACTCGGCGCTCTTCAAGGGCGATTGGAAACTCGTCCGCAACATGCCGCCATTCGGCGACGCCGGCTGGCACCTGCACGACCTGGCGCACGACCCGGGCGAGACCAGCGACCTGTCGCGGACACGGCCGGAGATCGCCGCCGAGTTGCTGCTCGACTACGCGGCCTACGAGCGCGAGATGGGCGTCCTGCCCCTGCCGGAAGGCTACGACGCACACAAGCAGGTCGCCGCCAACGCGATCCGGCGGCAGGTCGTCGCCTACCGCTGGCCCCTGGCGATCGCGGCGCTCGCGCTTGCGACTGCCCTGCGCTTCGTCTTGCGGCGGGTCCTCGGCAGGCGCAAGAGCCCCAAGACCTGACACGACCTGATAAGGACGAGGTGGAGCGATGAACCGGATTTCGGGACGACGCCTCCTGGGTGCGGGTGCGGTCGCCGGTACCGCCGCGACAAGACCTGGCTCGACCTGACGATCACGGAGAACGTGAAGCGGCAGGTGGCCGCGCTCCCCCGCGGGCTGGAGAACGTGCTGGCCCGCGACCCGAGGGTCGACCTGAAGTTCTCCGGCTATCGCTACAACCTCGCGACCGGTGCGGTGAAGAGGGTCTGCTAGGCGCGATCGCGCCCGGATCGTCGGACGTTGCTTGGGGCCGCGGGCGGCTTCCCAGATACGCGAGCAAAGGGGTCCTCTCGCTTCAGGAACCGGAATCGGGATCCCGCGCTGGGCGAAAGCCGGGGCCCGGGCGGCGCCGCAGGCGCGGGAGCAGCCCGCAGGCCCCGGTCCCCGATGGGCGCAGAGCGGGCACCGGAATTGCTCCTCACCAAAGGCAGTCCCCCCGGACGGGACGGAGGAGGAACTGCCCCATGCGACTCAAGAGACTCGTGATCGCCCTCGTGATGATCCTTAGTCCCGCTCTTGCGGAAGCGACGACCGTCGTCGGCGACTTGAACAACTTCGACACGGTGAACGACACCGGGCAGGTCACGTACGGGTTCGAAATCGAAATCGACGACGTCCACAGCACGGACATCACCTACACCTTCGACTGGAATCACTTCGGCGTGCCGAAAATTCGCGAGGACAACGCCGACCCGCTGCACCCCAAGGTGTTCGTCCGCTACGAGAGCACCAAGGATCCCGGTGGGGCCTGGGGGGCGAATAACAGCTTCACGAATCAGGCGACCCCGACCCTCTCGCCGCCACAGGGACACACCTGCACAGACGTCTCCGTGAACGAGGGCTGCGAGCATTTTGGGGTCGGCTACTACGGGGCGCCGAGCGCGATCGTCTACACCTGGCTGGTGGACGACGCGGCGGGTGGCCTTGCCCTGTTCGGTTCGCCGGTTCAGGTGGGCACACCCCGGTTCACCTACTTGCCGCCGGCCGGCGCCCAGCCGGCACAAGTGGTGGCCGCCATCCCGGCACCGGTCGTCCCGGTTCCGGCCGGCAAGACGTTCGGTGAACCGAGTTGGGTGAAGGTCATCAAGACGATCTCCCACAACGCGAACCAGGTGGTGCTCGAGAACCTGATCTCGGACGACACCGACGGCGACGGCAAGGCGGATTGGCAGAACCAGGAGGCCGACGAGGTGGAGACGGAGTGGAAACTCCTGCAGACCAACTCCGACGGCAACGCGGTGAAGCAGGAACTCGAGGGCTTGCCCGACGCGTTGGGGGACCCATCCGAGAACGCGACCCGGCGTTACGAGTTCTACCGCTACGCTGCCGCCGCCGACACGATCGACGGCGAGAATGGCGAGGCGATGTGCGACGAGGTCGATCCGACCATCGATCCGTCCAACCTGAACTATCTCCACGGCATCGGCACCAGCGTCGCCGTGACCGATGCCAACGGCGACACCCAGCACGTGGATTGTGCAGCCCAGGTCGTAGTCGGCGAATTCATCGGTTCGCAGATGGCCGGCTTCGCCGCAGAGGCGCCGCTGGGCGTGATCGAGAACCTGCAGGATGGCGAGAAGGATCAGGCCTACGTCGACCGCAGGGTCGTCGTGGGCGGAGACACCCCTTACGCCGTGAGCATCCTCTCAGGCAGCCTGCCCGGCGGACTGACGCTGGGCGACTCCGGCGTGCTCGCCGGCGCACCGAACGTGGCCGGCGACTTCACGTTCACGGTCCAAGCCATCGATGCCAGGTCGGCGACCGTGAGCAAGTCCCTGAGTATTCACATCCCGGGTGCGATCGACGTGACGCCGACCCCCACACCCGAGCCGACGCCGACCCCCACACCCGAGGTGACGCCGACCCCCACACCCGAGGTGACGCCGACGCCCACACCCGGGGTGACGCCGACGCCGACACCCGTCGTCGCCTCGTGCACGATGGGCGCGGGCCTCCCTCAGGCGTCGCCGAAGCCGGCGAAGAACTCGGGCCGCCTGAAGATCAGCAAGGGTTTCACTTCCTCTCCGGCTTCGGGCAAGACGCGGCTCACCTTCACGGGGACCCTCGAGAACTGCCTGGGCTTTCCCTCGATACCCGGCGCGGTGGGGCCGATCACCGGCGGCTCGTTCAGGCTCACCCTGCAGGTCCCGCCGGGGTCGACCTGCGCCGGTCTCACGGCGGGCTTCCCGCTCAGCACGATGCTGTCGATCAACTGGACGACACCCGATCCGGCGAAGCCCGGCAAGTTCAAGAAGGTCGCCGGCGACAAGACCACCCTCGCGAGTTACCTCGAGCCGAGCACGAACCCGATCGTGATCGGCGTGACGAGCCAGGACTTCGGCGTGAAGTCGAAGATCCCGGGCTTCCCTGCGAAGCACGCCGTGATGACCTTCGCGATCGACCAGAACACGTCGGAGCTCAGTACGGGTTGTGCCGACAAGCACGGCCTCGCGCTGCTCACCTTCACGGGTGTCAACGCGCCTTCGGTACTCGTCATTCCCTGAGATGCGTCCCTGCCCCCGCCTTGCGGGGGCAGGGCTCGCCCGGCCCCTGCACCCAGAGGTCGGCGCCGCCTCCGCGCGGCGCCGACCTTTCGTGCAAGGGGCAGCGGTCGCAACGGCCCGGGGCGGCATCGCCGACCGCGTCCGCCGCGCGCTGCGACGGTATTTCGTGCGCCAGGGCTGGCACCGGACCCGCGTCCGATGTACCCGGTCGGGAGATCGACACGAACTGGCTCGTGCGATCCGCATCAACCACCAAGGAGTCGTCATGCGGAGTCGTAGATCCATCGTCGCTTTGGCAGGCGTCTCGATGCTCGCAGGCGTCGGCTGCATGCATGCGCCCGTCGCCACGCCGCGCGTCGCGACGCAGGCGCCCGCCGTCGCCGAGGTTCGCCACGTCACGCCGCCGGATCTCTCCGCGGCTCATCTGGGCAAGCACATTCTCTGCGAGCGCCCGATGCG
>Ga0114969_10001652_pt1 | contig 18840 bp, 14 predicted proteins | sample M_130807_MF_Meta_FD_87316 | JGI IMG/M metagenome (GOLD analysis project Ga0114969, IMG submission 87316) | Freshwater microbial communities from Lake Montjoie, Canada to study carbon cycling - M_130807_MF_MetaG | ecosystem: Environmental > Aquatic > Freshwater > Lake | place: Lake Montjoie...
AATTGGCTTACTTCATCCAGTGATTTATGAAGTTTACCTGTAAAATTTCTTTTAAATCCTTGCCACATATTTTCTGCTGGATTTAGCTCAGGGCTATATGGAGGTAAAAATATAAGTCCAATGTTATTGGGTATACGAAGTGCTTTAGCTTTGTGAAAAGCCCCATTGTCCAAAACAATAATTTTGAATTCATTCGGATTTTGTGTTGAAAATTCATCCAAGTAAATTTGAAATGTAGTGGTACTACATTCAGGCATCTCTAAAAGAAAACTATCTCCATTGAGTGGCGAGAAGGCGCCAAATAAATAGAGCGTTTTAAAGACTTGATGAAAAGGGCAAATGGGTTTAATTCCTTTTGCCGTTAGTGCCTTGCCGTTTCGAGTGAATAACCCGAACCTACTCTCATCTTGAAAATATAAGTTTACGGAAGTATATTGGAGATCAGATTGTAGAATTACTTCTTGGCATTTCTGACTGAAGTTTTTTTAAAAGATTCGACCTGTAAATCATCTTTCTTTACATGGCTCTTTCTGGCAACTTTAATTTTGCTCCCAAAATGGCGTTCTGAATATTTTACTAAAGTAATATACTTCATATCTTTGGAGAGTTCCTTCTTTACCCACTCTAATAGCTCTACATAGCCTCTAATACCATTCTTAGGATCCTTTAGTTTTTTTTCAATCAATTTATGTTCTTCTAGGGAAACAACACTTTTTTTAAACCCTCCCACGCGACCATGAACCAATAAGGATTCAATACCTTGATCCATATAAAGCTTGCGCCATTTCACTATACTATTATGATTCACACCTGTTAGTTTTGATAAATCTCTTTTAGAGATACCGGTTTTTTCATGTTTCTTAATTTCGATAAGTACAAGAAGACGTTTACCGATCAGCTCACCATGCTTGCGTTGAAGGGATCGAAGTTCGGGGATTGTTTCTGTAATTGTAATTTGAAGTGGTAAAGCCATTTTATATTTATTATATAGTCCAAATATAATACAAAAAAAACTAATTCCAAATATTTGGACTACTTATTATTTATAATTGGTATTAATTACACTATAAACCTTTTATAGGAAATGTATAAATGAGTAAAATAAGTGCTTTCATTGCTGTTGATAGAGAGCGCTCAAATATTGAAAAGGAAGGCTATTTATAACAGTATAAATAATTAATACCGATGTGAAATAATAGATAGACCATCCATTATTCAATCGGCATAATACCATCTATCATTTATAAAAAGTCCTTTGGTCTATTTTATAAATCAAGATGGTATAATAAGAGGAGTGATTTCAAACAAAAAATAGGGATAAAAAAAATCCTGCACATAAGGTGCAGGACAATATTAATTATCTGAATAAATCTTTAGCCTATCAATGCACTGTATTCATCGGCATTCATAAGTCCAGAAGCATCATCATTGCTCATTTCTACTTTCACCATCCAGCCTGCGCCATAGGGATCGGAGTTTACTACTTCGGGGGCAGCGTCTAGACCTGGGTTTATTTCTAGTACAGTACCATTGACTGGAAGAAATAAATCAGAAACTGTTTTCACAGCTTCTACAGTACCAAATATGTCACCATGATTTAGGGCTTTACCAACAGTATTAATGTCGACAAATACTATATCGCCAAGTTCGCCTTGTGCAAAATCAGTGATGCCAATGGTAGCAATATTATTTTCAATACGAATCCATTCGTGGTCTTTGGTATACTTTAAATCGGCAGGAACATTCATGTGTATATGTTATTTAAATAGTGAAGGTAAAATTAATTTTAATACTTGTAAATACAAATTAAAGTTTCTTTATTATTCAACTTAATTACCTCCTTCAGCCTCTGTTTCAGCTTCTGCTGTTTCTTCTTCTCCTGTTTCGGGTTCTTGTAGCAAATCCATTTTTTTAAGTATGGTATACCATTTTATTATTTTCTTCATATCGCTGGTATATACTTTTACTTTGTCGTATTCTGGAAATAAAATACCGAAGTTGCTTTTTATTTTTTTATTATCAGTCGATGCCAAGTCTTCTGCACTTACTTTATCTTCATTTTTTTTGAAACTCATCAGTACTTCCCAAAGTCTCACGTTTTCTGTTTCTGTAAATACTTCAATACTATCTAAGGGTGTTACATTGTGAGAGCGAGCGGCTACAAATTTGGTAGTATTATCGTCTAAATTTTTTACGATTGCACCATCGCTTTTGGTTGATAATAATTGGTATAAACCACTTAATCCAGATATAGCACAAAGTTCATTATATTTCATGTATGTGTTTTTTTGAATCGCAAATTTAATCAAGCCTACGAGAATAAAAATTTGTTTTTTAGAATGTAATCCTTGTGGCGTAATCCTAGCATTAGTATAATTCGGTTAAAAAATAAAACCTTGAATAGCATTTCATAGCATAAAATAAATTGTACTTTGTGCCTTCAAAAAATTACACTCATGCATAAATATTTATTCTGCGTTACTTTAATTTGTTACGGATTTTACACACAAGCTCAATCTCTTTTAACGCCCGAAAAAATGTGGTCTCTTGGAAGAGTTTCTGCGCAAGGCATTAGTAAGGATGGCAATACTATATTTTATGGAGTAGGTGTTGCAGACATGCCTGAAAATAAAATTAAAACTACATATTTTGCCATACCATTGAAAGGAGGGGCAGCCCAGTCTATACCGTCTGTACCAAAGGAAGCTTTACCAACAGTGGACAATGATGGCGATAATATTCAGGTGTCAGCCGATGGTAAAAAAGTGATATTTACCAGAGATGTGAAAATACAAAACATAAAAGGAACAGAACTGTATCCAACATTAAGTAAGTCAAATGCCTATGTATATGATGATTTGAATCAACGTCATTGGGATACTTGGGAAGATGGTAGTTATTCGCATGTGTTTGTAGCCGATAATGTTGCAGGTTTTGCGTTGCGCGAAAAAGATATTATGGCAGGTGAAGTTTTTGATTGTCCGCAAAAACCACATGGTGGTGCGGAGGATTTAATTTTTTCACCTGATGGTCAAATGATATTATATGTAACGAAAAAGAAAAGTGGTGTAGAATATGCAAAGAGCACCAATACGGACATTTATTGTTATCATACAGCAACAGGCGCAACAGAGAATATTACCGAAGGAATGAATGGCTATGATACCAATCCAATATTTAGCCATGATGGAAAAACGCTGGCATGGTTGAGCATGAAGACTGATGGATGTGAAAGTGATAAAAATGAATTGTGGATGATGGATTGGGCTACTAAATCAAAAGTAAATCTTACACAAAATTGGGATGAAACGGTAGGTGGTTTTGCTTGGAGCAATGATGATGATAAAATTTATTTCACAGCCCCATTTCATGGTACCGAACAATTGTTTGAAATCAATGCGGCATTAGGTGCTACAGTTAAGCAAGTAACTATGGGTCAGTTTGATATTAATGGCATTGCTTATCAAAGTGGAAATACAATGGTGGTATCACGTGCAGATATGAACCATGCTGCAGAACTTTATACTGTCGATTTGAGTTCAGGATCTATGCGTGCATTAACGCATGTAAATGATGCCGCTTATGCAGGTATCCAAATGTGTGATGTAAAAGAACGTTACACGGAATTGGAAAATGGCGAAAGACTTTTTTCGTGGGTTATCTATCCACCAAATTTTGATTCGACAAAAAAATATCCAGTATTGTTGTATTGTCAAGGAGGTCCACAAAGTGCCTTGAGTCAATTTTATTCTTTCCGTTGGAATTTTCAATTAATGGCTAGTAATGGTTATATTGTGATAGCACCCAACAGAACAGGAATGCCAGGATGGGGTACAAAATGGAATGCAGATATTAGTAAAGATTGGGGCGGAAATCCTATGCGAGATTATTTGGCAGCGATTGATGATATATCTTCAGAATCTTATATAGATAATAACCGTAGAGGCTGCGTAGGTGCTAGTTATGGTGGATATTCGGTATATATGTTGGCAGGTATTCATGAAGGGCGATTTAAAACTTTTATTGCACACGATGGTTTGTTTGATTTGAAAAGTTGGTACGGTACTACAGAAGAACTATGGTTTGCAAATTGGGATATTGGCGGCGCTTATTGGGACAAAAAGAATAAGGATGCACAGTATAGTTATACCAATTTTAGCCCAAGTAATTTTGTCGACAATTGGACATCACCGATATTTGTTATACAAGGCGGAAAAGATTTTAGAGTACCAATAGAGCAAGGTATGCAAGCCTTTCAGGCAGCAAAATTGAAAGGACTTAAAAGTAGATTTTTGTATTTACCAGAAGAAAACCATTGGGTATTAAAACCACAAAATGGATTGGTTTGGCAAGGTGAATTTTATAAATGGCTAAAAGAAACTTTGTAGTACTACTTGTTAAATTTTATAAATGTGAATCACAATTGGTAAACATACACTAGAAGTACATACATTTATTTTTATTTAAATAATTAGAAAATGAAATTGTACGCGAATAGAATTAGCCTGACCCTCATTATTTGTTTTCTTACCCAAGCCACTTTCGCTTTCAATACCAATAGCGCCTACATTCCTCTGTACTCGCAGAAGACAGAGATTATGATCAAAGATGGCGAACCAATGACGCGCACTAAATATGAAATTGTATTTAAATTTAATGATGAAAAAGCGATAACGCTCTATCATAATTATGCCATTTATTATTCTTACTTTGATGAAATAGAACATATAGAAGCCTATACAAAAAATCCGACAGGCAATGGAAAATTTAAAACCATCGATGTCAAAGATTTTGAACCACATAGCAGTGGCGGTGGAGATGTATTTTATGATGATCAAAAAGAAATCAATATTAATTTTTTAGGACTCACTGTAGGCTCCGAAGCGCACCTAGAGTATACCGTAACCACCAAGGAAGTACACTTTACCGACCCCATGACTTTTCGTTATTATTTACCTATCGAATTAGTCCATTATGAACTTACAGTTCCAGAAGAAGTAAAGGTTTCATTTATTGAAAAAAATGTACCTACAAATTTTTATACGTTCAACAAAGTGGTAAAACGCAATGAAACAAACTATACATGGATAGCAAATAATGTAGAAGAAGAAAAACCGTATGATAGTCCACCTTCTCGACTATATTTTACACCCCATGTGATGTATAAAATAGACGAGTATACCTCGAAAGGTAAAACACATACGGTTTCCCAAACACCTAAAGACTTATTTCTTTGGTATGTAGACAATATAAAGCATGTAAATACTAAGCCGTCTGCACGCATACAAGCAGTAGCAGATTCTATCACCAAAGGAGCAAGCAGTAATCGAGAAAAAATAAAACGAATTTACAATTGGGTACAACATAATGTACGTTATGTAGCATTTGAAGCAGGCATGGAAGGTATAGTACCAAGAGAGGCAGAGGCAATTTGCAATAAACGATATGGCGATTGTAAAGATATGAGTAGTTTACAATTTGCGTTGTTGCGCGCAGTAGGTATACCTGCCTATTTAACTTGGATAGGCACAAGAAAAATACCTTATACTTATACCGAATTGCCATTGAAGAATACAGATAATCATATGATTGCAACTGTAAAATTGGATGGTGAATATGTGTTTTTAGATGCCACCGATCCGAATGGCATATTTGGTTTGCCCTCAGATCATATACAAGGCAAACAAGCCATGTTGTATAAAAGTGATACTGAATATGAATTGGTAATGGTTCCAGTTATAAAGGGCAAAGAAAATGCCTTGAACGAAACCTGCGAATTCAACATCCATAATAATGATGTTGAAATTAAAACAATGTCAAACTATAAGGGATTATATGCTGGCAACTTGGCGAACCATTTATTATATTTAACAGAAAATGAAAAGGAAGATTTTGCAAAAGGCATTTGCAAATCAGTAAGCAATAATGCGATGTTGGTCCATTATACGATTGACAACAACATGGCAAATGAAAAAATGCAAATTGCATTACAATATACTATTCAGGATTATTTGAAAGAAGTAGACAAGGAAAAGTATATCAATGTTTATTTAGATAGATCATTTCAAAATGATGATATTAAAGAGGAAAATCGCACGGCTCCTTATGCTTTTAAAATAAATACAAACAATACATCCACTTATATTTTAAACATTCCTGAAAATTATAAAGTGACTTATATTCCTGAGAATGTAGAAATAAAGCAAGCACATTTCGGCGTTTCTATTCATTACAAACAAGAGAATGGAAAGTTAATTTGCGAACATAATGTGTATACCGAATTCCCAGATTTGTTGTTACATACGGAAGAATTTCCTGCATGGAATCAATATGTGAAAGCTCTTCATAATGCGTATAAAGAATCTATTATCTTAGAAAAAATTAAATAATGAAAAAACTATTTTGTATCGCCCTTGTCTTATTTTCTATGCAAGGCTATAGCCAGTTGTTGACTATTTCTTGGGAAGAAAAACCAGAATTGCACACGATTAAAAATGCTTCTTTTTTAAAAGAGAGTGCAATTGTAATTCGAGAAGATATACAAATGGAACTCGTTCCCAAAGGGAAGGACGATATTATGTTCATGAAAAGAATACATAGAATAATACGTGTAAATGATGAGAAGGGCATTGAAATGTATAACAAAATAAAAATTGGATACAGCAAGGAACAACCCATTGTATCTGTTAAAGCACGCACGATTACGTCTTCGGGTAAGGTTATTGCATTAAACGCAGATGCTTTTAAAGACTTAACAGATGAGCAAGGAAATATGGATAAAATATTTGCAATGGAAGGTGTAGAAAAAGGTGCAGAAATAGAATATATAGTATTTCAAGAACAAAGATTTACTTCTTTTGGAACAGAGTATTTGCAAGATGCAATACCAACAATCGAAAATAATTTTGAACTGATTACACCATCTGCATTAATTTTTGAATTGAAGAGTTATAACCAAGTGAAAGTAGAAAAGGATTCTGTGTTTGAAGAAAAAAATCATGTACTAGCACATAGTGAAAATTTGATAGGTTTGGAAGAAGAAAAATATGCATCGTATTTACCACACTTTGCACGAATAGAATATGTGTTTACCTATAATTTAAACGCTAAAGGTAGAGGTATTCGGATTTACACTTGGGATGGCATTGCAAAAACCATTTATACAAGCTATTCTCAATTTACAGATAAAGAAAAAAAGGCAGTTAAAAAATTACTAGAAGATAATAAAGAATTTGCCGCATGTAATGGCAACAAAGAAAAAATAGCATGGATAGAAAATTTTGTAAAAACAACTTTTGTACAACAAGAATATGTAGCAGATGAAAATGCATCTAACATAGATTTTATTTTAAAAAATAAAGTGACAAATGAAAGTGGTATAAAAAATTTATTTGCACTGCTATTTACTGTACAAAACATCACTTATGAAATGGGCTATACCATTAGTCGCTTTACAAAAGAATTTGATTATAATTTTGTAAATGCGGATAATCTGAAAGAATGTATGTTCTATTTTCCTGATACCAAACAGTATCTAGCGCCGAATGAACCATTTTATAGAACGCCATTTATTCCACCTACTTGGTGTGGTAACCAAAGTTTTTTTTGTAAAACTTTGCATCTTGGCGATATCATAACTGCCAGTGCAGAGAATAGAAAAATTCCAGAAATGGCGCCCGAATTGAGTTACCATAATCATGAAGTCAGTGTTACATTCAATACAGCGATGGATACTTCTATCATTCAAATTGCCAATGAATTCAAGGGATATAATGCAATAGATGTGATGCCAATTTTTGTTTTCTTAGAAAAAGAAAAAAGAGATGAAGCTACTAAAGATGTTTTGCGAACTAGCCAAAAGGATGAGAAGATAGATAATTTTAAATATGAAAATAATGATTACAAATCGTTTATGATGGGTAAGCCATTGCGCGTAAGTGCAACCATACATGCAACTAATAATATTGAAAAAGCAGGGAATAAATACTTGTTTAAAATAGGCGAACTTATTGGTCGACAAGAAGAAATGTACCAAGAGAAAGAAAGGAAATTTGACTTAGAAATACCCAATGCGCATCAGTATGCTAGACATATTAAAGTGACCATACCAGCTGGGTATAAAGTAAACAATGTAGACAAATTAAAGATGAATGTATTAGCCAATGTAGATGGTCGAGAATCCTGTAAGTTCGTATCTGATTATACCTTAACTGGAAATATATTGGAAGTAAATGTGTTTGAAATATACCATGAAACGTTTACTGCTAAGAAAGAATATGATACTTATAAAAAGGTAATAAATGCTTCTGCGGACTTTAATAAAATAGTAGTGGTATTGGAGAAATTGTAAGACAAGACAAAACGAATTATACTAAAAAATGCGAATCAAAATCGATTCGCATTTTTTAGTATAATTTATTTTAATTTTAAATGACTTGCATTTTATTTTCTCTGATTTGTATTGCAGATAAAAGACCAAAAGCTATTGTTGAGAAAAGTAAATCACCCATAAAGCTATTGACAAAAAATGTAGTTGCCATTTCATATTTGTAGAATGGTATGGCCATCGTATAGCAAGTGATTAAACCTGAAAAACTAAATCCGTAATAACCTTGTAAAAAGGTTCCGAAATTAGACAACAAAAAGAAAATCAAGGAACCTGTTAATGTGAAGCCGGCAATTTGTAAAGGTTTGCGTTTCACCAATTGAGTACCTAACAGTGTAACCAAAGCCAATGCACCATAATTGATAAATTGTGAAATGCCATAAAATCCAGGTGTTTTTGTAAACAATTCTAATCCAAGATCAGATAAGAACATAGCTACAAGTGGAATCAGATAAGCCCATTTGCGATTTTGTAAAATACTCCCACTGAATAAACCGATGGCGGCAATAGGAACTAAATTGTACAAATGTGCTTCAGCATTAATCACTCTGAAAATGGCAGTGATAAAAATGAGTATGCAAACGAAGGCTATAGAATTAGTATTATTTTTCATAGGGGGCAAATTTCTACTTTGTTATTGACAATTGCAACATTATTTTTTCGCCATAGTACCTTTCAAGAAATCAATTACTTTTACTTCTATTGCATCTGCTCCATTCAAGTCTGCTAGGAATACAGATACCCAATCGGTCAGATGAATAAAATAGAAGGAGCGCTCCCAAAAATTTTCGCCTTTAGTTTTTATTTCGATTATGTTGTTCGAATATTTTTTAATTACGGTTTTCAAAATGCGCATACGCTCTATATTGCGTTCATAATCACTTGCATTGCTACATAGTATTATCGCAAGTTCATCATGAGCTGTTTTCCAACCTACTATTTCATTGTGGGTCATTTCTGGAGTTATATTATGCCAAGCAAGTACTTTACTGTTTTCATTTAATTGTTGTCTAAAGCGAATTGCTAAACCTTCATTACCTACAACACTATATATGGCAATTAATTTATTTAATAATTTAGAGGCGATTGTTTGCGCTTGCTTCTGTATAGCTTTTGTTTCTTTTTTTACCAACTCAATTGCGCTTAATAATTCTTTTTCAAATGAGACATTTAATAGGTTTGCGTAATAGAGAATGTATAAAATTTGAACTAAGGAATAGCCCAAACATGCACGTGGTGGCATTCCAGCGGGAATGACGATACAAGGATATTTATTTTTTTTAGCAAAATCTGCAAGTAACCCACCAGATGTAATGCAAACAATAATGGCTTTTCTTTTTTTGGCTTCTTGAACAGCTTGTATGGTTTCTTCGGTATTACCAGAATAAGAACAAGCAATGAAAAGCGTATTTTTTTGTACGCTTTTTGGAATAGCGTAATTTTTATTTACAGCAAACGGAATACTCAATTTATCGTTCATATAATCTTGAACAATAGTGCCACCTATTCCACTTCCACCTAAGCCACTGAGCAATACTTGATTGAAAGTGGTGTTTTCAAAATTGATTTTATTTGCTCTACCAATGGCGATAGCTTCGCTCAATTGTTGCGGGAATTGTTGAATTAATTTTTTCATAAATAAGTAAAACCTGTAAATTTAGCACAAAATGAATAGAAATAGAAACATTGGCAATCAAGGAGAAGCAATGGCTATAGAATATTTGCAAAAACAAGGGTATTTAATTATAGAAAAGAATTGGACAACAGGCCATAAAGAAATTGATATTATTGCGCAGCAAGAAGATATTTATATATTTATTGAAGTAAAAACACGAACAACCACTTTGCATGGAATGCCCGAAGAATCTATATCTGCAAGGAAAATAGAAAGCGTTATTGAAGCGGCGCGTATTTATTTGTACGACAAAAAATACAAGGACATTCGCTTTGATGTCATTTCTATTTTACTACAAAAAAATAAAGAGCCAGAGCTATTACATATAAAAGATGCTTTTTATTAATTATTTTTTAGAAAGAAAATAATTAACGCAATAAGGTTACATCACCTTTTATTAATCGTTTTTCACCATTTTTATCTAGATACTCCATAAAATAATAGTAAGTAGAAATAGGTGCTTTTTCACCTTTGTAATTTCCATCCCATCCAAATGTTGGGTCTGTAGCAGAAAATACTTTTTCGCCCCAGCGATTATAAATATTAAAGTGTAATAAATGAAGTTGATAAGCAAGTATATGAAACTCGTCGTTTAGTCCATCTCCATTCGGACTGAAAGAATTTGGGGTAAATAAATGGTCGTTATATAAAACATTTCCACAATGAATTGCTGTATCACTGCATCCAAGCGTATTATATGCAATAAGTGTGAAACAGTATTGCCCAACAGAAGATGCCAAATAATGAATAGGAACGTTTGACCCTAAATATTTATTTCCTATAAACCAATCATAGTGCGTTGTAAATTGACTCGTATTTATTAAATGTAAAGTAGGTGAATCGATTAAAACTGAAGAAGGTGAAATAATAAAATCTGCAATTGGGTTTGGAATAACTCGAATGGTAAAATGACTAGTGTCATTCGCATTACATCCAAAGCGTGTACCAGTAATCGTATACGTTGTTGTATCTGTTGGTGAAAATAAAGCAAACGAATCTCCAGGTGTATAGGATACAGATGTTGATGGCGAAAATTGAAAATGGTAGGTACTATCGAGTGGTAATGAATACGTGGAATTAGCACAAATAGTTCCATCTTGAAAAGGTGGAAGAAAAAAGTTGTTTACGACGATAGTAAATGTAATTGAAATTGTATTGGAACAAGTATTTTTTTTATCTGCAATTACTGTATACGTGGTGGTGGTAGAGGGTTGGAATGTAATGATACTTGTATCTGCATTGAACGTATATCCTGTGTTTGGTTGCACCGTAATTTCATAGGATGTATCTACAGGCATAATGGTGTTTTCGCCGATACACAATGAAGTATCCGTTGGAGGATGTAATACCAAAACTTCTATATTGTTTGGATGAAAATTAATACAATTGGTATCGGGTGTATAATACCATAAGTCATTGCTAATATGTACAATGCCATTATTTGCCAATCCCCCGAAGACCCAAACACCTTGCTTTTTATCTACCCACATGGAATGCCCTTGTCGAGGTGGTGGAATATTGGTAGCAGATGAAATGCCTTTTGTTCCATAACTAGATGAAATAGCACTTGTAGAATCGCCCCATACCCAACGCCAAGTATTTTCTTTTGGACTATAAATCCATAAATCACTACTTGGTCCTTGTTGATAAACATTACCTCCATGAAACCAAAATAGTCCATCACATGCGGAGTTATTATAAGCTGATCTAGATTCAATTCTAATACCTGGACTTCGATCAACAGATGCTGTACATTTACTAATAAATTTTTTATTACTATTTACACCAATACCTTGTTCACCACTAATCCAAGTCCATAAATTTGTAGCAAGGTCATATAACCATAAGGTAGAAGTAATACCATTAAAGCTTGCAAAGCCCATATAGAATTTGTCATTTCTATCTTGCCAATATATAAATCCATTTTTCGCGAATGGTTGGTTTGAAGCAGCTGGAACACCTTTAGTACCATATGAAGGAATAGCAGGTGAACTTCCATTTCCTTTCACCCAAGTCCATTCATTAGTGTTCATGGTGTATTTCCAAACATTTGAATTTTGATATAACCATAGATTGTTTAAAGAATCTATCCATGCAACCTTGTTCTCATTATTAGCACCTGGTGAATTGGCATTATCTGAAACACCTTGCGTGCCATAGACAGCTGCTTGATTTGTCAATCCACTTCCTTTTACCCAAGTCCATTCATTGCTTGCAATATCATATTTCCAAAGGTCTCCATATTTATGCATCAACCAAAGATTGTTCGAAGAATCGGTCCAAGAGATACCTGTGTTTTGCGTTGCAGGAGGAAAATTATTGACAGAAGGGATGCCTTGCGTTCCGAATACACCTGCAGTATTATTATTTGTTTGTGGACCACTCATCCAAGTCCATTCATTGGTACTAGGTTTATACCGCCATAGGTCATTAGTAGAATTAAATCCGTTTGTAAAAGCACCGCCGAATATCCAAAAATTTCCACTCGTATCAAGCCAATGTATACAATGATAGCGAGCAGGTGGTTCATTGCTTGGACTAGAAACTCCCAATACACCGTAGTTTCCTAAAGTGGCTACGCTATCCCCTTTAATCCAAGTCCATTGTCCATTTTGTGCTTCAACTTGACTAAGTAGCAGACACAAAAAAACAAGCAAGAATATAGGGACTTTCTTTATCATCAAAGTGTTGAAAAATTAAAGATAGAGAATATTTTTTTGAATTCCCATCAATCTTAAATCATCCAATTTTCAAACCAAAATTACCTTCTATCTTTGTCCGCAAAATCAAAAATCATGAACCAAAAATTAGTAGATCGAATAGGAAGTGAAATAACAGAAATAAAAGAAGCTGGGCTTTTTAAAAATGAGCGAATTATTTCATCCGTACAATCAGCTCATATTACTGCAAATGGTGAAAACGTATTGAACTTTTGCGCAAACAATTATTTGGGTTTATCCTCACATCCGAAAACAATTGAAGCTGCACATCATGCTATTGATAATCGTGGTTATGGTATGAGTAGTGTTCGATTTATTTGCGGTACACAAGATATTCATAAAGAATTGGAAGCTAAACTTTCTACCTTTTTAGGTACAGAAGATACTATACTTTATTGCGCAGCCTTTGATGCGAATGGCGGATTGTTTGAACCTTTATTGAATGAGCAAGATGCTATCATTTCAGATGAATTGAATCATGCTTCCATCATTGATGGAGTGAGACTTTGCAAAGCGGAAAGACATCGTTACAAGCATGGTGATATGAAAGAGCTAGAAGAAAAATTAATTGCTACTCAACATTGCCGTAGTCGTATGATAGCGACGGATAGTGTGTTTAGTATGGATGGTACGATTGCAAAATTAGATCTCATTTGTGACCTTGCCGATAAGTATGATGCTATCGTCATGATAGATGAATCGCACTCGAGTGGGTTTATGGGTAAAACAGGTAGAGGTATGCATGAGTTGTGTCATGTGATGGATAGAGTAGATATTATTACTGGTACTTTGGGCAAAGCTTTGGGTGGCGCAAGTGGTGGTTTTACCAGCGGTCGTAAGGAAGTGATAGACATGCTTCGCCAAAAAAGTAGACCTTATTTATTTTCTAATACGGTAGCACCAAGTGTAGTAGGCGCATCCATTGCTATATTAGATATGTTAAGTGAAACAACGGCATTGCGTGATAAGCTAGAACAAAATACCATTTACTTTAGAGAACAAATTACCCAAGCAGGTTTTGATATTAAACCCGGCATACATCCTATTGTGCCTATCATGTTGTATGATGCGGTATTAGCGCAAAAGATGGCTGCACGAATGCTCGAAGAAGGAATATATGTAGTTGGATTTTTCTTTCCAGTGGTAGCGAAAGGCAATGCGCGTATTCGAGTACAAATCAGTGCAGGACATGAGCGTAGCGATTTAGACAAAGCTATAGCTGCATTCACAAAAGTGGGAAAAGAATTGGGCGTGATTAAATAAAATAAATCTATTAGAAGCCTACAAACTATTCTGATTTTTGCAGATGAAATTGCAATCGCATTTAGTTTTTATTCAATACTCCTGCATATTCTTTAGCATCAAAGTTAGCTTTGTAATAATACAAGCCATTGGCATATTTACTCAAATCAAGTTGCGGTGATAAAGCTTGGTCTATTAATTTTCTACCATGAATATCATACACCTTTATATTGCCTTTTACATAATGTGAAGGATATGAAATAGTAAAAATACCAGTTGAAGGATTAGGATATATAGGTAATTGATTGTAGAGAGAATAATCTTGTACTGCACCCCACGTTTCTATCCATCCATATCCAAAATCATCTATTATCCAACCTGCTTTGTTGTTATTGATGCTATCTGATTGGAATACAAAGCGGATAGCATTAATTGGGCCATTGCGAAATTTTGACACTGGAAATGTCATGTTTAACCAAAGTGCAGTATGCCGCCATCCATTACTATTTCCACTCCAAGCTTTAGTGCCACCTTGTATCGTGTCAAAATCTACAGTAGTTAAATTGTTATTGTATAAATTACAAGCAGTCCATTGGTTTTGAAAATGATTTAAAGGAAATCCGCCAGAAAGAGAATCTAATTTTTTCCAAGTGATGCCGCTGTCTTCGGAGAATTCTAACCAACATCCATCTTTTAATGAGTCGGTATCAAATTTATGCCAAAACTTAAAATTGATATTGTACATATCCCAAGAACCAAATAAGGTAGTACTAAACACATTGACTTTAAATGCAGAGAAATTATTGATTGGATATGCATTGATACTATCGGTCATGATAGCACAGGATGTATCTCTACTTTCGCTTGTGCCAAATTTTGTAGTCTTACCAATTTGCCAAATATTATTGCTTGTATTCTCTATCGCAATATTAAAACTACCTTGTGGCAATGTATCACAAAGTGTATATAACGAATCAATATAAACATGTACTGCATTAAAGCATGTAGCTGTATCAATTATTAATTGTGCCTTTGTACAAAAAATACAAAGAGACAGTACAAGTGCAAGTAGAATTTTTTTCATCAAATAAAGATAATGAAAAGTTTAATGGAAGTCTATGAAAGATAAAATTCAGTTGAATAATCTTATCCAATTATTCTTATTTCTTCATTAATTCTTTACGCCTAAATAGCCATACATTTTTCCATACTCCATCATTTGCGTAAAGAAGGAAGTTGGGTATTCAATTTTTACATCCGTTACTTTATCACCATGCATAGTAGCAACTAATTTAGGTTGAATAAATCCTCGATAAGGCTTCAAACCTAATGTGGCATAGCGATCTAGAATTTCTTTGTGTAATACTTTATCTACTTTTACACCATAAGTTTCCACCAAAGCTTGTCCTGCTTTAAAATCACCTTCACTTTTGATGCGTTGTATTTCACCTAATAATTGACCAAATAAGGTACGCAATTTTGCATAGTCATTTACTTGTATATAGGTTTTTCCATCACGCTTTACGAAGGTAACCACCGAATCTTTTTTGCCCATAGCAAATGCCCATCCAGCATTCAATTGGCGATTGCGCATATGTGCTTCTTCAATTTGATCACCAAGTTTCAAACGAGTCAATTGGGTCATCATGCCATTCATCATATAGCTATCATATTCTGCTTTGGCAACATCCATATTTGGCATTACGCCAATGTCAATTAATTTTTGATCCATGATATAATAAAGACCTACTAAATCGGCACGCGCTTCTTCCAAACAGCTTGCATAATTTTTTAACGTTTTATCTGTTGTTTCAATACCAGGATTAATTTGTCCACTGGCATGTCCAATACACTCATGCATATCAGTATGTAAGTCTGAAGCTAATGCGCCATATTTTTTGATGCGTTCTTTCACTGTATCGTTCAAACCAAATTCATCTAAAGTTCCTTTCTTAGCGGTTGCAATATTGTAACTGCTAATGATATTACTTAAGGAAACAGATTTGCTCCCATGATCTTTTCTTATCCAATCGGCATTAGGCAAATTAATGCCAATGGGCGTAGAAGGTGCAGCATCACCGCTTTCTACAACAACAGTAATTGCTTTTGCTGTAATTCCTTTTACTTCTTTCTTTTTGTGTTCAGGCATCAATGGCGAATTGTCTTCAAACCATTGTGCGTTTTCTGCAATTGTTTTAATACGTTTTGTAGCTTCCATATCTTTTATGGATACTGTACTTTCAAAACTTCCTTTTTTACCGATGGCATCTAAATATACTTCCGTAAATCCATTCACAAAATCAACTCTTGAAGCGGTATCTTTTACCCAAGAGATGGCGTAATCATCAAAATCTTTTAAGTCGCCACTACGATAATATTTTGCCAATTTGGTGATGACTTCTTTTTGTTGATCATTCTCTGCAACTGTTGCTGCTTTATCTAGCCAATAAATAATCTTATCAATTGCTGCGCCATACATGCCTCCACTTTTCCAAACTTTTTCAACCAATGCATTGTCTACTTTCATGAGTTTAGAATTTAAACCCCAACTTGGTGCATTGCCTGTAGTCGGAAATTTATTGTAAAAATCTTCTACTTCTTTTTGTGTAACGCCTTCATAGAAATTATTACTCGATGCTTTTATATTATCAATGCCAGAACGAAGGTCAACACATTTTGGTTCTACGTTCAAATCATAAAATAAAGGATTTACTCGAGTCCAAAAAGCAGCTACACTTTCGCCACTTTCTTTTGGAAGGCTTGTTGTATCACTATTTAGGATTAATGATTTAAAATAATCTGCATTACAAGCTGGAATAAATTTTTCATTGCCATAATGATGATGGTTTCCACTACTAAACCAAAAACGCCCGCAATAATCTTCAAAACTTTTCCAGTCTGCTGTTGATTTATCGCCTTTATAAGTTCCGTATATATTCTCGATGGTTTTGCGAAGTAGAATGCCGTATTTGCTTTTTTGATCATAAATCATATCTCTACCACATAAAGCTGCCTCATATAAATAATACGAAAGTTCTTTTTGTTGTACACTTAATTCATTGAAGCCTGGTGTTTGATAACGTAGAATTTGTAAGTCGGCAAAACTTTCTGCCATCACTTCAAATTCTTTTTCCTCTTTGGGTGCAGATGTAGTATTTGCACTTTGATTAGCAGAATTGCATGCTGCAAAAATGGCTATAGAAGTAATGGCCAAGATAGATTTTAGTTTCATGTTTGAAAAAATTTGTGGGTAAAGGTATATAAAAATGCGAATTACAAGGCAAGCACCATTTCGAAATAAAATGAATTACATTCGTATTTTTAATGAAATGGTAGACATACTTCCTAAAATAATTTCGCAACGTAGAGCCATTGCGCAAGCAGAACTTAAAACAAGTAGCACAGACACAATTGCTGCGATAGAAAATAAAAGGGTACCCAAAGGGGATGTGTTTGAATTTGCGAGAGTAGCAGGTTTATTTGCCATCAAAAAAACGAGCGACGTTATACCAGATTGTCATCCATTGCCAATTGAGTATGCGAATATTCGATTTGAAATAAAAGGCTTATCTGTTTTTATTGAAGTGGAGGTTGCTACTATGTATAAAACAGGTGTGGAAGTAGAAGCCATGCATGGTGCTGCTATTGTAGCCTTGACATTGTATGATATGCTAAAACCCATTGATAAAAAAATTGAAATTTGTCAAATTAAGTTAATCGAAAAAAAAGGCGGTAAAAGTGATTATCATGATTTGTTGAATAGGCAAATAAAAACAGCCGTGTTGGTATGTAGTGATTCCGTGTTTGCAAAAAAGAAAGAAGATAAAGCTGGGTTAGCGATTATTGCACAATTGACAAAGAGTGAAATGGATCATCAATTTTATGCAATATTACCAGATGAAATAGTGGAGATACAAGCATGTGTACAAAAATTAGTACATGAAAAATATGATTTAATTATTTTAACAGGAGGTACTGGTTTATCGCCAAGAGATGTGACACCGGAGGCGATACAACCATTGTTGGATAAAGAAATTCCAGGTATCATGGAAGCAGCGAGAGCTTATGGTCAGCAAAGAATTCCGTATGCGATGTTGTCGAGAGGAGTTGCTGGTTTTATACAAGAGACCTTGGTCATTACATTGCCTGGTTCTACAAAAGGTGCTTTAGAATCCATGCAGGCGTTATTTCCTTACATTAAACATATTTTCAAAGTCGCTGAAGGAATTCGGCATGATTAGTGCTAAGAATTGTGTTCAACTATGTAGAAAATAGAATACTTTTACCGCTCTAAATTAAATAACCCTCATGTTAGAACAATTATTTAATCTTATTCAATCTGAATCCCAGAAAGAAATTATTCATAATGTTGCTATACCAAATGAACATAATAATCATGCTGTTGGTTTAGCGACCGATGCGATATTTAGTGGATTACAAAACACACTTTCTATGGGGGGGCTTCAACATGTATTAGGGATGTTTACTGGAACTGAGAATACTTCATCATCTAATCCAATGGTGCAGGGTATTGTTCAAAATCTGACTAGTTGTTTGCAATATAAATTTGGTCTTGAAACGGATAAAGCAAATAATATAGCAGGATCTTTGGTTCCAAATGTACTGGATAAATTAGTAAAGAAAACAAATGACCCAACAAATAATGGATTTAATATCAATGGTATTATTGGTGCTTTGACTGGTGGTGGATTTTCACAACATGGCGGTGGTGTTCATATCCCAGGCTTAAAGGCACATTCTAATGGAGATGGCGGAATTGATTTTGGAAGCATTTTGAAAAATTTACGAAGTGGAAC
>Ga0114969_10001653_pt1 | contig 18836 bp, 18 predicted proteins | sample M_130807_MF_Meta_FD_87316 | JGI IMG/M metagenome (GOLD analysis project Ga0114969, IMG submission 87316) | Freshwater microbial communities from Lake Montjoie, Canada to study carbon cycling - M_130807_MF_MetaG | ecosystem: Environmental > Aquatic > Freshwater > Lake | place: Lake Montjoie...
CACAGGAACGCCCAAAGGGGTGATGCTTACTCATAAAAATTTGGTGAGCAATTTTATGACCAGTTCATACCTCACTCCTTTCAAATACCGTCATGTCGCATTGAGTTTTTTGCCACTTTGCCATGTTTTTGAAAGAATGCTGATCTACCTCTATCAATACCAAGGCGTTTCGGTGTATTACGCAGAGAGTTTGGAAACCATTGGAGACAATATTCGGGAAATCAAACCCAATACTTTTACGGCAGTGCCGCGTTTGATTGAAAAAGTGTACGACAAAATTATCGCTGGAGGCAGCAGTAAGACGGGCATTCAAAAAATAATTTTCCTTTGGGCCATCAAAGTCGCTGCCGAATTTGATTTCGACAAAGGCGCCTGGTACAATTTTAAACACAGCATCGCCGACAAGCTCGTGTACAGCAAGATTCGCGCAAACTTAGGCGGAAACATTTCATGCATCGTTTCTGGCAGCGCGGCATTACAACCACGTTTGCAGCGGTTTTTTTGGGCAGCCAACATCCCTATTTTAGAGGGATATGGACTTACTGAAACCTCTCCTGTTATCGCAGTAAATTTGTTGGGTAAAGGCAAAACAAAATTTGGAACAGTAGGAGAAGTGATTACAGATGTGGTGGTTAAAATTGCAGAAGATGGTGAGATTTTAGTGAAAGGTCCTAACGTAATGAAAGGTTATTACAAACATCCTGAATTGACAGCACAAACCATCATTGACGGCTGGTTTCACACTGGTGACATTGGGATGTTCGATGGAAAGATGTTGAAGATCACCGATCGTAAAAAAGAAATGTTTAAAACCTCTGGAGGCAAGTATGTTTGTCCGCAACCGATAGAAAACTCATTTAAAGAATCGCCATATATAGAGCAATTGATGGTTATTGGTGAAAATCAAAAACATGCTTCAGCATTTATTGTTCCGGCCTTCGCTGAATTCAAAAACTGGCTCAAAGAGCAAAACATTACTGTTGCTTCCAATAAGGAATTGATTGAAAACAAAAATGTAATAAAATTGATACAAGACGAAGTGAACAAATACAACCAGCATTTCGGCAAGGTTGAACAAATCAAACGCTTTGAATTGATTGACCATGAATGGACGGTAGACGGTGGCGAACTTACGCCTACCCTCAAACCCAAACGAAAGGTCATTATGGAGAAGCACAAAGACTTGTACACCAAAATCTACGGCATTAATTAATTTTCAACATAGCAGTAGGCAAAAAAAACTTCTGAGGAAGGTAGGTTGCCTAAAATTCTTCTTATTTTTAAAATCGTAACTACACCAGATGGAAAGACACATAAGAAAAGCAGCTGTATTAGGCTCGGGGGTCATGGGCTCTCGCATAGCATGTCATTTTGCTAACGTAGGCATTAAGGTGCTTCTTTTAGACATCGCTCCAAAGGACCTCAACGAAGCTGAAAAAGCAGCAGGACTTGAGCTCGACAATAAAAAAGTAAAAAATCGAATTGTGAATGAAGCCCTTCAATCGGCTTTAAAAAGCAATCCGGCTCCAATTTACAAAAAAGCAGATGCGCTCTTAATAAGCACTGGTAATTTTGACGACGATATGAAAAGTATCGCCGATTGCGATTGGATCATAGAAGTTGTTGTTGAAAATATAAAAATTAAAAAAATAGTTTTCGAACAAGTTGAAAAATTTCGCAAACCTGGCACGCTCATCACTTCAAATACGTCGGGGATTCCAATAGAAATGATGCTTGACGGCCGTTCTGATGATTTCAAAAAGCATTTTTGCGGAACACATTTTTTCAATCCTCCGCGTTACCTCAAATTACTTGAAATCATTCCATCGTCTCAAACAGCGCCTGAAGTCACGCAATTCTTCTTGAAATTCGGCGATTTAATTTTGGGTAAAACGACAGTGCAATGCAAGGACACACCTGCTTTTATCGCCAATAGAATTGGCGTATTCTCCATCATGAGTTTGTTCCACTTGGTGGAAGAAATGGGACTGACTATTGACGAAGTAGATAAATTAACTGGGCCTGCTTTGGGTCGACCAAAATCAGCTACCTTCCGCACTTGTGATGTTGTTGGCTTAGACACTTTGGTAAAAGTAGCCGAAGGTGTGCAACAAAACTGCCCCAACGACGAAGCCAACAGCGTGTTTGCTATTCCTTCCTACATCAGTACGATGGTTGCCAATGGCTGGTTAGGATCAAAATCAAAGCAAGGCTTTTACAAACAAGACAAAAGTTCGGGCAAAAAAGAAATACTTTCTTTGAACCTGAAAACTTTGGAATACGAAGCAAAGAAGAAAGCAAATTTCGCAACGCTAGAAATGGCGAAAAACGAAGACAACCTCAAAAAAAGAATCAAAATATTAGTATCGGGCACCGACAAAGCTGGTGATTTTTACAGAAAAACATTTGCCGCTTTATTCGTTTATGTTTCGAACAGAGTTCCTGAAATATCTGACGAAATATACAGAATCGACCATGCCATGAAAGCCGGATTTGGATGGGAACTTGGTCCCTTTGAATTGTGGGATGCAGTTGGCGTGCAAGAATCTTTAACACTAATGCAACAAGCAGGTGTTCAACCAGCAGCTTGGGTGAATAAAATGGTAGAAGGTGGTAAAAGCAGTTTTTACAACATTGAAAATGGAGATAAAAAATACTATGACGCCGTATCCAACAGCTACAAAACAATTCCAGGTGCAGAAAACTTTATCATTCTCGACAACCTGCGTGCTTCAAAAGTGATTTGGAAAAATACAGGCGTGTCCATTTTTGACATTGGCGATGGCGTATTGAACCTCGAGTTCCACAGCAAAATGAACACCATGGGTGGCGATGTGGTACAAGGCATCAACAAAGCTATTGATATTGCAGAAAACGAAGGATGGAAAGGATTGGTCATTGGCAATCAAGGAGCGAACTTCTCGGCAGGTGCAAACCTCGGGATGTTGTTCATGTATGCCGCTGATCAAGAATGGGACGAAGTAGACTTCGCTATACGCGCCTTTCAAAAAACAATGATGCGCGTGCGTTACTCCTCTATTCCGGTAGTAGTGGCGCACCATCAACTCGCCTTGGGTGGTGGTTGCGAAATCGCGTTGCACGCCGATCAAATACAAGCGCATGCTGAAACCTACGTTGGCTTGGTAGAAGTTGGCGCTGGATTGATTCCTGGTGGCGGTGGCACCAAAGAATTTGCGCTCCGCATGTCGGACGCTACTTTTGATGGCGACATCGAATTGCCTGCACTTAAAAATGCATTCTTAACAGTAGGCATGGCTAAAGTAGCGACATCAGCCCATGAAGCTTTTGACTACGGATATTATATGAAGGGCCGTGACCGCGTTACCCTTAACCTTGACAGATTGTTGACAGATGCCAAAGAATCGGTTTTGCGTTTGGCACATCAAGGCTACACACAACCAGTGCGCAGAACAAACATACGCGTTTTGGGCAGAGAAGGGTTGGGTATGGTATACGCTGGCGCGAACACCATGTTCTCAGGAGGATACATCTCTGAGCACGACAAACTGATTTCTGAAAAATTAGGCTACGTTATGTGCGGAGGTGATTTGTCAGCAAAAACAGAAGTATCAGAACAATATTTACTCGACCTAGAAAGAGAGGCTTTCCTTTCTCTTTGTGGTCAGAAAAAAACTTTGGAGCGCATCCAAAGCATATTAACTACAGGTAAACCTTTAAGAAATTAACCATCGTGAAACTAAAGTACAACGTCGTCCTTATTTTTATTCTTCTTGCTTTTTCTTCATACTCCACTTATGCTCAAGGTGACTTGGACATGGAGGAAGAACGACCTGCCAACGCTCCTCCCGGCGATAAAGACCACCGCAATAAAAAAGACATGTCGGGCAAAAAGTGGGGAGTTTGGAAATTCTACTCAGTAGAAAAAGTATTGGTGATGGAAATTGAGTACAATGATGGACAACGCCATGGGAAATATGCCAGATACAACGCTACAAGCGGCAAACCTTTAGAGGTTATGAATTATTTTTACGGTGTGCGCGACGGTGCTTATCAAAAGTATTATCCATCCGGAGACATTAGAGTTGAAGGGGAATATGAAAATGGATTAAAGAAAGGAACTTGGACTTACACCTACAAAGGCACAGGAACAATTAAATCAGTGGGCGAATATGTAAAAGGCCTAAAAGAAGGCGATTGGAAATATTACGACAAAAAAGAAAACCTTATTAAAACTGAGGTGTATAAAAACGGTAAACTTCCAGATAAACCAAAACCGGAAGCAGACAAAAAAGACGCTAAAAAAACTAAATAAGACAACATGGAGGTTTACATTGTAGCAGGATACCGATCAGCAGTAGGAAAATCAAAAAAAGGAGTGCTGCGTTTTTTGCGAGCCGATGACCTCGGTGCTCAGGTGTTGCAGCACCTCGTGCAATCCATACCAAATTTCGATCAAACACTGATTGACGACGTTATTTGCGGAAATGCAACGCCCGAAGCAGAACAGGGCTTGAACTTGGGCCGAATGATTTCACTGATTGGCTTAAACAATGTGAGAGTACCTGGTATGACGGTGAACCGATACTGTTCCTCAGGCCTTGAATCTATCGCCATTGCGCATGCAAAAATTAAAGCTGGCATGGGTTCGTGTATTGTGGCTGGTGGCGTTGAAACGATGACCCCTATTCCTTTTGGAGGATGGAAAGTCATTCCAAACTACAATGTTGCTAAAAACAATCCCGATTGGTATTGGGGAATGGGCTTGACTGCTGAACAAGTGGCTAAAGACTATGGTGTTACACGCGAAGACCAAGATTTGTTTTCATTGAACTCGCACATCAAAGCGGTGAAAGCAATCAAAGATGGTAAATTCAAAGAAGACATTGCGCCTATTAAAGTGCAGGAAGTTTACCTTGATAAAAACGAAAAAAAACAAACCAGAGAATACATTGTGGACACCGACGAGGGTCCGAGAGAAGACACTACCATTGAAAAACTAACCAAGCTAAAACCTGTGTTCGCAGCCAATGGTTCAGTAACTGCGGGTAACTCTTCACAAACCTCTGATGGCGGTGCCTTCGTGATGCTGATGTCAGAGAAAATGGTGAAAGAACTAAACATTGAGCCTATTGCTAGATTGGTGAGCTATGCTGTCGCTGGACTTGAGCCGAGATCAATGGGCGCTGGTCCAATCTATGCCATTCCAATGGCCTTGCAACAAGCCAAATTGAAAATGAAAGACATCGGCACTTTAGAGTTGAATGAAGCATTTGCGTCTCAATCTCTAGCTGTCATTCGCGAATTGGAAATAGATCCTTCTATTGTCAATCCCAACGGTGGTGCAATTGCTTTGGGTCATCCGCTAGGTTGCACTGGTGGAAAGCTATCTGTACAACTCTTTAACGAGATGCGTAGAAAAAAACAAAAATACGGAATGGTCTCTATGTGCGTAGGTACAGGTCAAGGTGCCGCCGGAATTTTTGAATTATTGAAATAATCACGAACTATTACTAAATCCAACTATATGTCAGCAGACCAAAAAGCGCTTAAAGGCGGTGAGTTTTTAATATCTGAAACCAGCTTCCAAAATGTTTTCACTCCAGAAGAATGGAATGAAGAACAAACCATGATGGCTCAAACATGCAAAGACTTTTTAGCTGCAGAAGTTCTTCCTATTTTAGATAGAATTGATTCGCAAGAAGAAGGATTAATGCCTTCACTTTTAGACAAAGCTGGTGCTTTGGGATTGCTAGGCGTATCTATACCTGAAACTTACGGAGGTTTTGGCGCGGACTTCAATACTTCATTGTTGATCAACGAAGCCACGGGTGGCGGACATTCATTCGCTGTTGCATTAGCAGCCCATACTGGCATTGGTACTTTGCCCATCATGTACTACGGAAACAAAGCGCAAAAAGAAAAATATCTCCCTAAATTGTCTACGGGTGAACTGAAAGCCTCTTATTGCTTAACGGAGCCAGGATCAGGATCTGATGCCAACTCTGGAAAAACACAAGCTATTCCTTCTGCCGACGGCAAACATTACGTTATCAATGGACAAAAAATGTGGATCACCAATGGTGGTTTTGCTGAAATTTTTGTGGTGTTCGCGAAAATCGAAAGTGATGAAACACTCTCTGCTTTCATTGTAGAAAAAGGATTTGGTGGAATTACCCTGAACCCTGAAGAACACAAAATGGGGATCAAAGGATCTTCTACAAGACAAGTTTTTTTCAACGACTGTAAAGTACCTGCAGAAAACCTTTTGGGTGAAAGACAAGGCGGATTTAAAATCGCTTTGAACATCTTAAATATCGGACGCATCAAATTAGCAGGAGCTACTTTAGGTGCTGCTAAAAAAGTAGTGGGACAAGGTGTGGTTTACGCCAACGAAAGAAATCAATTCGGAAGAGCTATCGCGAAATACGGTGCCATCAAACACAAAATTGGTGAGCAAGCTATAAAAGTATTTGCCTTAGAAACTGCTTTGTACCGTTGCGGACAAGCGATTGACGACTGGACCAACAAATTGTTGGCCGAAGGCATGGAGCCTGAGCAAGCAAAATTAAAAGGTGTTGAGCAATTCGCTATCGAAGCCGCACTCTTAAAAGTATATGGTTCAGAGACCTTGGATTATGTGGTAGATGAAGGTGTTCAGATCTATGGTGGAATGGGCTTCTCTGCTGATGCTCCTATGGATCGCTCGTACAGAGATTCTCGTATCAACCGCATCTTCGAAGGAACCAACGAAATCAACCGTATGCTGATGGTGGACATGATGTTGAGAAGAGCCATGAAAGGCGAACTCGATTTGATGACACCTGCCATGGCGGTAGCAAAAGAATTAATGTCGGTTCCAGATTTTGGCGACGACGACACAGCGATTTTTGCAGCGGAGAAAAAACAACTGAAAAACTTCAAGAAAGCAGTATTGATGACCGCTGGTTCTGCCGTTCAAAAGCTAATGGCTACGCTGAACAAAGAGCAAGAAATCATTATGAATATGGCGAACATGATGATTGATGTTTATGTCGCCGAATCACTAATGCTTCGCGTTGAAAAAATGGTATCTACAAAAGGAGAAGCTGCTTGTGCAGTGCACATTGCTGCCATGAAAACTTTCTTCTTTGATGCTGCCGACAGAATCAACGTAGCTGGTAAAAATGCCATTTGCTCTTTCGCTGAAGGCGACGAAGCGAGAATGTTGTTCATGGGCTTGAAAAGATTTACTAAAGTTGATCCTATCAATACCAAAGAATCAAGAAGAACTGTTGCTCAAAAATTAATCGACGAGAATAAGTATTGTTTGTAAAAATAGACTCACTTGAAATACTAAATAGGCGCAAGAGATTGCGCCTATTTAGTTTCAAAATAATAAAATGAATTGACAAATGGCACAACCAAAAGACTGGGTGGTAATTGCAAGTGATGTAAATGAAAGAGATGGAATTGGAGTTGAAATCTACCGTGATAATGAACTTGTAATTGAAATATTTCGTGATGACACGAAACGAACAAGAACAGTAAGTATTTTCAAAGAAAATATATCATTAGATCTGCTTGAAGAATGTATTGGAATTTATAAAAAAGAAATTCCATGGAATTTTATTGATTAAAATATCAGTAGTTCCCTCCTTCTCATCAGTATGACCACGCCTCGTTTAGGGTTCTTTTGCCTAAGCGATTTCCCCACTCCCAAAGCCTCTGGCTTATTTTAAAAAATAAAATTGAGGCGAAGCCTCGAAGAGTCAAAATTCGCTTAGGTAAAAAGAACCCTAAGTGGGGCCGTGGCAGAACAGAAGAACTTGCTATTAGTCGAATGCAATCCGCCTTTCCCATTTTTATATTCATATTCATTATATTTAATCCATGTCGGAATTAGAACAATACATCTCCTCCTACTTTGGAATCATCAATCCCAAGGAATTAGAATTGATCCGCTCTCTATTCAAGGCAACAACCCTCAAAAAAAACGATTACTTTTTTAAGGCTGGAAAATCCTGCGACAAGCTGAGTTTCATCCAATCGGGAATGCTGCGAATATTTGTGAATACAGAAGATAAAGAAGTAACGCAGTGGATTTCCACCAAAGGATATTTCGTCACTGACCTTTCGAGCTTGGTGTTTGAAAGTCCTGCACGATGGACCATTCAAGCACTTTGCGACACCGAACTATTTACTATTCAACGCGACGATTACAACAAAATCGGCAAACTTATTCCACAGTGGTACGAGCTGGAAAAACTATTTATAGCCCGCTGTTTCACGATTTTAGAAGATCGCATCTTCACACATTTATCGATGTCGGCCGAAGAACGCTACCATTTCTTTTTTGAAAACAACAAAGAATTATTCAATCAGGTTCCCCTACAATACATTGCCTCCATGCTGGGTATGACACCCGAGACCTTCAGCAGAATTAGAAAGAAAAGCATTTCTTGATATTTGTCAAGAGAGATCCTTTGTGCAGTGTTGATCTTTGAATGGTAAATCAACACTAAAACATAGCGTCATGGCAAAGGAAATTAGCACTCAAATCACAATCAATTCAAGGCCCGAAAAAATTTGGTCTTTGCTCTCTAACACCGAGGGCTACCCCAATTGGAATCCATTTATAAAATCCATTAAAGGCACACTCGCCGTTGGCAATAAAATAGAGGTAGTAATACAAGCTCCTGAATCAAAAGGAATGACTTTTAGACCCATCATTTTGGCTTTTGAAAAAAACAAAGAATTTCGCTGGCTCGGGCATCTACTTTTTCCAGGATTGTTTGACGGCGAGCACAAATTTGAATTGATCGACAACAAAAACGGAACGACTACTTTTATTCAAAGCGAAAAATTCAAAGGCATTTTGGTTCCGCTTTTTGCGAAAATGCTCGACAACAATACCAAACGTGGTTTTGATCTCATGAACGAGAAACTAAAACATTTGGCCGAAGAAATTTGATTGTCCTTGTCATCAGCATGATCCTTATCATGTTCAGGTATGAGCAGAGAAATACGATACGATAAGTGCATTGTTTATCCTTGCGCAATGATGACAAAAACAACATTCTTCCTGTTCTGCTTATGCATTGCGTCATGCAAAAGCGATGTCGATATTATCAAACCAAGTGTTGAATCTATTTCCGAATCCATTTACGCATCCGGAATTGTGAAAAGCAAAAATCAATACCAAGCTTTTGCAACAGTAAACGGCATTATCGACAATATCTATTTTGAAGAAGGAGATACGCTTAAAAAAGGAGATGCCATCCTATCCATCTCCAATGAAACCCAACGTTTGAACAAAGAGAATGCACAGCTCAACGCAGCCTTTTCTGATTTCAATGCCAATCAAGGCAAACTGAATGAAGCCAAATTATTTGTTGATCTCTCTAAAAACAAAATGAAAAGTGACTCCACTTTATTTGTGCGACAACAAAATTTATGGGAGCAGCAAATTGGTACGAAAGTCGACCTAGAACAAAAAGAACTTGCCTTTCAAAATTCAAAAACATTGTACTACTCTGCAATCGTAAAACGCAACGACTTAAAACGCCAATTGGATTTCACTTCTGTTCAATCGAAAAAAAACCTTCAAATATCCAGTCGGCTCGAAGGCGATTACACTTTAAAAAGCGAAATAGATGGCATCTTATATAGCCTTGACAAAGCCAAAGGAGAAATCGTTAGTACGCAAACACCGCTCGCTGTGATTGGCGATGCCACACATTTTACATTGGAAATGCAAGTTGACGAATTTGATATTTTAAAAATAAAAAAAGGATTGTTAGTGTTGGTGACGCTCGATAGTTACAAGGGAAAAGTGTACGAGGCAAAAGTCACTAAAATTGACCCCTTGATGAATGAGCGCAGTAAAACTTTTTTAGTGGAAGCCGAGTTTATACAACAACCAGAAGTGCTTTATCCCAACGTTACTTTTGAAGCCAACATCGTTCTTAGATCAAAAGAAAAAGCCTTGCTTATCCCGCGAAATTACTTACTCAACGACTCTATAGTACAGAAAAAAAACGGAGACAAAATCGTTGTGAAAAGTGGTTTGAGAGACTACCAAAAAATTGAAATAACTTCTGGTCTCAGCGCAAATGACGAACTCATGAAACCGAGCAAATGAAAGTCAAACTAATTGCAAAAGTTTCTCAATCATTTTTGCTTGCTCGTTGGAAACAAACATTGGTAGCAGCATTAGGCGTGACTTTCAGCATCACCATGTTTATCGCATTACTTAGTTTTATGGCAGGTTTAAACGACATGTTGGACGGATTGGTACTCAACCGCACCGCACACATTCGCTTGTACAACGAAATACTTCCGTCGAAAACTCAACCCATCGACCAATCGCCGCAATTTAAAAATCACCACAATTTTGTAAGTTCGATCAAACCCAAAAACGAAAGACTAGAAATTACAATAATGCAGCCGTTATGCGGGCCTTAAAAAAAGACAGCCGTGTGTCAGGCGTAGCTCCTAAAATAATTGCCCAAGTATTTTACAATGTAGGTGTAATTGACGTTACCGGAATTATCAACGGCATTGATGTTGAAGCCGAAAACAAATTATTCTTGTTGAGCGACTACGTTACAGAGGGTAATTTTATGGATCTAAAAAACATTCCCAACAGCATCATTTTAGGTAAAGGCGCCGCCGAAAAAATGCTGGCTCAAATTGGTGACAATATACAAGTCACTACTGCAAAAGGAGAACGCATGCAATTAAAGGTCGTGGGCTATTATGAATCGGGTATGCAGGAGCTTGACAAAGTACAAAGCTACGCATCAATAGCCTCCACGCAAAAACTATTGGGTGAATCCAGCTCGTATATTACCGACATACAAATCAAACTCAACGACATGCTTTTGGCACCATCCATTGCCAAAGAATATGCGCGTTTATTCGATGTAGAAGCCATCGACATACAAAGCGCAAATGCACAATTTGAAACTGGAAGCTCGGTGCGCACCCTGATTTCGTACGCCGTGGGCATTACACTTTTGATCGTGGCTGGCTTTGGTATCTACAACATATTGAACATGATGATTTACGAAAAAATGGATTCTATTGCAATATTAAAAGCCACCGGATTTTCGGGCAAAGATGTGAACGCCATCTTCATCAGCATCGCACTCAGCATTGGTGTTTTTGGTGGAATTCTCGGTTTAATATTCGGTTACGGACTATCGGCGCTCATCGATCAAATACCTTTCAACACCTCCTCCCTTCCAACCATAACCACCTATCCAATCAATTACAATCCTAATTTTTACATGATAGGCGCCATTTTCTCCATCGTCACCACTTACTTGGCAGGATACTTTCCATCGCGCAAAGCAAGTAAAATTGATCCTGTCATCATCATTAGAGGAAAATAATATGGAAGCACCAATACTCGAAGCCAAAGGCATCTCAAAATATTTTCACGACCCAGTGACCACGCAAGTACTCACCAATATTTCCTTTTCATTACACAAAGGAGAATTTGCTTCGGTCATTGGAAAATCGGGCTGTGGAAAATCAACCCTTCTGTACATTCTTTCTACTATGGACACCGACTACGAAGGCGAAGTATGGATTGATGGCCTGGCTATGAAAAACAAAAAAGACGAAGAATTGGCCAGCGCACGCAATGCCAAAATTGGTTTTGTTTTTCAATTTCATTACCTGCTCAATGAATTGTCGGTACTCGATAATGTAATGATGCCCGGACTAAAACTAGGTCTCTTCTCTGAAAAAGAATTGGAACAGCGTGCCTATGAAAAATTGAAAATGCTCGGCATTCAAAACGAAGCGCTGAAACGCCCCACACAATTGTCGGGCGGACAAAAACAGCGCGTTGCGATCGCTCGAGCGCTGATCAACAATCCTGTGATCATCATGGGGGACGAACCAACGGGTAACCTCGACAAAAAAAACAGCGAAATTGTTTTCAATATCTTTCAAGAATTGGCGCAGGTTTACCATCAGTCTTTACTCATCGTTACACACGACAATGAATTCGCAGCACGCACCAACCGCATCATTGAAATGGAAGATGGGCGCATCATCAATTAAGCCCAACCCATACCCCATTGCTGATCACGATCAGCAAAATTCTCCCCCACCACTTCCGTAAATTGCTTATTTTCGCCCAAATATTTTAACCCTCGACACTATGTTACTGCAAAACAGAGTTAACAAAAAGGAGCTTAAAAAACGGATACAAGAAGAAGCGATCAAGCGCATTACTGTTTCGTTTTACCGCTACGTCATCATTGAAAATCCAGTCGAACTGCGCGACAGCCTTTTTGCACAGTGGCAAAAACTCAATATTCTAGGTCGCATCTATGTTGCCCACGAAGGCATCAACGCCCAAATGAGCGTGCCTGAGGAAGTATGGGATGAATTTAAAACACAACTCTACCTCGACAAACGTTTCAGTGAAGTACCCTTTAAAATTGCGGTAGAAGACGACGGTAAATCGTTTTACAAACTCACCATTAAAGTACGCGCTAAAATTGTGGCAGACGGATTGGCCGACGACACCTTTGATGTGACCAACGTAGGCAATCATTTAACAGCAAAAGAATTCAACAGCGCAATGGAAGACCCCAACACCATCGTGGTTGACATGCGCAATCATTACGAAAGTGAAGTTGGAAAATTTCTAGGCGCAATGACGCCCGATGTAGATACTTTTCGTGAAGAACTGCCCATCGTCATTGAAGAACTGAAAGACAAAAAAGACCAGAAAATACTGATGTACTGCACCGGTGGTGTGCGCTGTGAAAAAGCGAGCGCCTACCTTAAACACCATGGATTCAGCGACGTCAACCAATTGCACGGCGGCATCATTGATTACGTTCGACAAATCAAAGCCGAGGGCCTGCCTTCAAAGTTCATTGGAAAAAACTTTGTTTTTGATGAGCGCGTTGGCGAACGTATCACCGATGACGTCATCGCCCACTGCCACCAATGCGGCGCAAGTTGTGATACCCACGTGAACTGCGCAAACGATGACTGCCACCTCCTGTTCATTCAATGTGAAAAATGCGCCGCTGAAATGAAAGGCTGCTGCACTCCTGAATGTATGCACATCGCCGCTTTGCCTTTAGAAGAACAAAAAGCCATTCGCAAAGGACAGAAAAAAGAAGACGCCCATTCGGCGTACAAAAGCCGTTTGCGTCCCAATTTGCGTGATGTTTTAGCGAAAAGAAAAGTGGACGAAGGCAAATGATTTTTTGAAGTAAAAAAGCCATTTTTCTTAGTTATCTTTGTCGCTTAACAACACGACATGGAATTATCACAACTCACAGCAATATCCCCAGTTGACGGGAGATACAGAAGAATCACCCACGAGCTAGCCGATTATTTTTCGGAATTCGCCCTGATCAAATATCGCGTACTCGTTGAAATCGAGTATTTCATTGCACTCTGCCAACATCCTTTGCCACAGCTGCAAAAGGTAAGCAAAGACGTGTATCCAGCTTTGAGAAAAATTTATGCTGAATTCACCATCGCTGATGCACAAGCCATCAAGGAAATTGAAAAAACTACCAACCATGATGTTAAAGCGGTAGAGTACTTTATCAAAGCTAAGTTTGACGCGTTGAATCTTAGTGAATACAAAGAATTCATCCACTTTGGTTTGACTTCACAAGACATCAACAACACCGCCATTCCATTGTCATTGAAGGATGCCATAACAGCAACTTACCTTCCGCTATTGCAGCAAAATATTGATCAACTGAAAGCACAAGCCAAACAGTGGAAAAACATCACCCTATTGGCCAGAACCCACGGGCAAGCAGCATCACCTACTCTATTGGGCAAAGAGATTTATGTTTATGTAGAACGCTTAGAAGCACAAATAAAACAACTCAACACTGTTCCGTTCAGCGCCAAATTTGGCGGTGCAACAGGGAATTTCAACGCACACAAAATCGCTTATCCTGAAATCAACTGGATTGATTTCTCCAACAACTTTGTCAACAACGTTTTGGGTTTACACCGATCTCAAACCACTACGCAGATTGAGCACTACGACAATATCGCTGCACTATTTGATGCCTTAAAAAGAATCAATACCATATTCATTGACCTCGATAGAGATATGTGGACATACATATCCACCGACTATTTCAAACAACAACTCAAAGAGGGCGAAGTAGGTTCATCGGCCATGCCGCACAAAGTGAATCCGATCGACTTTGAAAACTCTGAGGGAAATCTCGGTATCGCCAACAGTTCATTTGAATTTATGGCGGCAAAACTTCCTGTTTCACGCTTACAGCGCGACCTCACCGACAGTACGGTATTGCGCAACATTGGTGTTCCATTTGCCCATACGATGATCGCCTTTGCGTCAACTTTAAAAGGATTGAATAAACTCATCATCAACGAAGACAAAATTAAAGCAGACCTTGAAGACAACTGGGCTGTGATTGCAGAAGCCATTCAAACCGTACTGCGCAAAGAAGGATACCCTAAACCTTACGAAGCACTGAAGGGGCTCACCCGTAAAAATGAAAAAACCACACAAATAACCATCGCGGCCTTTATTGACACGCTAGAAATCAACGACGACTTAAAAACACAATTGAAAAAAATAAGTCCGCACAACTACGTTGGTTACAATGCCAACGAATTAAACTAAACACGTTATATTTACATCAATCAAAACAAAAATATGAAAGCAAAAATCACTTTATTCTCCTTAGCCACAGCCCTAACACTTGCATCATGCGGTGGTGAGCAAGCCACTGAGGTTGTAACAGCGCCAGCCGTTGTTGTTGTTCAAGATACAACGCCAGCTATGGTGGTTGACACATTTAAAATAGCAAGCGAAGCCAGTGAAGTAAAGTGGGTAGGCACCAAATTAACCGGCGCATCACACAATGGCTACATCAAGCTGAAAGAAGGTTGGTTGGGCATGTCAGAGGGCAAATTGGTGAGCGGCGACTTCACCATTGACCTAAGTTCTATTGTTGATTTAGATGTGAAAAAAGCAAGCGACAATTCACGTTTGGTCGACCATTTGAAATCTGCAGACTTCTTCAATGTAGACTCTTTCCCAACAGCACATTTTTTAATATCAAGTGCCACCGACTCAACAGTAACAGGAAACTTAACCCTTAGAAACATCACCAACGCAGTAACACTGCCCTTTGATGTGAAAATGATGGGCGACAGCGACATGATTGTACTTTCAAAAAAATTCTCTATCAACAGAACAAAGTGGGGCGTAATGCACGCGGCTGGAAGCATTGCAGGCATTGCGAAAGACAAGATTATTAGCGACATGATTGAACTTGAAATATCACTAAACGCTAGAAAATAACTACAATGAATTTTCATTTAAAATCCTCTGTCGCAAGGCAGGGGATTTTTTATGCACCCTCAGAGATGCGCTCGCACAGGCTCTGTAACGGGGAGAAGGCTGACGGAGAAAATAAAAATGATTATCCGGAATTGTACCAGTAGATTTATGTTTAGGGACGATTGGTCCTTCGGAGTAACTCAGGAGGACAAATGCGAACGATTTTCCACATAGTTTTTTCGAGAAGGATTGTCTTCCTGAGATTTGAGATTAACAAGAGAAACGAAGTTTCGGTCTTTGAAGGATCTATCGCCACTTCTGTTAGAGGGCTGGTACAATTGCAATAATCATAAATAAAAACACCTCGCCTTCAAATACAACTCATTACTTTTTAAATACCTGTTCATTTATTCGATAGAAGGCTTGTCCGAAATCACACGCGAAATGCGCCAGAAGAACCATAGAACCTTGGGCGTAGTTGAGGAAAAAAATGCGGCGCGTTACTCAAAACAGCTTTTCAAGAAAAGCTATTAATGTACTGCGAAGAATCTATCGCTCCTATCCTTCGTTTTAGGCGCAAGAGAGCCCATCATTTCTTTAGCCTTTTGGGTAGAATAAAAAAAGCCCCGATTTTCATCGGGGCTTTTTAAAAAATGAGTGTTTGCTTATTTCTTCACTGAATCAACAACCGCTTTGAAAGCAGCTGGGTGATGTGCAGCCAAGTCAGCAAGAGATTTTCTGTTCAACTCTAAACCTTTTGCATTGAATTTACCCATGAATTCAGAATAGGACATTCCGTGCTCACGAACACCTGCATTGATACGTTGAATCCAGATTCCTCTGAAGCTTCTTTTCTTTTGTTTACGTCCAGAATAAGCGTACATCATACCTTTCTCCACTGCGTTTTTCGCAACGGTCCAAACGTTCTTTCTTCTTCCGAAGTAACCTTTGGCGTACTTTAATACTTTTTTCTTTCTGGCTTTACTCGCTACGGAGTTTGTTGCTCTAGGCATAATTTAAGTTTTTTGATGGTCAGCGCCTTTCGGACTTGATAAGCTGAACTATCGGGTTAACAATGAACCTGGAAATTATTTTCCAATGGCTAAAATCAATTTGATGTTTCCTTCATCACCAGAGTGAACCAGTGCAGAATGCGTCAAATTTCTTTTTCTTTTTTTAGACTTCTTAGTCAAGATGTGACTCTTGTAAGCCTGCTTTCTTTTGATTTTACCAGTGCCCGTGATGGAGAATCTCTTCTTCGCGCTGGATTTGGTTTTCATTTTTGGCATAACACTTATTTAAATAAAATTTTCAATCTCTTTTACAGATTACTTTTTAGGAGTAATCATCACAATCATTTTCTTTCCTTCCAATTGCGGCATGCTTTCCACTTTTCCGAATTCTTCAAGTTCTGTTGCAAATTTCAACAACAAGATCTCCCCTCTTTCTTTGTATATGATCGCTCTACCTTTAAAAAACACGTAAGCTTTCACTTTCGCGCCATCCTGCAAGAAACCAATGGCATGTTTCAACTTAAAGTTAAAATCGTGCTCATCTGTATTCGGTCCGAAACGGATTTCTTTGATGACAACGTTTTGCGTTTTCTTCTTGATCTCTTTTTGTTTCTTTTTTTGCTGGTATAAGAACTTCTTGTAGTCAGTAATTTTACAAACTGGTGGCTCAGCACTTGGTGAAATTTCCACCAAATCCAACTCCATTGACTTTGCTAACTCAATAGCATCTCTCACCGACATTACTGACGACTCAAGTCCTTCTCCAACCACCCTTAACTCACGTCCGGTGATCTCTTCATTAATGCGATGTGGGTTTTTCTTAATGAAACGCCCACCTCTTCTTGGGAAGTTACCACCTCCAGCACCAGCTGGTTTTTTGAAGGTGTTGTTAAATCCTGGTCCGCCTACTTTTGCCATTAATATTCTAACGCTTTATTTATTTCTTCTTTCAATATGTTCGCAAACGCATCCAATGTCATCTTGCCTAAATCTTCTCCTCCGTGCTTTCTTACAGATACAACACTTTCAGCAATTTCTTTTTCACCAATCACAATCATATAAGGTACTTTTTGCATTTCGGCTTCCCTTATTTTCTTGCCCATGGTTTCATTACGATCGTCAACGAATCCGCGAATATCGGAATTATTTAGCAAACTTAAAAGGTTTTCTGCATCGGCATTGTATTTTTCACTCAAGGGAAGAATCGCCACCTGATCAGGCGTTAACCACAGCGGGAAATTTCCAGCACAGTGCTCAATCAAAATCGCGATAAATCTTTCGAGCGAACCGAAGGGCGCGCGGTGAATCATCACCGGACGATGGCGTTTGTCGTCACTACCCACATACTCCAACTCAAAACGCTCAGGCAAGTTGTAATCTACTTGAATGGTTCCGAGTTGCCATTTTCGGCCAATCACATCTTTCACCATGAAATCGAGTTTCGGTCCGTAAAACGCAGCCTCGCCATATTCAGTCACCGTATTCAATCCTTTTTTAGCAGATGAATCGATAATGGCCTTCTCAGCCTGTTCCCAATTTTCGTTGCTACCAATGTACTTACTTCTGTCTTCTTGATCACGCAATGATATTTGGGCAGTGTACTCACTGAAACCAAAAACCTTAAACACATATTGCACGAGGTCGATCACTTTTTCAAATTCTTCATTCAACTGATCTTGTCTACAAAAGATGTGCGCATCGTCTTGAGTAAAGCCGCGCACACGAGTGAGTCCGTGCAACTCCCCACTTTGCTCATAGCGGTACACAGTGCCGAATTCAGCAAAACGCACCGGCATGTCTTTATAAGAGCGCGGTTTGCTTTTGTAAATTTCACAGTGGTGTGGACAATTCATCGGTTTCAAGAAAAACTGCTCCCCTTCCTGCGGTGTTTGAATGGGCTGAAATGAATCTTTCCCATATTTCTCGTAGTGTCCTGAAGTTTTATACAATTCAACATTGCCAATATGCGGTGTAATCACCGGCAAATAGCCAGCTTTGGTTTGCGCCTTTTTCAAAAAGCCAGTAAGGCGGTCACGCAAATCGGCGCCCTTCGGCAACCACAAAGGCAAACCTTGTCCCACTTTTTGAGAAAAAGTAAACAACTCCATCTCCTTACCCAACTTGCGGTGGTCGCGTTTTTTCGCTTCCTCCAACATGGTTAAGTAATCGGTCAATTCTTTTTGTTTCGGAAATGTAATGGCGTACAAACGAGTGAGTTGCTTGCGCTTTTCATCACCGCGCCAGTACGCTCCAGCAACACTCATCAATTTCACCGCTTTGATAAAGCTGGTATCTGGAATGTGCGGACCGCGGCACAAGTCAGTGAAATTGCCTTGTTGATAAAAAGTGATTTCGCCGTCGGGTAAACCTTCCAATAATTCTAATTTGTATTCGTCTCCTTTTTCAGCAAAGTAAGCAATGGCATCCGCCTTGCGCACTTCGGTGCGTTTGAACTCGCTTTTCAAGCGCGCCAATTCCAACACTTTATCTTCTATCTGTTTGAAATCTGTTTCAGAAATTACTTTTCCACCCAAGTCGATATC
>Ga0114969_10001657_pt1 | contig 18820 bp, 8 predicted proteins | sample M_130807_MF_Meta_FD_87316 | JGI IMG/M metagenome (GOLD analysis project Ga0114969, IMG submission 87316) | Freshwater microbial communities from Lake Montjoie, Canada to study carbon cycling - M_130807_MF_MetaG | ecosystem: Environmental > Aquatic > Freshwater > Lake | place: Lake Montjoie...
GATCTGGGCGAGAAGATTTGCGAGCGATTGCGGCGGTTTGCTCATGAGTAACTAGAACGCTAGTTACATATGGACAAAAAAGAAGAGCAAACTCGTCTCTCTTCACATTTTCGTCATGCACCCACCGGCGACGAAGTTCCGCGGGCTGATCGAGCTGATGGTGGAGGCGGACCAGCGGTTGCTGAGGGACCAATTGTCCGGCAAACCCATCTGGTCGTACTGAGGGAAGGCCCATCGGGGTGCCGTACCCGAGTCGGGTGCGGTGCCAAGGCCATCGGATGGGCGCGACACCGCTGCGAGACCCGTCGCGGCAGCGGTCGGTCGGGGCGGATGGGCAGGCGCGCTTGTCGTCGAGCGATGAGTGCGTCCCCGCACTCTGCGGCCGTCGCATACCCGGGTGCCCTCGAGCGAGAGGCTTGGAATCGCGTCTCTGGGCCGTCTCCGGATGCGCCCTGCCGAAGATGCCGCCGCACGCGGGGATTGCGCGGGTCAGCCCGGTTGTGGCGAAATGAATCGGTCCCCACGATTTGCCGTCCATCGGCGGCGTCTTACCGAATCAAAATCGTCCCTATCGTCCCTATCGCCCCCATGAAGTTCACGTTCGCCACCGCCTGCGCATTCGTCGCGGCCGCCGCGCTTACCGCCGAAGCCGCTCCCAAGCGCGTCGTCGTCGTCACCGCCACCAAGGGATTCCGGCACAGTTCCATCCCGACCGCGGAAAACGTCATCATCAACCTCGGCGAGTCGTCGGGTGCCTACACCGTGGTCGATGTGGTGCGCGGCGGATCGGAGGGCAAGGACGACTCGGAAGTCGCGGAGAAGCTCACCCTGGAGAAGTTGAAGAACGTCGATGCCGTGGTCTTCGCCAACACGACGGGTGATCTGGCGATTCCGGACAAGGACGGTTTCATCCAGTGGATCGAGAACGGCCACGCGCTCGTGGGCATGCATTCGTGCTCGGACACTTTCCACGGGTATCCGCCGTACATCGCGCTGCTGGGCGGCGAATTCCAGACGCATGGATCGCAGGTCGCGGTGGACATGCACAACCAAGACCGGGCGCACCCGGCCGTGCGTCACCTCGGGCCGATCTGGACGGTTTACGACGAGATCTACGAGTTCAAGAGCTTCGAGCGCGCGAAAGTGCATGGATTGCTGACGCTCGACAAACACCCGCAGACGATGGTTCCGGGCGATTATCCGGTGTCGTGGTGCAAGAACGTGGGTCGATCCGGCAAGGTGTTCTACACGTCGCTCGGGCATCGCGAGGACGTGTGGACGGATTCGCTGTACCAGCAACACATTCTGGGCGGCATCAAGTGGGCGCTGGGGCTGGAGTCTGGCGACGGCAAGCCGACGGACACGACGAACCGGTTGTCGGCCGCCGAACGGAAGGAGGGATTCGCCCTGCTGTTCGACGGCAAGACGATGGACGGATGGAAATACCGGCGCGATACCGGCAAGCGTTCCTGGAGCGTCCAGAACGGGATGCTCTGCAACACGCTGGGCAAGGACGAGCACGGCACCGACATCTACACGGAGGCGAAGTTCCGGGACTTCGTGGTCCGGTATGAGTACCAGGTGCCGCCGGGCGCGAACTCCGGCTTCTACCTGCGGGGCCGCCACGAGATCCAGGTTTTCGACGACTACAAGACCGGCAAGCCCGGACTTGGCGGCAACGGGGCGATCTACAACGTCAAGGCCCCGTCCCTGTTCGCCTCGCGCAAGCCCGGCCAGTGGCAGCAGGCCGAGGTCCGGATCGTCGGGCAAAAAATCACCGTCGTCCTCAACGGCGTGAAAATCCACGACAACGTCGATTGCCCGAAGGGTACCGGCAGCCAGTTGGACGACAACGTCGACCAGCCCGGACCGATCCTGCTGCAGGGCGACCATGGCTCCGTCGCCTTCCGCAACATCCGGATCAAGCAACTGCGCTGAGCGCGGAGTTTCGATGCGGCGGGGCCCAAGGTGCATCGCCTTGGGCCCCGTGCGTTGGGGGATCCCTGCCGGCTAGCTTTGGCGGCGGATGTCGGGAGCCGTGGTCCGCGGACTCAGGTCCACCGCTCCTTCCCGTTGATCCTTCAGGAAGCGTTCGGTCGCCCCTCGAAGGTCGCCGACGCGGAAGCGTTCGATCGTGTCGTCGTCCCCCAACGCGTGGACGCGACCGGAATACCACTGGTGGTAAATGACTGGCTGCTCCGGTCGATCGAGGTAGGCCACGGTGCCAAAGCCGTAGTTGGTTTGGTACTGCTCGAGATACCGGATGCTGCCGGGATGATGGGCAAGGGCCTTGCAGAAAAAGGCGTAGTACGCTTCCTCCGGCTCGAATCGGTAAATTGCCGCCTTGGGCTTGGCACCGAAAAAAAACGGGGGCCTGAGGACTGCATCGCACCGGGCCTTGTTCGCGAGAATGAAGGATGGGTGGAGCATCTGGGGACTGTTGCGGAGTCGGCATTGGTCCCGGACGCCGATCAGGAGCAATTCCGGATGCCGGTGGAATTCGGCGAGGAAATGGTCCCAGTGGCCATCCAGCAGGACGGCGTCCTGGTCCATGATGACGACGTACGGTGCCCGCGCCCGGCAATAGAGCCACTGCAACGCGTTGGGATGCCCCGCTCCCGCATCGAAGCGATGCAGGGAAAGCCGCGGGCTCAACTTCGCGATCCGTGCCAGATCGGGCGATTGGGAGCCGTCGTCGACCACGATGATCTCGTAGTCCAACCCGGCGGCATGACGGCAGATGCTTTGGATGCACAGTTCCAGGAACTCGATGCAATCCTTGTGGGCCACGAGGAAGCTGAACCCCGGCCGTCGCGTGTCATCCGCCTTCTGGAGCCAAGTCCCTTCCACCAGGTCGAATCGGCATCGCACGTACCGCCACAGATCGTATCGGGTCGATGGATCCCTGGAGACGAGGATCGTCGCCTTCCTCAACAGGGCCGAAACCAACGACCGGAAGCGCATCGGTCGAGGTTGGGACAACGCGACGAAACCCACAAGGCGGCGCTGGCCTTGGCACATCATTGCATCGTGGGGAGCCAATCCGCCGGACCTCGGGGTGGGGCGTGGATGCCCCGTCGCCCCGGCTCCCCGCGGGGTCGGATGCTCGCGACGGCACGGGCTGCTACCGGAACTCCCGCGCCAGTTTCGCGGTCTGGACGTCCCACAATCGCAGCACGCCGTCCTGGCCACCGGAAACGATCCATCGCCCGTCCGGGGTCGCCGCCAGCGAGTAATTGAAATCGCGGCCGCCTTCGTAGCTGGCCGGTTTTTCGCCCGATTCCGTCACGCGCCGCAGTTCGTTCTCGCCGGAGGCAACCACGATGTCGCCCTCCGTCCCGAGGTGGGCGACGCCCGTGATTTCCTTGGGGAATCCGGCGACGGTCTTGGCCTTCTCGCCCGTGGCCAATTGCCAGAATTTCACGGAATAGTCCGCGCCGGCGCTCGCCAAGACCCGCCCATCCGCCCGCCACGAAAGCGCGAGCACATGCCCGGTGTGCCCCTCCAGTGCCGCGGATTGGCGGCCGGTGGCAAGGTCGATGATCCGGGCGAACCGGTCTGCCCCGCCGGACGCCAAGCGCATGCCGTCGGGCGAGAACGCCAGCGCCAGCACGGCATCGCTGTGCAGGTTGGTCATCGCGAACAGTTCGGTGCCGCTCCAGGGCTCCCACACCCGGATCTCGCCGCTCCGCGTCGGCTCGCCCGAACCGCTGGCCAGACGCCTGCCGTCCGCACGGAATGCCAACGCGTTCACCCGATCGGCAATGGGCGATTGGTCGTCGCCGGATCCCAAGGCATGCCGGAGTTCCCAGCGCGGAAGAAAACTCCAGATCCCCGACGTCCCGATGCCGAGGACGGCCTCGGCGCGGAATGCCAGTCGGCCGTCCTTCGCGGCCTCGTCGTCCATGGCGGAAGCGACGAGCGCACCGTTGGCGACGGACCACACGTGGACGCTGTCGGCGAATGCGGCGGCAACGAAGCTGCCGTCGGGAGACCAAGCGGCGGCAAGGGGAGGCCTCGGCCACTTTGCGGAAGGCGCGGGTCGGGTCTCGGCTCCGGCCAAACGCGTGGTTGCCTCCGCCAGGAGACGCTGCGACACCAGCTTTTGGGTGGAGGCACGCCCCAACGAGAGATCGGCCAACCGCAATTCCTCCTCGGCGGTCGACGCGCGGATCGCGGCCTTGGTGGACTCGGCCGCGGCCGGATCGACCAGGGGCTTCGCCTTGTCGACCCGCTCTTTGGCGGCCTTCACCGCGTCCGTCGGGGCCTTCGTCCGCTCGAGTCGCGCGAGCGACGCCTCGGCGATCGACAATTCCGTCCGGGCCCGGGCTTCGGCGGCGGACTTCGCATCGGCCTCGCGTCGCGCGGTGCCCAGCGCCTCGGTCGCCTTCGCGAGGCGCGTGGTCTGGGCCTCGGCCTCCTTCGTGGTGTTTTCGACGCGTCCCTTTGCGAACTCGGCATCCGACTTCGCGAGTTGGCGGATGCGCGCGGGCTGTTCCAGTGGCGAGACGAACCGGGGTACCAGATCGACGGCGCCCTGACCCTCGGGCAGGACCAGACGCAGGACGTGGTTGGTGGACCATTCGAGACGACGCTTTCCGTCCGGCGCGGCCAAAGCCCGGGCGGGAAAGCCGTTGGTGCCTTGGGCCGCCCCGCCGCCCTTGCCGGCGTGGGGCACGGAGGGCGTCCGCTGCCATAGCTTGATCTCGCGGTAGCTGCCGGAGGCGATCCATTCCCCGTCCGGCGAAATCGCGACGCTGTCCACGAGATCGCGGTGCGCGGCGGGTTGGCCGCCTTTGGCGAGCGCGGGATCGTCGAGGCGCACGAGGGGGTTGGTATGGCTGGTCTGGTGGACGAACAATTGGTTGCCGCGTCCGGCCACCGCAAAGAGTCCATCGGCGCTGATGGCCGCGGAGTAGATGGGCTGGAGGCCCGGCGGCAGCGGGTTCCAGGCGATCTCGACGTGACGTCGTTCCGAGGCGCGCGCGCCTTGGTCGATCCAGAGGGCGAGGAGGCCGAGTTCCTCGGGCCGGAGGTTCGTGGCGTTGACCTTGTTGTCCTTCGGCGGCATCCGCGGCTTCGATTGGTGGGCCGACAGCTTGAACAGCAGCGATTCCGCGGACTTGCCGGGCACGAGGGCGGGGCCGGTCTCGCCGCCCTTCAGCATGTCGGCCGGCGTTTCCAGCAACAGATCCGCCTTGGTCGTGGTCTTGTTGTGGCAGGGCAGGCAATTGCCCTGGAGGATCGGCAGGATCTCGCGGTCGAAATCCACCGGCCCGGGATGGTTTGGGCGCGCGACCGCCAAGGCCGGCGGCGCGGGATCGGCGGCGCGGAGCAACCATGACGCGAGGCACGCGACGGCGAGACGGAGGGCGGATCGGGGCGACATGTTCACTTCTTGGGAATGGGATCGACGCGCACGACGAAGGGACGCGACCACACGGTCAGCGTGACATCGCGGGGTTTGGCGCGTTCCTCCGCGGCCTTTTTGGCGGCTTCCGCCGCCTTCTTCGCCGGTTCGGCCGCGGCCTTGCGATCCGCCGGGGCCGCGGCGATGGCTTTTTCCGCCGCCTTGAGCGCGGCGTCGGCGCGGTCCACGGCCTCGGGTTGGTTGCGGTATTTCAATGCGGCCTGGCCCTGCAGCCAGAGCGTGTGCGTGCCTTCCGGCAGCTTGAATTCCGCGAGGTTCAACTCGAGCACCGCGTTGGTCGCCTTCTCCGCGAATTTCACCTCGGGGACTTTCTCGAGTGCCGGATGACCGGAAACCCTCAGCGAGAACGCCGCCATGGAATCGAATCGCCGGACCGCCGTGATCGGGATCGAGAGTTTGCTTCCCGACACCGCCACCATGGGTTCCGCGACGCCGGCCACGACCGTGAGCGGCGCGGGTTCCGCAACGACCGCGAGGGTCGTGCGCCGGGCGAGCCGGTACGCCACGGGTTCCTGGTTGAAATCCGGGACCTGCCATTTCACGGCCCCCCAGCGCGCCGCGTGCGGCTTACCGCCGGCGACGGAACCCGCCGAGCCCAGGATTCGCACGTCGGCCGTCGCCTCCGGGGCGTCGTCCCGCGCGGACAGCAACAGCCAGTCCGAGTTTTGTCCGGAGGGCAGTCGCGTGGTCGCCACCGTGACTCCGGCCGGCAAGTCGGCGCAGGTCAGCGCGATGTCCCCGGCGAATCCATCGCGCCGGAATGCGCCGACGCGCACGCCGAGCGTTTGCCCGCGCCGCAGGGCGAGACCCGCGGGGTGGAGACTGCGGTCGTCGTTGTTGGCCTTGGGCGGCGGCGCGGGCCATGCCGCCAACGCGAAACCGGGCGAGGGCCTGTGGATCGAAAGCCGGTAGGGGCGGCGCGGCGAGGTTCGCGAGACGTGCAACAGATCGCGCACCAAGACCCGGTAGGTTCCGTCCTCGCCGACCTCGAGCCGGCCCGTGCCGTCGCGCGACGCGGTGTTGAAGTCGTTGCCGCCGAGGTTGGTTTCCCCATCGCCGATTTCGGAGACGTCGTTCCACTTCGATGTTCCGTCGGCGCGTTGGATCACCGCGTGGGGATCCACGGGTTGGCCGAGGCCTTCGGCCACCAGCTCGACCTGGAACACATCGCCCTTCCGGGCCTTGAAGGCGATGCCCGACACCTCGCCGGGGTGCGGGAAGATGCCCCCGAAATCGATGGGAACCGGGACTTCCGAAAGCCCGCCCGGCAACCGGTCGCGTTGCTTGCCCGGCGCCGGGACAGGTGCCGCAACCACGCTCTGCGCGGTCAACCCAAACACCAGCGGATTCGAAATGCCGTTGGTCGCGGACCATTGCCACGCCCATGCCGCGACGCCCGCCTGTCCGGGCCTTTCGAGTTGGTCCGCGGGCCACACAGCGGGATCGGGATCCATCGGCGCCGGAATGTCGGCATCCACCACCTGCAGGGCGCCGCCGTCCGCGCCGTGGAATGGCGTCGCCCGGCCGCCGGGAAGATTCCGGCCGAACAGCGCGACCCGGTTGGTGGTTCCGCCCCGCAGCACGCACGGCACCGCGAAATCGAGGGTCGGCCCGGACTCCAGCGTGATGCTGCAGCCGTAGGTGTCGCCGCCGCGGAACAAATCGTCGGCCAATTGGAGCAGGAAGGAGCCGTCGCCCGGGGCCGTGAAATCAAGCCAGCCGAGCCGGCGGGTCCGCGCGAGCTCGGCGCCCGCGGCATCGAACACCGCGAGGTTGGGCGCCAGACGGGAATCCAATCGCGCGGCCTCGGCCCGCGCGACGAGGCGCTCGCCCTTGCGCGCGTCGAACCGGAACCAATGCGTGTTGCCGGCAACCACCCGCGCGTGGAACGCGTGGGCGCGATCGATGCCCGCCGCGGCCGCCACCGTCGTGTTGGTGGCCGGCACGACCACGACCGGTTTCGGTCCGACCAGGAATGTGACCGGCGCCGATGCGCCGAATCGCCCGACGAACCGCGCGTCCACCGCGCCGGCCGGGACGTCCGCGGGGACGACGACGGCGAACGCGGCGGGATTTCCCGGCACCGGCGTCCCGACGATGCGGCGGTCCGAGAAGACCAATGCCCTGGGATCGTCGAGGTCGGTTCCGGACAGCATGACGGTGTTGGTGGAACCGGGGGAGCCCCCGGCCGGGAACAACCACGCCAACCGCGCCGCCGGCAATTGCGCGAGGAGCGCCGTCTGGAGCAAGACCCCGGCGAGCGCGGCGGGAACGAGTGTCGGGGTCCGGACGGGCGCGGACCGGCGCGGGTGGAGTGGCATGGTATCGGGCAAGCGGCGGTCGGGGCCCCCGCGCGTCGGCGTCGTCGGACGCCGACGCCGAAGGGCCCGGGAGGGCGTGGATTCGGACGCCCCCATTCGGCTCAGTGGTTGAAAAGGAATTCCTTGGTGTTGAGCAACGCCCACACGGCGTCCTCGAATCCCTCGCGCCGCGCCTTGGCGCGCGTCGCGTCGTCCTTCGCCGCCGCGGTCTTTTTGGCGATGTAGCCGGTGGCGAACGCGATCTCGGCATCGCGCGGGTCGCGCGAGAACGCGATCCGGTAGAGCGTGCGGAGCCGGGCGTCGTCGCTCGCCTTGGGATCCGCGACGAGGGCCGCGGCGCGTCCCTGGTCGGCGGCGATCTTGGTCTGGATGTCCTTGGAATTGAGCAGGTGCAACGCCTGGCTGAGCGAGGCATCGAGGCTGCGCTCGCATTCGCACGCGCTGCTGGCCTCGGGCCGGCCGAACACGGTGAGGAAATAGTTCGCCGCGTTGAAACTGTTGTCCGGGAGCGCGACGGCCCGCGTTCCCACCGGCATGCCCTCGAACCTCGACTCGCCGCCGACCACCGTGTTCACCGCGTCGTGCAGGACCTCCGCCCCGAGTCGCCGCGGATAGAACCGGGCGAAATGATGGCGGTCCCGGGCGTTGTGCGCGTTGGGTTCCGCCGAGAGTTGGTACGTCGTGCTCGTCGCGATGGTCCGAACGAGGTGGCGCAGGTCGTGCCCGTGGGCGACGAAATCGGAGGCCAACGCCTCGAGCAACTCCGGGTTGCTCGGGGGGTTGGTGTCGCGCATGTCGTCCTCCGGCTCGACCAGGCCGCGTCCGAGGAAATGTTTCCAGTAGCGGTTCGCCAAGGCCTTGGCGAACCACGGGTTCTTGGGCGAGGTCATCCAGTCGGCGAGGGCGAGGCGGGGATCGTCGTCGACGTCGAGTTCGCCGATCGGCGCGCCGAGACCTGCCGGCCGGACCGGTTTGCCGGTCTTCTTGTTCGTGGTCTGGGCGATGCCGCGCCGGTGGAAGACCACCTCTTCGCCGGGTTGGCTGCCGGCGCGCCTGCCGACCTGGGAGAAGAACGCGCCGAAGCTCCAGTAATCGGCCTGGCTCCACTTCTCGTACGGATGGTGGTGGCACTGCGCGCACTGCAACCGCTGGCCGAGGAACAACTGCGCCGAGTCCTCCAGTTGTCCCTGCAGCGTGCTCACCTGCCGGTACCACGCCACCGGCGGGTTGTCCGACATGTCGCCCGATGCCGACACGATCTCGCGCACGAACTGGTCGTACGGCGTGTTGCGCAGCAGTTGGTCGCGGATCCAGCCGTGGAACGCGAAGTTGCCGCGCTGGTGTTTCGCATCCGCCCGCTTGTTCCGCAGCACCGCGCTCCACGTGTTCGCGAAGTAATCCGCGTAATCCGGCGAAGCCAACAGCCGGTCGACCACGGCGTCGCGTGCCCGGAGCCGGGCTTCCGATTGCACCGGCCCGCCGCCCGGCGAGGTCGCGCCCGCGCTGTCCCCGGCCCGCGCTGCGGGGAGGAAGGCGGCGAGTTCGGCGGGGGTCGGCAACCGGCCGGCGATGTCGACCGTCGCGCGGCGCAGGAACGTCGCGTCGTCGCACACCGCGCTGGGAGGCATGCCGACGACCTTCAACTGGCGGAAGACCTGTTCGTCGACCGCGTTGCGAGCGATCGGCAGCGTGCCGACGGGGGCGCCGAGCGGGATGGTGCCGCGGAAGGTGGCGACCTTGCCCTGGTACCGGACCATGATCGCGACCTCGCCCGTCTGGTTGAAGGCCTTCACGAGGCCTTGCTCGTCGCACCGGGCCAGATCCTTGTCGTTCGGTTCGTACAGGGACCCGCGGGTGACGTCTTCCGTCGAGCCATCCGTGTAATGCGCGGTGACCACCAACTGCTGCTCGGCCTCGAGCGACAACATCCGCGTGGTCGGGAACACCTCGATGCGGTCGACGGTCGGCGCGTCGGCGCGGCCGCTCGGCAGGCCCTGGCGGATCCAGCGGACGAGCTGGCGATAGTCGTCGGACCCGGGATCGATGCGTTTGCCGCCGCCGTGGGGTAGCTGTGCGGCGGCCTTGGTGAGGAGCAGCGAGCGTTCGGGCGAGGCCGGGAAAACGCGGCGTCCGCGCGCCTCCTTCACGAGGTGTTCGTAATCCTCGCCGGGTTCGAAGCCGAGCAACGACAACCGGAAGCCGTTTTGCCCGGCCGCCTTCCCGTGGCAACCGCCGCCATTGCAGCCGTTCTTCGTGAAGATCGGCACGATCTGGTTCGCGAAATGGACCGGCGAAACCTCGGCGGCGCGCTCGACGTGGACCGGCAGCGTGGCGACCGATCCGTCCTTGGCCTTGGCGGCGATCACCGCGTCCCCGTCGGCGCGCGGCGTCACCCGGCCCGACGCGGTGACGTCGACGATGCCCGGTGGCGAGGAGGACCAGACCACCTCGCGGGTGGCATCGCGGTCGGTGCCCGCGGTGGCGAGGAGTTGCTGTCGGGCATCGGCCGTGACCAGGACGAGCTTCGGGCTGGCCCCGCGGAACTGGATGGAGACGGGGCCCGCGGCGGCGGGAAGCGCGGCGGCGAGGCAAAGCGTGGCGAGAAGGGACTTCATGGTTCCGTTCGGTTCATCCGACCAATTCGCGCATGGGCTGGCAGCCGTCCGGCACGAGGTACTGCGGGCGTCCCGTGAGATCCGGGATGGCCACCTTGTTCACGTCGATTCCGAGGGTGTGGTAAAGCGTCGCGAAGACCTCGCCGAACCGGACCGGCCGTTCGCTGGGTTCGCCGCCGAGGCGATCGGTCGCGCCGATCACCTGGCCGACCTTCATGCCGCCGCCGGTCAGCAACGCGCAACTCGCGCGCGGCCAGTGGTCGCGGCCCGCATCCTTGTTGATCGTCGGCGACCGGCCGAACTCGCCCCACACGATCACGCTCACGTCCTGCGACATCCCGCGGTCGTGCAGGTCCTCGATCAACGCGGCGACCCCCTGGTCGAGCAGCGGCAGGTCGTTGCGCGCGTTGCCGAAATTGTTCCCGTGGTAATCCCAGAAGCCGTACGCGACCGTCACGAACCGAGCGCCCGCCTCCACCAACCGGCGGGCCGTGCAGAATTGTTCGTTGAGCATCGGCGCGGCGTCGCCATGGACCTTCGCGTCGCCCTTGCCGTACTTGGCGAGGACCCTCGGGTCTTCTTTCGACAGGTCGAGCGCCTCCAGCAAGCGGCTCGAGGTCAGCATCCCGAACGCCTGTTGGTTGAACCCGTCGATCCCCTCCATCAGCCCGCTCGCGTCGACGTCCCGACGGAACCGGTCGAAGCCCGACAGCAACGCCCGCCGGTCGGCCAACCGCTCGGTGGTCACCCCGTTGAGCACCATGTCCGACTTCGCGTCGGCCGCCGGCCGGAAGGCATCGTGCGAAACCCCGACGAATCCGGGCGTGGCCGCGTTGTAGGGCCGGTGCTTCATCTTCGGCTCGAGACCGATGAACGCCGGGACCGCGGGGTCCTGCGGCCCGAGGACCCGCGAGACGCAGGCACCGATCGTCGGCCAACCGCCCGGCGGTTGGTTGCCCTTGCGACGCCCGGTCTGGCACATGAAATCGGAATGGTCGTCCACCGCGTCGGCGATGGAACGGATCACCGTGTACTTGTGGGCCAACCGCGCGAGGCGGGGCAGGTATTCGCAGATCTGGAATCCCGGCACCGTGGTGGGGATGGGCTTGAACTCGCCGCGGATCTCGGAAGGCGCGTCCAGCTTGAGATCGAAGGTGTCCTGGTGCGGCGGGCCACCGGGGAGATAGATCATGATCACCGCCTTGCGCGACGGGCGGGACCCGGACTGGGATTCCGCGCGCAACAGGCCCGGCAACGCGATTCCCCCCATTCCCAGCGCTCCGATGCGCAGGAAATTGCGCCTCGAAAAGCCGTCGCAAAAGCCACTCGAGGGTCCGGGGATGGTGAGCATGGGGAATGATTACAGCGGATGGCCCCGCCGCGCCAACCCCGGGATTGGGGAATTTTGCGCCGATTCCCCCTCACCGTTTGCCGAACGCGTACAACGTCGACGCGGTGCGCACGTACAGTCGCCCGTCCGCGATGGCCGGCGTCGCCACCACGGATTCTTCCAGCGCGTTCCGGGCCACCACCTCGAGCGTGTCGCCCGCCCGGTACACCACGCCCACGCCCGCCTGCGAGAACACGCACACCATCCCGTCGGACGCCACGGGCGAAGCGTAATTGTCGCCGGTCGCCCCGAGCCGCTGTTGCTGATAGTGGGCCCTGCCCGTCCTTGCGTCGAGGCAGGTCGCCAAGCCGCCGTTCCGCACCAGATACAGCCGGCCATCGTGCCACAGGGGCGTCGGGCAATACGGAAGCCCGCGCGGGTGGGTCCAGACCACGTGGGTCGCGGTGACGTCGCCGTGGCCGCCCGGCCGCACCGCGAGCGCCACGTTCCGCGAGGCATCGAACGCGTGGGCCGCCGCCTCGTACTCGGCCCGGGTCAGCCGCCCATCCTTGTTCCCGTCCAGATACACGAAATGGGTCCGCGCCGGTCCCCCCGGGGCTTCGTCCCGCGCCAACACCCCGTCGTGGTCCGCGTCGCCCTCGGCGACGAGGCTCTCCCATGACGGCATGCGCGACACCCCGGAGCCCGAGGTCCAGCCCGCGGCGAACACCCACCCGTCGTCCCCGGCCACCGGCGAGCTCACCATCTCGTTGGGCAATCCGTCTACGTGCCACGCCTCGGCGCCGTCCTTCAACCGGTACGCGGTCAGTCGCAGCGAGCCCGCCACCACGGCGATCTCCGGATCGGTCGCCGGCCAGGCCAGCGGTGTCGAAAAGCCGCGCCGCGCCGCGGGGCGTTGCGTGCGCCAGACCTCGCGTCCGGTGCGCTTGTCGACCGCGAGCAGATACGATCCCACGTCCTGGTCGCAGTTGAGGAGCACCAGGTCGCCCGCGATCACCGGCGAGGTGCCGGCACCATGCTGGGTCAGGGGATTCGGCAACGGCAGGCGCCATTGTTCCGTGCCGTCCGGGGCGAAGCTGGCGAGGCCGAACGGGCCGAAATAGACGACGACCCGTTCCCCGTCGGTGGCGGGCGTTGCCGTCGCGGGATTGCCGAGACGGGCACCGTGTTCGATGGGGCCCGCGGGCAGGGCGCGGCGCCACAGGGGGTGGCCGTCCGCGCGGGAATGGGCGAGCACCAGCAGTTGGTTGTCCGCGAATCCGGTGAGGAACACGAGCGGGCCCAGCAACGTGGGCGACGAATTGCCGCCGGGCACGGGCACCTTCCACACGACGTTGGTATCCGGTCCGAACCGGACGGGAAATCCGCCGGAGGCGACGCCGGACGCGTGGGGTCCGCGGAACTGGGGCCAATCGGTCGCCGAAGCCCGGGGGGCGGCGTTGGCGAGCGTCAGGACGGCGACGAGCGCGGCGATGCGGGGGAACGGGGACACCGGGGAACAAAGACCCGATCCAGCGGGCGGGGACAACCGCAATATGCGGTGGCCGCGGGGAGGGGAGAGTTCCCGACGGTCAACGGATCCGTGGCAGGGCGTGGCGGAAGACATACGTGCCGATTTGCCGACCCGTCTTCAGCCCGTCGACATTCGCGCCCAGGAAGTGGATGCCGCCGTAGATGCGGCTCATGCCGGCTTCCTGGGCGGCTTCCGAGAAACGACGGTACCGTCGCTCGGTGCCGAACAAGCCGTCGGATCGCAGCGCGAAGGCAAAGCGGTCGCCGCCGGCATAGGCCTCGAGCAACGCGGCCGCGGCCCCGCTGAAAGTGCTGTGTCCCGACGGGTATTCGGGAAACGGCGGCGTGACGAGGAGCGGTCGCCATTGGGGATCGGGCGCGGTGTCCGGATTGCCGTCCGATGCCGCGGCGCGGATGGCGGCGATGGGGCGCCAGTAGTTGTGGGCGTACTTGGCGTCCCAGCAGGCTATGCCGGCGTCGGCGAGGGCGAGGTTGAGCAACGCGAGCAAGCGGGCGGTTTCGGCCGTCGAGAGCTTCCGGGCCAGGGCGAGTTGCTGGGCCACCTCGTTCCAGCGTCCCGGCGGCGATTCCGTGCCCACGCCATCGGCCCAAAACCAGGCGATCTCGGTTTGCTCGCGGGTCCGCGCGGTGCCGTTGGTGGCACCGAGCGATTTGACCTGGTTGAACTGCCGGGCCCATTCGGCCCCCGCGAGTGGCGTCGGTCCCGGGGGACGGAACTGGTCGGGGCGCGCTAGGACGAACGGTTTGAGCGACGCCCACTGGGGGAGCAGCGCGCTTTGGAACAGCGGGGGCGTGGGTTCCCAACGCCCGGGGCCGGGCGACGAGCGGAACTCGACGCCGTAGGTCGCGCCATCCAGTTCGCGCTCGCGAAGGATGTCCAGGGCGACCCGCCGCCCCCACGCGAGACCGGCCGTGCGTTCGGTGCCCTCGGGAATGCCGACGAACTGTGCCTCGAGGGCCGCGTCGAACGTGGGGGTGAAGGCGGGATAGGAATACCGCAGCACATGGTTCGCGGCGGCGGCCAACGCCGCCTCGCGGGAAAAGGCGGGCGGCGGGTTGGTGTGGGATCCATAGGCGGCATGGGTGCCGTCCGGACCCTGGATCGCATCGTGAATGGCGACGTGCAGGATCGCGAGATGGCGCGATGCCGCGGGGGGTGGCGTGTTGGCGAAGCGGATGGCGTCGAGCGCCAACGCATTCCACTTCAGCACCGGGTTGGCAGCCCAGGCGGCCGACGCGCAAAGCAACCACAACCACACCGATGCCGCCCGACCGCCGGGACGTTTCATGGCAACGCCGGTCCCCAGCCGGATTCGGTTCCCACCCGGTGGTACCGGCTGGTGCCGGTGGCGCCGAGTTCGTTGTCGCCCCACGCCCACAGCGAGCCGTCGGATTTCCGGGCCATGGAATGGTAGGCGCCGGCCGCCACGGCGACCCAATCCGTGTCCGACCCGATGCGCACGGGTTGGGCGCGGTTTTCCGTGGTCCCGTCGCCCAATTGGCCGTGGTTGTTCCGGCCCCATGCCCAAAGGGAGCCGTCCGCCCGGATGGCCAGCGAATGCTCGTAGCCCGCATCCACCGCGGTCACGTCGGCCAGTCGTGGGTTGAGGGTCGGCACGCCGTGGGTCTCGGTCGTCCCGTCGCCCAGTTGGTTCTCGCGATTCCGGCCCCAGCCCCACAGCGAGCCGTCGTTCTTCACGGCCAGGGCATGCGTGGTCCCCGCGGATACCGCGCGCCAATCGTTGTCGGTGCCAACCCGCGCCGGGGTCGGGTTGTCGGGCCCCCCGTTGTTCCCCAGTTGGCTTTCCGAATTGCCACCCCAGGACCACAGGGAACCGTCGCCCCGTACCGCCAGGGAAAAACCGTCGCCCGCCGATGCCTGCACCACGCCCGTGCCCAGCGCGTCCACCCGGACCGGTGCCGGGGAACCGTCCGCCGGACCGGCACCGATCTGGCCGGAAGCGTTGTCGCCCCAGGCCCAAAGCGCGCCGTCGACGGTGATCCCGAGCGAGTGCCCCGACGAGACGTCGACCCGGAGCCAGTCCGTCCGGGTTCCGATCCGGACCGGGGCGAATTCCCAGCCGCCGGCCGAGCCGGTCCCGACCTGTCCGCGGAAATTTTCTCCCCAACCCCAGAGCGTCCCGTCGGTGCCGACGGTCTGGAAGTGGCTGCCGACCGCAATGACGGCGGGGGTCGCGGCGAGGGCGACGGGCACCGGGAAGATGTGGGTTTCGAAGGTGCCGTCCCCGAGCGGGGCATTGCCCCAGACGGCGACGGTGGGCGTGGCGCCCGGCAGTTGGCGGATCCCCGCCGAACGGAGGTTCCCGGCACCCGCTGCCAACCAGGGGCCGCCGTCGATCCGCGACGGTTCCCGGGGATCCTGTCCGGTGCGTCCGATACCGAGTTGGCCCGCGGCGTTGTTGCCCCGGCCGAACATCCTGCCGTCGCGATCCACCAGCAGCGTGTAACCCCCGAACGTGCCCGCGATCGCCGCTTTCCATCCGCCGCCCCCGACGATCCGCCGCGGTACCGGGAGTCGTGCGGGTTGGTCGTCGGCCAGTTCGCCGGCGTCGTTGCCGCCGAATCCCCAGACGCTGCCGTCGAGCTTCAGGACGACGGTGTGGAACGAGGAGCAGCTGGCCGACCACCAATCCGAATCGGCCCCGGACCGCGTGGGCTGGGTGCGGAGCGCGAAATCGCCGAGCCCCAGTTGGCCGCCCGAATTGATGCCCCAGGACCACAGGGAGCCGTCGCTCCGGATGCCGAAACTGGAATCGGCCGCGGCGGCGACGCTTTCCCAGTCGGCACCCGAGCCGATCCGGCGGGGATCGGGGTGGTCCCCGAGGGTGCCTTCGCCCAACTGTCCGAAATGGCCGTCGCCCCAGCCCCACAGCGTGCCGTCGTTGCGCACGGCGATTCCATGGTTCCGGCCGGCGGCGACCGAACGCCACGCCGATCCGGGAAGGATCTCGGTGGGCTGGAGTTGGTAGATGCTCCCGCCGCCGCCCACTTGGCCGAAAAAGTTCACGCCCCACCCCCACAGGCTGCCGTCGGCACGCAGCGCCAGACTGAAGTCGTCCCCGGTCGCGATGGACGACCAGTCGGTCGCGGTGCCCACCCGGGTGGGCACCGCTTGGTCGGCCTTGTTGCCGAGCCCCAGTTGTCCCGCGGATCCGTCGCCCCAAGCCCAAAGCGATCCGTCCGAGCGGAGCGCCAGATTGTGCCGGGGTCCCGACGACACCGCGGTCCATTGGGTCTCGTTGCCGATCCGCGTCGGCGTCGGATGCGGCGTCTGGTCGCCGGTCCCGACCTGCCCGTCGTCGTTGCCGCCCCACGCCCAGAGCGAGCCATCGTTCCGGGTCGCCACGGCATGGAGGGCACCGCCCGAAAGGAACCGCGGGGCGCGCGCCACCGCGGCCATCGTCAGCGTGCCCGCATCGGCCGTCCCGCCCGCGCCGGGCTCCAGTCCGGAAACCGCGGCGAAGGTCCTTCCCTGCGCGTCGGTCCGGCGCGCGATCACGTCGAAGGGCCCGAAGGCCGTGGGCACGCCCGCGAATTCGAAGCGTCCGTCCACCCCCGTCTCGGCTGGCGGCACAGCGAGCCCGGTGAGCGTGACGATTACTCCCGCGGCCGGGGTGCCGTCCGGATTGCGGACCATGCCGGCGACGTTGGCCGTGGTCGTCGCGCCGGGGGCGACGTCGATCACCGCGGTCCCGGTGGCTCCCTGGTTGGATGCCGTCAGGATCGCGCGACCGGCGCGGATGGCCGTGACGTTGCCATCGGCATCCACGCTGACGACGCCCGGATTGCTGACGCGGAACGTGGTGCCCACCGCGGGCGAATTCAGCTCGCCGGTCGAGCCATCGCCAAACCGGGCGACCGCGTGCAGCCGGGTCTTCGCGCCGAGGGCGGACAGGATGTTGTCGTCGGCGACCAACTGGATCGACTCGGGCAACAGGGGCGGCACATCGGAAAACACGAGGGGCGGTGCCGCCACGACCTGCGACTGGAGGAGGCGGAAAAACCCGCTGGTGGCATACCGGTTCTTGCCGCCGTCGTCGCTCACCGCGATCACCCGCAGCAGGTCGTCCCCGACGAAATCGGGAGGATCGCCGGGGTTCGCGCCGAAGACGTCGGCCACGGAAATGTTGCCGATCCGGAAATTGCCAAGGACATCGGCGTTGACCGTCTGGGATCCGATTTGCACGCGCCAGGTGGGGTCCAGACGACCGGGCCGGGCGAGGCCGGGCGAGATGAGCGCGGCCGCCTCGAAATCGCCCGTGCCGTTCCCGTCGGTGTCCGGCGACAGGGGGTCGAGTTGCAGGAAGAACTCCACGAAGTTGTTCAGACCGTCGCCGTCGGGATCGGCGAACGTGTCGGAGGGATCGGTCGGATCGAGTCCGACCGCGCGTTCCCATTCGTCGGGCAACAAGTCGCCGTCGAGATCGAGATAGGGGGCGACGGGCCCGTCGGCGGGCCGGGCGGAACGGCGGGCGGCGGCGAACGCGGCGAAGTTGCCGCCGGTCTGGCAGACACAGGCCGCCTTCTGGGCGGGGTCGTAGGCGAGGGGTCCGCCGAAGATCGACACCATCTGGTACAGGGCGAACGCGCGTTCCTCGCAGATGAAATGCCCGACCGGATTGTTGGCCGCCGCCTGGTCGCAGACCGCCATCATCTCCACCAGGAACTGGACGTCGCAGTGGTTCTTCGCGGCATGGCAGGTGCCGTAGCAGATGTCGTGGTGGTCGCACGGGACCGTGAAGCAGAAGGGGACGGGCAGGCCGATGCCGGGGAACGGCGGGGGAATGAGCCCGCAGTTCGTGAATTTGTTCCCGCCGCCCATCGCCGCCGCGCCGCACCCGTTGGAAGTCGGGACGGGTGGCTCGCACTTGTGGCAGTCGCCGGCGACCGAGTAGGGCGGGCAGTTGCAGCCCCACCCGGCCAGAGTCAGGCCGGCATTGGGATCGGTGACGATCTGGGCGCCGTCTTCGGAGACATGGCCGCTCGACACGATCTCGAACCGTTCGGTGTCGTGGTTGAAACTGAGGAAATACGCCACCGAACCCGCGGGCAGACCGCTCATGTTCGGGTATTCGATGCGAACCGCCTTGTCGCTGTCGAAGGTCGAGCCGCCCGGTTGCAGGGTCCAGGCGAACGGCGGCGAGACGCCGTCGGGCATCGGCATCGGGATCTTGTCGTGGTGGACCTGGTTCAGCGAGACGAGGGCGGGCCGCTCCGGTGTGACGCGGACGCCGTCGGCGTGGTGCATGGAGTTCGAGCGGATGACCATCCGCAGGCCCGCGATGCCGGAGCAGGTGACGGCAAGGTCGTGGGTGCCGTCGTAAAGGGTGGCGTTGGCCGGGTCGAGACGCGGCAGCAGGACGGGCGTGGGAAGGGAGTTCTCGGCGTTGGCCACCGTGACGATGCCGTAGCTGAGCGCGGGGAAGCTGTTGGTCGGAAGGGTCCGGTTGCCGACGCTGGTGGCGGTGGTCCCGTTGACCCGGAGGTGTCCCATGCCACCCGGGACATGGTTGAAACGGAACCGTCCCTGGACGTCGCTGAACGTGCC
>Ga0114969_10001659_pt1 | contig 18813 bp, 13 predicted proteins | sample M_130807_MF_Meta_FD_87316 | JGI IMG/M metagenome (GOLD analysis project Ga0114969, IMG submission 87316) | Freshwater microbial communities from Lake Montjoie, Canada to study carbon cycling - M_130807_MF_MetaG | ecosystem: Environmental > Aquatic > Freshwater > Lake | place: Lake Montjoie...
CAGGAGCAGCAGGAGCAGCAGGAGCAGCAGGAGCAGCAGGAGCAGCAGGAGCAGCAGGAGCAGCAGGAGCAGCAGGAGCAGCAACAGCCCTCAATAAATATGCTGACTCCGTTTCCTGAATATCCTTATTAAGATTTGGGTGATATGCGAAACTGCCAATCGACTTTTCTAAGCCCAAGCATGCATACTTGTTTTTATCATCCTTATTTTCCTCGTAGTTAAGTGCACAGTCAACTGCAACTGTTTTCATCATTATTTGCAATGAATTCAATACGCGTTCCTTTCGCAAACTAATAATGAGAACCTTCTGATCACTTGTAATAATAATTTCACGTGTGTTATCCTCTAGTAAATCATTCCTGGCCCCACCACCCTGTAGACCTTTATCACCTGGTCTATTTTGCAAATTCGGCGATTGCGAATTCGGCGGCGTTACTAAATCTGGCATATTATCATCTGGGAGGTCCCGTCGAACTCTATTAAATAATTCCAACATTAACGGTTCATCTTCTGATGACTTATCATAAATATCATTTTGCCCTGTTGAACTCAAGAGCGCAGCCAATTGTTTATCAGCAAACTTCGTTTTTAAAGCCTTAGTTATTATCGATGCAATATATTTGTCAAACTCTCGATATTTTTTATGACCACTTTCTTTAGCAAGTTTCTTTGCTTCTTCTGCTGTTTTAGCAGCCCTTATTTTTTCTTGCCAATCAGGATCTGAATTTTCGAATTTCATCGCTTGATAAATGTGTTCTATTGACGGATATGTAAACGTTCCAGAATCAGATGTATACGTAACAGGAATCAATGCCGAATTACTCAGAAGTTTAAATTCATCTACTATAATCTGTTGCCCCTTGGTCTCTACTAACCCCTTGTTTACGCCAACAATAATATTTCTATCGGGTGCTACAGGGTTTGCCGCTGTGAATTTGCTTTTTGCATACACCACTGCTGCTGCACCACCGCCACCACCACCGCCACCGCCAGCCGTTTCTCCAGAAACTCCAACCTCTTCCTCGTCCTCCGATTCCATTGCACCAAAATCGACTTCCGTCGGTTGAGCCTGATCACCGATTGCAGCCGGCACAAGATACTCACGCAGTTCTTCGCGAACCTGCTCCATAAGTTTCCCCAGACGGTTCTTACCCTTACCCGTGCGCCCTTCGCCCCAATAAGCATTCACCGACGCATGGATAAGAGGTCTCTCGCCCGTCGATTTAAGAAGATCCAGGAGCCCGCGATTCTGTTGGAACTTCGCCCTTAGGCCCTCCAGTAAGACTCCCTCACGCACCTTCTCCCAATCTGCCCTTATAGTGTGCTCTTTGCTCTTACCTAATTGCTTTGCCTTTTTCGCGTCTTCAGACACACGTATAGCCTCCTGCCAAGGTCCATCGCTCGTAAACTTCATCGCCTGGTAATAATGTTCCAGTGTCTTATAACGCTTCCCTGCCATCACAATGGGTGACGGAGCAAACGTGGAGAAGCCACGATATTCATTGACGAGTTTGGTGGCAAATTTCACAGGCCCTTCCGTGGTTGCCTCTGCACCCGCAGGAGTAGTTGGCTCAGGTAAAGACTCGGCCTTTGTGAATTTCATCTGCTGTCCTCCTGCTTCTGTCGGCTGAACCATGTCAGGTATAGGAACACCAAGCATGGCTGCATCCTGTGCCGAGAAACGGTCACTGCGCTCCACAGTCTTATCGACCGCCTGGGCGACCACAGCCTCCTCCGGGATGATCGTGCAATATGTGTAAATCTCGACGTTTTGCTGATCGTGCGGCAGGTCGACGTGGGAGCATATACGCACAGCACGCCCCTTCACCTGCTGTGTGCGCACGGAGTTCCAGTAGGGCTCCATGATATGAACACCGCGAACAGTCTTCAAGGAGAGACCCTCGGCGCCCGCCGCTGTAATACCAAATACGCGGCAGAGGCCACCGTCAAAGTTATTCTCCCATTTCGCATCTTTGAGAATCTTCTCCATGGCCGGAGGCAACTTGTCCAGCCTGGCATTGAAGAGATTGACGGCCGCGCTCCGCTGTTCCTTTGATCCCACGCCGGTGAACTCGATATAGCGATTCTCTTTCACCTTCGGGCCTTTTGCCAGAGAGGCCGCTGTGGTATCGCTGAATTTCAGTTTTCCGTCCTCACCTGTTACTATTTCGATTGGCACAAAGCCATTTGCTTCCATACAGATTCCAAATATACCGAGGCCCTCCATTTCCAAAAATGTGGAATAGACCAGACTCGAGCCCGGTAATCCCATAATACGCCTCAGCATTTCTGCAAACTTGGGGCTGTATTTATCCAGATTACTCTCCGGCGGACCGTCGAGTTGCAGATGGGTCTGACCCATATCGCGCAACTTCGCTTTAACCAGCCGAATATCCCGGCGATAGGCATCCTTTGCTTCTTTGCTCCCTCTGATGAGCATTTTCTTTGCTGTAGTGCCTGCAGCGGCCTGGGCCTCTTCATCCTCTTCATCTACCACAGAACCAGCATCACCCTCGTCCCGACCAGCAACCTTCCCCTCAATATCGGCCTCGACAATCTTATCACGATCCTTACCCGTCTCAACGTCCTCCTCCTCTTGGTTATTTGGTCTAGGTCGCGTTAATCCCTCCGGTAAGGCAAAATTGCAGACCTGTCTGCTGCCCATGCGATAGTTGCTCGGTGTCTTCATCGCCGCTATTTCGCCAATTTCTGCCCAGATAGCATCAGCGGCATTCAGATCTGCCTTAGGTTTCTTCATTTCAATCTGGATTTCTTGGTTACGCACCTTATTATACATCTTGAGTGCGTAGTCCGTCAGAGGAATGGGGACAATCTCATCCTTTGTCACCGTCGGCATAACATTGCCCTGTATTCCACGATAATAGGATACAAGGCCACGAACCCGTTTCTGTAGCACTTGCACATTCTTGAGTGTTATACCGTCCTCCTGCAGAAACGCTGCCCGGAAGAGAGTGTCCCAGGTCGGCAAGAGTTCCTGGGCTTTCATGGCAGGTGTCCCAGTTACAGTGATTTTCTCTGCTTTTAGACTGAGTGCGAATTTTTCCCAGACTTGCTGCAGCGTAGATATAGGTTCGAGAGGGTCGCGGCGCTTAATTCCCAGGATTTCCGGGGCAGATTTGTCACCTGGCTCCAAGCCGAGAACCTTCGTGAATTGCTCGGGTAAGCGTGTCACCATTACATTGATAGTGGGATTGCCTTCGGATGTCGCGAAGAAGACTGTGTCTAGCGAGTCATCTTTGGTTACTAGATCTCTGACATAGTCGCGCACATCCCGATCTCTTTCTGCGACCACGTTGAATTCGATGGTTTGTATGGGTCCGTGCATAATATTCATCATGATACCCAGTTCCTCAGGGAAATTAATCAACGGCGTTCCGGAAAGGCCGATGATTTTACAGTTCTTCGCGTTCATGAAGAGGCGATAGAACAAGTAGCCGCGGCTGTATTTTCCGTCTTGGCCACATTGGGAGAGAGGGATGCGATCGGGCGTCAGAGTTTCCTTAGGGACCGCCTTTGTAAAGGGTTGCTCTAGAGTGCCTTGAATGAGACGCGTCAGATTGTGAATCTCATCGACGACAATGACAGAGTTGTCGAATATATCTGGTGTGTCACAGACCATTGACTTCAGATCTTTTGCAGTGATTCCGTTGTAGTTGATGAACTTGATACGGTTGTTGATAGTAGCCTTCAACTGTGTCTGGATCTCGTCCTTTTCTTCCGGGCTTAGACTGTCGAAGTTGGGTGTGGCCTCGAAATCGGGAACCCATATTTGTGTAAGTTGCTTACGACCCTTGCCTCTCTTGGCAAAGAAGGTGTCAGGTATACCATAGACATTCTGTGCAAACATGCGGACCATATGTGGATCTGGAGTCGCACCGGGGAGAAGGGAAAGAGGAGACCAGTGATTCTGAAGACGGAAGTGCTTGAATCCACAGAAGGTAATCTCGCCTATGAAGTTCTCGCGAAGACTGGAGGGCGTCATGACTATAATTTTCATCCCGCGAGTCCCGAATACGGCTTCGGCGGCGGCAATCGCAGAGCACGTTTTGCCGCTACCGAGGCCGTGGTAGACGAGGAGACCGCGATAGGGTGATTCGTAGCGGAGATATTCGCGGATGAATTCTTGATAGTGGTAGATTTTGACTTGCTTGGAGCCCTCCTCTCCCTTCGCCGCACAGGCAGCGGCGCTTTGCGTGGTTCCCTTCTTTGGGAAAATGGGTCTAAACTTGTCGGTTATGAACTTGCCGAAGCCGCGTCGAGTGAGTGGCACGTAGACTTCAGGGGGCGGATCGAGGCTGTAGGGGTCCTCTCTTTCTATATCTAAGAGGGCCTTGGAGGTCACCTGCAGTTCTTCGGGCAGGAGTGCTATGTCGGCATCCTGCTTGCTTCTGTCACTGACATCGTAGCGCTGGTATGCTGAGTCTTTTCCGGCTTTCTTCTCCTTCTTTTTGAGGACGGTGGCCTTGATGCGGGCGATGGCCTCGGGAATGGGTTCCTTCTGCTTAGGGGCTCTTGGTGCACCAGTGGGTTCAGAAGCCTTCTTCTTACGTTTCCCGAACATCTCGAGTTCTTTTGCACCTTCTGCGCCTTCTCCAGCACCTCCAGCGCCTGCAGCGCCAGGCAACTCCAGATCTGCACCCCCGGTTCTGAATGGCGTGGGCACCAGAGCAGTTATATCCGTTTTTTGATCTATAGACAGGGGCACAGGCTCCAGAACAAGAGCAACCTTTAATTTCTTAAAGGGTGTGAATTTGGGGGGAACGCCTTCCATATCTATCTAGTCTCTGTCGATGTTTTCTTATTGTATACCTCTAGCGCGAGTCTGCTGGCCTCTTGTTCGGCTACCTTCTTGTTTCTTGCCGTACTTGTCGCTATGACCTTTCCATTGGGGTCTAGAACCCCCATTGTAAAAATGCGGTCGTGGGGCGGCCCATCGACCTTGACTTCCTTATATCTGGGCGGCTGATGGAACTTCGCCTGGAAATAGCGGAGTAGTTGGTCCTTGAAATTGTTGTCTTCTGCGATCAATTTAGAGAAGTTGATGTGTTTCTCGATAATTGTAATGAAAAACCGGCGGGCCATGTCATATGCAGCACCTTCATTCCCCTCGTGTTCCATAATGGCGTCTATCCAGGCCTCCAACATGGATCCGAGAATTCGCAGATTATTACGGCCCTCGCAGACCTCTTCAACATGGCGACTTAGGATGAGAAATGGCGAGAACCCGATCTTCTTTGCTAATTCTCCGAGAGTGTTGTTGTTGACAATTTGCGTGCGGAGGCTGGTGAGGAACCCCTCGCCCTGGCCAGGGTAGCGCATCTTGAGATATTTCCCTATAATGGCCGATAAGACAGAGTCCCCGGCAAATTCGAGTTCTTCATTGTCCTTTTGTTTGAGGGATAGACATCCGTAGGGGCGCTCGACCATTGCCATTTGGGGTTGGTCGGCCCAGACTTCTGGGCGATCGACATAGGATTTGTGAACACATGCTTGAGCAAACCATTTGAGTTCTCGGACTTTGAAATCGGGAGAACCATAGCGGCGCATAATGCTTTCAACATCTTGCGTCGTTATGTCTTTGTTTTTCAAATTCCAAGGGTTGAATACTTTCGGATTGGAAGCGTCCGTCATCTATAATATATTTGTTTTGGGGTTTTAGATAGTGTGCGGGGATCGAAATGGATAGTAACAGCGAACAAAAAATTACTTATGAGAATTTTTTTAAAGATTTACGCGAGGCGGCCGCTTTAGGCCCATTGTCGAGATATAATATAAAATGTAGACATAAGCGTGGCAAAGGGGGGGAGTCGGCACGGGAAGGCACAGGGGGACTAGGACCCGCATTTACACCAGACGGTGCATCAAACGCAGCCGGTGCATTAAAAGCAGCCGGTGCATCAAACGCAGCCGGTGCATTAAAAGCAGCCGGTGCATCAAACGCAGCCGGTGCATTAAAAGCAGCCGCTAATCCAATGATAACAGGCAAACTTGGTGAATCTAATTTAGCAGTCTTCGAAGAAGAAGTGTTCGATTTCAATCTTGCCAAAACATCCAATGTATTTGGAGGACCGGCGTTAATAGACCTTATTGGAATAAAAGACAGGTTCGGACCAATTACTCCAAACTTGCAAAAAGCATTTGAAATATATTGGGGTGTTAAAGATACCCATGAAGAACCAATATCATATATTGGACCAGGAGCATACAGGATCCCATGTGACTCATCGCATAAACAGATACTTTTGGGAGCATTCCAAACATACAAGTCCTGGCTTTCTAATCTTGATAAATTAAGTAAAGACCATTTGAATCCAACTACACAACTGGATTATGTTAAAACCTATATAAATGAACTGACTAAAGTGCCTGCTCCTACATATAGTTGTGTGAATGATATGGGTGCCTCAGCGGGGCCGCCTTCAGATACCAAGTCAGGTGCTCCAGGCGATTGTAAATCGTCTGATAAACTATTGAAACTACTCACAGAAATAAAGATGACACAGCCAGCAATATTTAAACAAGTATCTGATGTGCAAGGCGGTGGCGCTCGTGTTCCAGCCTCTCCGCCACTCTCAGCCACATGGAAACTCGCGTTAGAAGCCTATGAGGCACTGGTGCCCGAATTCAAAGCGCTTCTCCCACACCCTGTGACCACTCTGCCGGTAAGCCCCCGCATAACAGAAGCCCGCGATGCAGCCGGCCTGTTGTCACCAGAAGAAATCAGCGATCTCGTAAATAATGACGCATCCACGGCGATGCATCGCATCTACGCAGCATATAAGGCCGCACTCCCCGAAATATCTGATGCATGGCTACCGGCCACCATACGTGCCGATGTGCGTTCAAATGTTCTCGGCCACAAATAGATACATGTCCTCCGGATCAAATGGATATTTGCCTCTAGGTCTCAAAGCCAAATATTCATTTTACAGTGCCCTCGTCTTCTTCCTTCTAGCATGCCCTGAGACATACAAGGTCACTCAGAGCGTATTCGGCTCTGTGTTCATGGTATCGAATGGAGGCTGCCCCACCCCTGCCGGCCTCATCTTACACACCGTCGTATTTTTCATTGTGCTTCTTGGTCTGATGATGTTTCCTCGTGATAAGTGATCCGATCCATATCTGCTAGAAGTCCGTCATATGTCCAGGATATACCTGGGCACACGGACTGCATAACGATGGCCTCAGCGGCTTGGAATGCGCGATCTTCGCTCAATCCAAGATGCATCCCGGTAGCACACAGACCTAACATGGTCTGTATATGTGTATTCGACCATCTCGGATCGACGGGTCTTCGTGCAACCGTATAGATAACTCCACTACGAATTCCGGCCACCCATCTCATTCTGCACTGAAATGGGCTCGGATGTTTAGGCTAGGTTAATTTAGACAGATTGAATAGAAATGGAATTACCGAATACTCGTGTTCTGCTTATGGCGTCAATTGTGTTGGCCGTTTTATTGCTTCTATCCACGCTCATAAATGGCGGCGGAATGCAGCGGCTCGTGATTTCCAGACTCGGCCTGGACGCCTTTGCGGATATGGGGCAGAAGATGAATACCTTCACCATGTATTACATGAATGGCTGCCCTCATTGCGAATCCATATTACCCGAATTCAAAACTTTCGTGGCATCTGGCCAGGTCGAGACAAATGGAGCAAAGACAAAGATTCGGATGATTGAGCAGGGTGATTCGAGTGCGGCCGCGGAATTAGAGGCCAATAATGTGAAGGGTTTCCCGACATTTATTCTGTCGACGGTCGACGGCAAAACGGTTGAATATAATGGGGACCGTAACGTGGACGCCATGAAAGCATTTATCGGCGAAAACACATCTAAATAGATTGCCGCCGTTCAATGGACCTCGCAGGTGGATTCGCCATCCATTTTTCAGCAGCCGTGTAGCCGTCGAGAAGCATGGCTTGCTTCTCATCCTTCTTGATATTGAAATTCCATGCTGCAATTCTCACAGGTATTCTTAAAATGCGATGATTCCACGCTTTTAAGAGTTCCTCATACCGCGCATGTGTTAGACAGTTGAATATGGCTCCGGCGAATCCCATAACATCGGTGGGCGTCACATTATCCGTGGAAACCTCTCGCTCGAATCCTATATAAATGGCCTCTGTGTGCTCCTCAGCATTCAGATTATAGATTGGTATATTTCCGTGAATACCCCCATCAGACAACATATTTCCTGTGACAGGGTCGGTCATAGGTGTGAAATATATGGGCAGCGACATGCTGGCCCTGAGTGCATCTATAATACGCACATTAGGTGTAGATTGCAGGGAAAACTCTCTAGATTTCTTCGCCGTCAAATCTGCCGCCCAACAGCGAAATTGTATACCCGTATCCAAATCGGCGAAAGTCATGTTTGTATCCCTCTTCATTACAACGCGCATGATTGTCTGAAGGAGATTCACTAGATTCGAGCCATCATCTAGACCGAATGTCTCTGGAAACCCCATGGCCGTTTCGGGACTCAGATTTTGTATGCGACTGAAATCAACTTCTAATATCATACGCTCTATGACTTCAATAGGCAATTTCGACGCGAACATGAAGGCCAGCCAGGCGCCTATACTGACTCCAGCGAACTCTTTGACTTTGCATAATAAACCGGCCTCTTGGAAACGCTTCATCGCGCCCACCACGGCGCAACCTTTGACTCCGCCGCCGCTGAATATAATTCGCTTTGGGGGAATCATTATTTGTGATGTATATGTTTAAGGTGTTTAGACCTTCTTGCACACTGCGAGCCTATAGGAAAACGGCTGTAAATACATAAAGATATCATATATAATGGTTGCAATTGTGGAAGGTATACCGGCATTTTTAATATACAGATGGAAGGTGTTATTGTAATAGGGGCCAAATGTTTTGTCCGTTATATCAATGTATTCCTCTATCACAAGGCCCGCGTCGAGAATGGACTGTTTCCAGACTTCTGATTTTACCAAACTTGACCTGGGAATATGTAGGAAATCGGAGAATGTGCGCAGAAACATCCCGTTCAAGATTGTCGGCACATGATCGTCGCTCAATGTAAGATCGCAGATGACGAAGCGGCCTTCGGGCTTCAGGACCTCATTCACGCCTCGGAAGAAGGCCGGTCTGTCGGCGTAGTGAAATGCCGACTCAACGCAGAGGACCGTGTCGAATTCACTGGCGGCGAACTTCTTGTCAATGTGCATGGCGTCGCAGCATTGTAGATCTAGCCGAGAATCGAGGTTCGAGCGTTTGCACTTTTCCTTGGCCATTTGTATTTGCGATTCCGATATGTCGATGGCCGTAATATGGTTTGTTGGATCGATAGTCTTCAGCCACTGGAAATCCTGCACCGCATACCCGCAGCCGACGTCGAGGATTTTTTGGCCCTTTGTTTCGGCTGATGCCAGCCCTGATTTCTCGAGTATTAGATCTACCAGGCTATTATTGGCCTTATAGAGCGTATCGACGCCGGGCGTCCAATATCCGTAATTCATAAAATAGTTGTCTTTGCTGACGACTTGTATGAATTTTGTCAAAAATGTATCATAGTTTACGACACCACCTTTAACGAACCAAGTGGTTACGATGCTATTATATATGAAATATGCGAGCGTGATACCCAAGATTAAGTATATTAGCATCATAAATGATATGTGGGCAAACATCGAATAAATGAACTCGTAGAGATCCATTTTACACAAGTCTACGATCATTCGATTAAATTAAAGTGCATGGTGTAACGCGCTATTCAACGGAAAATGGATCATAAAATTATATGCGGGCTTAGTAATGTCTGGACCAGGTATACCTCAATTACCCGCATCGACTCTCTTTGATGCACGTTTAAAAAAGGACCAGGCCCGGCACAAGGCGTATAATCAGATCTTAGAGCAGGCCCTACAGAAGGTGGCGCATGCGGCTACTCAGCCGACTCAGCCCACGTTTGTCTATTACAATGTCCCACCCTTTGTCTTGGGATTACCGGCCTTGGACTTGCAGGATTGTATTGTCTATATTGTTCACCAGTTGAGAAATCAGGGTTATGAGATCCGATATACGTATCCGAACTTGCTGTGGATATCGTGGGGGCATCATGAGCAGGCGTATTTTTTGGAGAAGAACCCGATAGTGCAATCGATGATTCCAAAGATGGCTGCGCCGGAGAAGAGGAAGGGTGTGTCTCAAGTCACCATGCGGGCTGCGACCACGGGGTCTACCAATGCCGGGGCAACCTTGCGGGCGGCTGACTATACCCCACCGGCGGGGTTCGTGGAAACCATGGAAAGACCTTCGCCGTATACGGGAATGCGGGGAGGGACTTCTGCTGGTGGTGGTAGCAAAGGGTCGGTGCGTTTTGCTGAGAAGCAGGACGGCTTGTCGAATGTGTTGGATGAGTTGTGGAAAATGTAGGACTTTAGTATCCTTTCAAAAACCGGTGTGCTTGTAGAGGGGCGCGCCACGCACGCTCCCAGGTGATTTACGCAGCAGCACCGCATAATGTGTAGCCTATTCTTTGGATGTTCACATTTCTCCTCCTGGGGAGGTCATTATCAGATAATTAAATACAGGCGGATTAATGCTTCCAAAAGAACTAACATTGAAACTCGAAATTCCTGACCAATCTAGATGAAATGCCTCCATAGGAGAAGCAGGTGTCAGAAATACCTTTGTAAATGACGACTGATATGAGGACTTTTCAAAATTTGCACCCCAATCGGTTGGGGACCCATTAGTGCTTATAAATGATGTAGTAGCAAGAGTTCCAATTACGTTAGATCCAGCAGTAATACTGTCAGCGGCTGTCAGGTTTGGGCCATTACCATAAAAATCTAGTCCAACATTTTCATTACTATAATAAGGATAAACTATAGGTAATTCTTGATCAAATTTACCAAATATTTTATTATTTGGGATAATAAATCCCGTAAAGAAAGAAATCGGATCATAGACAGAAATCAGAGTATATGGAAGAGCCTCTGGGGTGGTCCTATGCGAAAACAATACTAGAGTTCCCGGATTTAGGTTTCGCCCGGTCATATGCAGAAGACGTCCCGCCGGGCAAGTTAATGGAGTTGCACCACTTACCTTTGTTAATTTCACAACATGCTTAAAATCAACAGTTTCATTCGTGGCCTTATATATATAACCATTAAACGGGGCCAAAGAATAAAATGACTTCTGCTTCATTTGAGCCACACCGCCATTCGCTGAGAGGCGGAAAGAGTCAGACATATTATACTTATTCCCAATATTATTTTTCGGGGTGAAGAAGCCCATACAATCTCTCGGCCACGGTCTTCCCCAGACGCCTCTTTGCAGGATTCTGTGGGTCACCCACATTTGCCAAGTCTGCGGCCGTAGCCTTCATAAGAGAGTCCAAAGATGGGTATGCGTTAACGATATTTCTTGCCATCGCTTCGCTTATACCGCGACATTGTGTCATAGTGCCGAGCAAGAAAGTCTCAGGTGTATCGCGACACGCACTCTTGATATACGAGGCCGCATTGGCTGTAGCAGACGGAACAGACCCGCCATCAAAGCAGGCGAACTTACCCCCGTCTTTGACCCACTGCTCTTCAATAAGTTCTGCGATTCGCACGGTTTCTTTGGCACACGCGGTCTGTATGACTGGAATTCGATGGTGGAATTGTAGGCGACTAATGTGTTTGAGTAGGGCCGATTCTGTCAAGCGTGCATCGAGGCGATCCAAGATCCCCTCGATGACGTAGCCGATGCCGACCTTGTGTTGGCTCGAATATGCGAGAAGCCTGGCTCGTTGCTCTCTGTAGCGACCGTCCATGATGCTGGCTTCTAGGTCAGCACCGGTCTTTCGTTCTAATATGACTCCTCCGGCCATAAGGTTACCCCCGGAGAGGTCTCCGATCCAGATGTCCCCGACGGGTGGTGCGAAGTTTTTGATAGTGGGAGCCAACTTGAATAGGGCCTTTTCTCTGTAGTCAAACCATATGGGCATTGATATATATTGTCTGTAGAGGGCATGTTTAGGCCAAGGTTTAGGCCAAGGTTTAGGCCAAGGTTTAGGCCAAGGTTTCTGATAGTATAATAGGATGAAAGAGGCATGGAGCCTCAGGATATACAGAGACTACTAGCGAATATAGATACATTAGTAAGTCTTCGAGATAGTTATAGTATACACGTGTCGCTTGCCCTTGACCCAATAAATAAGTTTAAAATTGGAATTGAGGCGCTTGGTAATGCTAAGACTCAAGGTCGTTAACAAATACTTTTTTACTCTCTAATATTTAATTTGATTGCATACCAATCAAATTAAGTATTCGTCATTATCGTAGAGTGCTTGCATTCGATTGCCTAGGCAGACTGCCTAACCCAATCGCTAGTAGGATTGGTCGGTGCGAACATCCGCTCGAGGCCCGGTGTCCATCGCATGTAGTCAGTGCGATTGGAGCGAGTTGCGGTAGTAGGCTCATAGAAGGGGTCCAAGCCAGCAGCCGTTTGCGTCGCAACGGGTGGTACGTGTATCACACCCTCTCCTGCGGCCATATTCGACGTATTTGATACAGGGGCGTCGGGCAGTTCATCCTCATACTGCACCTTCCCGCCGATCTGTCGTGTGCTGACCACCTCGAATACATTGCCCTCCTTTCTTATAACCGTAGGTTCCAGACCCTTCGCCTTGTATATTTTCTGCATGAGGCTCTCTGCGTCATCCAAGTCGTATGTCCCGAGTTCATTCGCCTTCTTAGGTGTATAGGTGCTGAGAATTTCCCTCTCGCGCCGCTCCATTTCGAGCGTGTCGGGGGGCTTCAGATTTCCATCCCCCATTGCCCTATACGGCTCCTCCAGGTTTTTAGCAGAAGCCTTCGACGTAAAGCCGTCAATATACTTGGCCTGTTCCGACTGGAACTTGCTGGCATTGGGTGGATAATTCACCCAGTCGAGAGGAAATCGCCGAGTCATTTGGTTTATTTGCTGCTTCTTCAGTTCGCGATCCCCCTCATTGTCAAATACGGCCTCCAATTCGTATTGGTCCAGATTTTGTATGGGGGTTGTCGTATAAGGGAACATAGACTGTTTCGATGTGTCCAAGACCACATTGTCCTTGAAGCCCTGTATTTCTAAGAGGTCCGTGCCATTGGATTTTGATACGCTGTAGACGACAAATCCTACAATAAGAGCGGTGGCGATGTATACTAGAAACCTCCACTCCATACTACAATTATGCCATAAATATTGTGGGAGATAAATAGATGGTGGCGAAGAAGACCCGTAGCGCGAAGATTTTCAAACGGACAACTCGCAGATCTAGAACTAGAAATCTGGATGTCCGGACAGAGGGTCAGGCAAAAATGTTCGACAACATGGTTGTCGAGGGCCCAATGACTCTCGTATTCGCCAGACTGGAGGGCTGCGGGCCCTGCGAGCGATTCAAGGAGCAGGTGTGGAATCCTCTGAGCAAACTCAAGAACCGCTCTATGAACATGGTTTCTATCGAGAGCAATATGATTGACAAGTCAGGACTAAATGTGAGGCCTACGATGTATCCGACCCTGATGCTTGTAGATAAGAACAAGAAGGCAAATACCTTGCCGAGGGCAAATACACTTGAGGAAGACAAGGCTGTCTTGATGGATTTACTGACTATGAAGCCAAATACGGGCGTTGGGCCGAAGTTGGTCAACACCGTTGGCACACCGACACCCGTGGCGTCTATGACATCTATGGCGCCTTTGGCACCTGTGGCACCTAACACCGTGGTGCGCAACAGTCCTCCGCGTGCTGCCGAGTATGGAAACTCACCTTTCAAGGAAGAGGTTGAGACAACTCCTAAAGAGAAAAATTTAGATAAAAAGAGTCTAATGAACACTCTGATGAGTGTAAGCCCACTAACAACCACCAAAGTCGCTAATAAAAGAGGCACACCACCTAACCCCGCGTCCGATCTGACCCCGTCTCCCCAAGATAGGCTGATGCAGACGGCCAATCCTGAGTCCGCGACCCCGACCCAGGCAACACTCATGAAATCCCAATCAGGCGGTGCCATGCTCCGAGCAATCAAGGAGGCCACGCAATCCCTTCGCTCAATGATGAGCATGCGACCCAAGGGCAGAAAGATTCGCTCTCGAAGCAAGCGCAGATAGAACCCGCAATAAAAACCGGCACTAAAAATTGCTCGTTATTTTCCATGTATTCGTCTAATACCCACACATGCCACCCGTTGTATTTCATATCTTAGACGCGCTCTCGCGTGACCAGATCAGCACGATCAAGCGAGAGACCGAGGATGAGCAGGAAATCGAACTGGAATTCGAAGAGGATGGTGACTCGTATGGCGATAGCGAAACCTACGCAAATAAGAAGCAGCAGCGCTCCCTGGTCATCCATCTGTTCGGTATGACGGCCGAGGGAGAGTCGATCCGCTGCGACGTCGAGGGTTTCCGGCCCTATCTCTACGTGAAAATCGATCCCAAGACCAACCTTTTGGTGCTGAATGACATGCTAAAGACTACCGGGAAGCCACTGCCACCCTCGCTGCAGATGGAGAAGGTAAAGCGCCGGGAGTTATACGGCTTCATGGCCGACGAGGAGTCGACGTTCGCAAAGATATCCGTCGACAGCCTCAAAGACTTCCGGACACTCAAGAACCTACTGTTGAATGACTACCAGGAACCGATCTTCCGGACAAGCAAGACCTCGGCTCCGCTGCCCGTTTATGAGTCCGGCCTGGACCCTCTGCTCCGCTTCTTCCACTTGCGCGACATTGCCCCATGCGGCTGGGTGTCCGTCGATGCATCAGAGGACGGCAACGACGAGAACACGGATATTCGTGTTCTCACGTGTTCATGGGCCAATATTGGCCCGGAGAGGAGTCCGCCGAAGCCATCGGCGCCGTTTAAGACACTATTCTGGGATATTGAGTGCTACAGTGCCTCAGGAGAGTTCCCGGTAGCGAAGCCGTCAAAGACCTCCATGGGCGACCCAATCATTCAAATCGGCTGTGTTCTCAAGGAGTCGGATGGAACAATCCACCGGACTATATTTGTCCTCGGCTCTTGTTCGACGGAGGGTGTCGGAGCCACTGTAAAGACGTATAAGACGGAGGCGACGATGCTGGCCGGATGGTTTCAGTGGCTGATCAACGTGAACCCGGATGTCTGGGTCGGCTACAACATCTTCGGCTTTGATGAGCGCTATGTCTGGGATCGGGCCAAGGCTCTCGGGATCCTCGATTCCGGTGCTTCCGGCGACATGTTTCAGCAATTGAGCCGGCTCTATGGGCACGGGGGCAAGGTGACTCTCCAGGAGAAGCGCCTAGCCTCGTCGGCGCTGGGAGACAACTTCCTCCACACACTCTCACTGCAGGGGCGTCTACAGATTGACCTGTATCACGTGGTGAAACGCGGATACCAGTTGCCCTCGTATAAGTTGGATGAGGTGACCAAATACTTCATGTCCGGTAAACTGAAGAAGGTTTCTCTGGAGGCGGATGGTTCCTGGAAAATCCAGACGAGTGGAACTGGGAATGCGAAGGTGGGACGCGCCATTGTTCTCTTGGATGAGACGGGGGATGAACTCACAGAGAAACTCCCGATCGTGGAAGTGGCCGCCGGATATTTGAGAGTCCAGCCATCGGAGGCAGATGCCGAGTTGGACACGGACCTGGCGATCAAGTGGGTGATTGTGAAGGACGACGTCAGTCCGGCCGACATCTTCCGGCTCCACCGCGGCTCGAAGGAGGACCGGGCGACGATTGCGGCTTATTGTATTCAGGATTGCGACCTGACGATGGAACTGTATAACAAGTTGGAGACATTCAATAATGCGATGTCGATGGCGAATGTTTGCTCTGTGCCAGTGACAATGATCTTCACGAGAGGCCAGGGGGTCAAGATCGAGTCGCTGATCTTCAAGTTCTGCAACACGGCGAACTTGACGATTGTGACCCAGACATCGCCGCCGTTCAATGCGGAGCCGGGAGCAGTCCGATATGGGCCGGACGGGGAAGAGATGGTCGCGGAGGCCCAGGACTCGTATGAGGGCGCTATCGTCTTAGACCCGACGCCGGGGTTCTACACGCGCTCACCGATTGGAGTCTGTGACTTTGCCTCGCTGTATCCGTCGACGATCGAGTCAGAAAATATCAGTTACGACTCCCTCTTGTGGGCAAAAGACTACGACTTGGTCGGCAAGGAGATCAAGACGGCGTGGACCTATGACGAGAAGCAGATTTCGAGATTTCAGAAGGCCGGAGAGGCGATGGGTTGCCGGTGGGTCGACATCTCCTTCGATATCTGGAAGCCTGATCCGAATGACACTCGGAAGCAGCCGAAGAAGATCAAGACAGGTATCCGGGTTTGCCGCTATGCGCAGTATCCGGGCTCTAGGAAGGCGGCGTTGCCCAGGATTGTGCAGGGCCTCTTGGCGGCGAGGGCGGCGAAAAGGGCGGAAATCAAGAAGGAGACTGACCCGTTCCGGAAGGCCTTGTTGGATGCCGAGCAGTTGGCGTATAAGTTGACGGCGAACTCCCTCTATGGGCAACTGGGATCGGGAGTCTTCAAGGTGCGCCTCCAGCACTTGGCCGCGTCCGTGACGGCATATGGGCGGAAGCAGATCATGTTCGCGAAGGCGGCCATCGAGCACTTTTACGGGCCTGCGGCGAAGGACCCCCGGTGCTCGGCTAATGTGGTCTACGGCGACACGGATTCGCTCTTTGTTGAGATCAACCCTAGGAACCCGGAGACGGGTCAGCGCCTGGAGGGCCGGGAGGCGATTCAGGCCACCATCGATATCACAACGGAGGCCGGTCATCTTATTACTCAGGCTCTCAAGCGGCCACATGACTTCGAGTTTGATAAGGCGTTCTATCCGTTTGTGATCTTCAGCAAGAAGCGGTATGTGGGTAACATGTATGAGGAGAACGCCGACGAATATGTGCAGAAGTCGATGGGTATTGCGACGAAGCGTCGCGACTATGCGTCCATTGTCAAGACCATTTTCGGAGGGGCGATCAAGATTCTGCTGACGAATCGCGACGTGCCAGCGGCGGCTGCTTTCGTAAAGAAGTGGGTGGCTGACCTGATGGACAACAAGGTGAGTCTGAACCAACTTCTATTGACCAAGAGCCTCCGGTCGGAGTATAAGACGCCGACACCGCCGGCACACAAGGTGTTGGCGGACAGGATTGCCGCGAGAGACCCCGGGAATGCTCCGGCCTCGGGGGATCGTATGTCGTTCGTCTATTTCAAGGTGCCAGCGACGTTTCGGGGGACGCAGGGAGATCGTATTGAGACACCGGCGTTTATGAAGGCGAATGGGCTGAAGCCTGATCCGGAGTTCTATATTGACCACCAACTCAAGAACCCAGTGGGGCAACTCTTCAGTATCTTGGTGGACCAGTTGCCGAATGCGCGGCCGCCACCTCAGGGATGGTCGTCGGATCCGGATATGCAGAAGGCGGAGAGGGAATTATATGCCCAGGATTATTTGTTCAAGGCTGCACTGATGAAGAAGACGGGGACACTTACGGCGATGTGGAATATCCCGCAGGATATGGACAAGGCGCCGCTTGCCCAGAGTATGGCTACTCGACGCTCCAGCCGCTTGGCTGCTTCCGTAGGGCCAAAGCAGTCGCGAATGGACACATTCTTCGAGGACCGGATTCTGGCGGACCAACTTAAGAAGGGGCGAAAGAAGACTAATAAATAGAGGCCATGACGACGGCACATTATGTAGAGATAAGGGTAGTATCAAAAGAGTTGGGGTCAGATATAATTCGCGCATGGGAGAAAGAGGATGGGTATCGTCGATTGGACGGAGTTGCATGGGAGATGAACAGGAAGGCAAGAGCGTATCCGTATATTGCATCTTCAGAAGGGAAGGAGGGCTCTATGAGAGTGAGAGTCACGGTGCCGGTAGAGGGGCCATTAAACATCGTCTATCTAGACGGGCGCTCGGACTCTGGGTTGCCGCATACGAGGGGTCTGAAGGGTATTGCACTTCCGGTCTTTTTATTGTGGGACCCTCGACCGGACACGATTCAGCATGAGATTGTGCATTTATCTCAGAAGCAGTTCAAGGAGAGATGGTGGGCCTTTTATAGGCGGGAATGGGGATTCAAAGAGGCGGCAAGTGAGGAATTCATGAGCATACCGGAGAGATGGCGGAGGAGACGCCGCATGAATCCAGATACGATGGGGAACCCGTATACGGTCTGGAAGGGGCGATATATGCCAATGTCAGTGTATCTCAGTGAGACGGAACCTGACTTGAAGAAGTGCAAGAGGGGCTTTTGGGATTTGCAGATGAATCAGTGGACGTGGGAGGCACCCCCCGGTTGGACGGAGATGTTTGGAAGTGGATTCAACGATGAACACCCGAATGAAATCGCGGCTCACTGGATTGACGGGTCGGCAGGCGTCGAAAAGAGTCGTATTTTTGTGTAGGGATTATATAGAAAGGGTCGATGAACGGGTCATCATTACCACCATCACCATTACCACTATTACCACCATCACCATCACCATCACCATCACCAGCAGCAGAAAATAATACGGTTGGTAATAATCCCAATAGTTTGTTACAAGAAGGTATGGGTGGAGGAACTGCCAGTATTGTGCCATCTGCTGATGCTGCGACGGCGCCGGCGGCGACGGCGGTAGAAGCGCAGGCGGCGGCGACGGATAAGCAAAGGGGGGAGACGGTAGAAGCGCAGGCGGCGGCGGCGGCGGCGGGTGGCGGCGGCGGCGGCGAAGGAGGAGGGGGGGCGCCGGCGGCGGAAGCGCAGGCGGCGGAGGGGGCGACGGTAGAACCGGTGGGG
>Ga0114969_10001661_pt1 | contig 18795 bp, 19 predicted proteins | sample M_130807_MF_Meta_FD_87316 | JGI IMG/M metagenome (GOLD analysis project Ga0114969, IMG submission 87316) | Freshwater microbial communities from Lake Montjoie, Canada to study carbon cycling - M_130807_MF_MetaG | ecosystem: Environmental > Aquatic > Freshwater > Lake | place: Lake Montjoie...
ATTATCCTAGTGACTGGCGCGGGCGACGGCATTGGCCGTGAAGCAGCATTGACCTACGCACGTTTTGGCGCGCAACTGATATTGCTGGGGCGCACTGAGAGTAAGCTGCGGGCGGTACAGGCGGAAATTGCCGCTGGCGGCGGTGCACCAGCCCAGATTATTACGCTCGACTTACTGCATCTCACTCCCAAGCAATGCCGGCAGGTAGCCAACGAATTAGCAGCCAAAATGCCGCGCCTCGACGGTGTGTTGCACAATGCCGGGTTGCTGGGCGATATCGCCCCCATGGCCGAGCTTTCGATGAAAATGTGGAACGAGGTGATGCAAGTCAACGTCAACGCCACTTTCATGCTCACTCAGGCGTTGCTGCCGTTGCTGCTGAAATCCAACTCAGGTTCTCTGATTTTTACCAGTTCCAGCGTGGGTCGTATGGGCCGTGCCAATTGGGGCGCTTATGCGGTTTCCAAATTCGCCACCGAGGGAATGATGCAGGTACTGGCAGATGAGTATAAAACGCGTAACTTGCGGGTAAATTGCATCAATCCTGGCGGAACACGCACGCAAATGCGCGCATCTGCGTTTCCTGATGAAGACAAAAGCAAGCTGAAAACCCCGGCCGAGCTCATGCCGTTATACCTGTATCTGATGGGGGATGACAGCCGCCGTAAAACCGGCATCAGCTTCGATGCCCAACCTAACCGCAAACCCGGCGCAGCCGAATAAGGAGCCTATTTAAATGGCTGAAGAACGTCACCAGCAGCGTCAGCAACGTTTGAAACAACAGGTGGATGCACGCATTGCCGCCGCTCAGGACGTGCGCGGTTTATTAATGGTATTTACCGGCAACGGTAAAGGTAAAACCACGGCAGCGTTCGGCACGGTTACGCGCGCGGTGGGCCACGGTATGAACGCTGGCGTGATCCAGTTTATCAAAGGCCAATGGCCAAACGGTGAGAAAAACCTGCTACAACAACATGGTGTGGAATTTCAGGTCATGGCGACCGGCTTTACCTGGGAAACCCAGGACAAAGAGAGTGACACCGCCGCCTGTCAGGCCGTTTGGCAACATGGCAAGCGTATGCTGGCTGACAGCAACCTGGATCTGGTGCTGCTGGATGAGTTGACCTATATGGTGAGCTACGGCTATCTGGAGCTGGAGGAGTTGCTGGAGGCACTGCATCAGCGCCCTACACATCAGACGGTGATCATCACCGGGCGCGGTTGCCACCGTGACTTGCTGGAGCTGGCGGATACCGTCACAGAAATGCGGCCGGTGAAGCACGCGTTTGACGCAGGGATCAAGGCACAACAAGGGATCGATTGGTAACAGAATGCGCATAGCCCTACCGTTCAGCAGGGCTGTGCGGGCAAGATCTTAACTACGTTTGGAAGGCTTTGCCGGTTTACCCGGCTTGCTGCCTGGTGCACCACGGCGGCTGCCGGTTGCAACCTGGCTGTGGCGTTTCACCGCACGGCGGATCTGATTGGCTTTCACCCGGCGGCGTTCACGCTCAACCGGCAGCTTGCTGACTGTTTCTGGCTTCAGTTCCACCAGTTCACGCAGATAGTTGATCGCCTTCAAATCTAGCTCGGTCCAGCCGCCACGCGGTATCCCTTTAGGCAGATCGATATCACCGTAGCGAACGCGAATCAAACGGCTGACCTGAACGCCAACCGCTTCCCACAGACGGCGAACTTCACGGTTACGCCCTTCGGTCAGGGTAACGTTATACCACTGGTTGATCCCTTCGCCACCCTGGAAACTGATGGTGCGGAAGGCTGCGGGGCCATCTTCCAACTGCACACCACGGCTCAGCAGCTTGATTTTCTCGTCATCAATCTGGCCAAACACGCGCACCGCATATTCACGCTCAACTTCGCGGCTTGGGTGCATCAGGCGGTTGGCCAGTTCACCGTCGGTGGTGAACAACAACAGGCCAGAGGTATTGACGTCCAAGCGCCCTACCGCCACCCAGCGTGAACCACGCAGCTTTGGCAGACGATCAAACACCGTTGGTCGGCCTTCGGGATCGCTACGCGTACAAAGCTCACCTTCTGGCTTGTAATACGCCAAAACGCGGCACACCGCTTCTTCGGATTCTTTGATAGAAACCACATGACCATCCATACGAATTTTCATCGCAGGAGTCACTTCGACACGATCGCCCAGCTTGGCAATTTTACCGTCGACGCTGGCACGGCCAGCTTCAATCATGGTTTCGATTTCACGACGCGAGCCATGACCGGCACGCGCTAAAACTTTCTGTAACTTTTCGCTCATTGAGCAACCTCTAGTGTCGCCTTCACAGGCGTCGGGGGGATTTTGCGGCCACATCCCAGCAGGAATGTGGCCGCAAAAGTAATCTTTTTGTTTAAAACCAACCGTTCATTATACAGCCTTTATCTGAGGTTGGAACTGCCTTCGTAGGGGTGTTTATCGAAAGGGCGTAGGATCGCCCGCCCCTTCGCGCACCACTTCCGGTGCAGATTCAGTCAGATCGATCACCGTAGTCGGTTGCTGGCCAAGGAAACCACCGTGGATCACCAGATCCACCTGCTTGCCCAAGTGCTCACTGATCTCTTCCGGCTCGGACTCGGCAAAGTCATTGCCCGGCAACATCAACGTGGTCGACATCATCGGCTCGTTCAGCACTTCCAGCAACGCCAACGCGATAGGGTTGGAAGGCACACGCAGGCCGATGGTTTTACGCTTGTCGTTCATCAGGCGACGCGGCACTTCTTTAGTCGCTTTCAGAATAAAGGTGTAATTACCCGGCGTATTGTTCTTAATCAGACGAAACGCCGCATTATCCACATAGGCATAAGTCGACAGTTAAGACAGATCGCGGCACATCAAGGTGAAGTTGTGGTTGCCATCCAACTGGCGGATACGGCAAATACGCTCCATTGCCGTCTTTTCTTCCAATTTGCAGCCCAGCGCGTAGCCAGAATCCGTTGGATAAACAATCACCCCGCCCTTGCGTAGCACTTCAACCGCCTGGTTAATCAGGCGCTGCTGCGGATTATCTGGGTGAATATAAAATAACTGGCTCATCTGTTACTCCTGAAAATGATACATGCTGGCAACGCGAACGCTTATTGGGCTGCGGTTTTCGCCTGCTGTGGCCAGTCACGCCACACCGGCTCAACGCCGCCGGGCAGCCACAGCTTCCGTCCCAGTTCGATCCACGAACAGGGCTGATGAAAATCAGAACCCTGTGACGCCAATAATTGGTAATCCTGAGCATATTTAGCCAGCAACGTGCGCTCATGCGGCGCCTGCTGACACTGTGCCACTTCCATCGCATCCCCACCGTTTTCGGCGAAGTGTGCCAGCAAACGCTTGAGCCACTTGGCCGTCAGTTCGTAGCGGCCAGGGTGCGCCATCACGGCTTGCCCACCAGATTGATGAATCACATCAATAGCTTGTTCTATTGTACACCACTGTGGCGGAACATAGCCGGTTTTCCCTTTGGCGAGATATTTCTTGAATACCTGTGCCATATTATCGGCCACGCCGATTTGCACCAGATAACGGGCGAAGTGGCCACGCGTAACCGCGCCTTTCCCCGCCAGTTGCTGTGCTCCGCTGTAAGCATCGGGAATGCGCGCTTTTGCCAGCCGCACGCCAATCTCATGCGCACGCAGATTGCGGCGCTGCGTCTGTTCAGACAACAATTGAGTCAGTGCCGGATGGGTAGTGTCCATGCCTAAACCAACGATATGAATCTCATGGTTTTCCCACAGGGTGGAAATCTCCACACCGTTGACCAGTTGCAGCGGTAAAGCCTGTTGCGCGATCGCCGCTGCTGCCTCTGCCAAACCGTCGATGGTGTCATGATCGGTAATAGCCAGTACGCCAACGCGCATCTCGGCGGCGCGCTGTACCAGTTGCGTCGGCGTCAGATAGCCGTCGGAGGCAGTGGTATGGCTATGGAGATCGTACAAGGTAAAAGCGGAAGACTGTGGGCTGCTGTCTGTCAAAAGAAATATCCTGCAATGGCTTGGCTTTCTATCATAACCGTTATGCGAGGTTGGACGGAAATCTATTATCCCTACACCTTCCACACTCAACTTCCCGTCAGCGATAAATGTTAATGAAAATATTTCACACCTGAGGCTAAGCTGTTGTGTGAAAAGAGGGTTGACTTTACACTCTCGAACTAGTTTACTAGTACACAAGTTCACGGTAATGGCCGTGCTGGATGATAATCAAGAGAGCATAAGATGATTAAGCAAACTTCTCTTCTTCGTTGGTGGCGTACCTCCCTTTCACGGGCGGAGTAATCACGCATACCTGTCATCTGACACTGCAGATTCCCTAAGCCCGCTGGTAACGCGGGCTTTTTTACGGACAAAATTTAACTGGAAACACCGATGATGAACATCAAACCACAACTCAAGCTGCTGACGGCGCAGGCCGGTTACCGGGGCGATCCAACAGCGATTTTCCACCAGCTGTGTGGCGCACGCCCGGCCACCCTGCTGTTGGAGTCGGCAGATATCACCAGCAAGCAAAACCTGAAAAGCCTGCTGGTGATCGACAGCGCCCTGCGCATCACCGCGCTGGGCCGTAAAGTCACCATTCAGGCGCTGACTATCAATGGCGCTGCGCTGTTGCCGTTGCTGGACAACGCGCTCCCGGCTGAGGTGCAGAATCTGGTGCGCCTTAATGTTCGTGAATTGACCTTCCCTGCCATCGACGCCGTACAGGATGAAGATGCGCGCCTGCGTTCGCTGTCGGTTTTCGACGCGCTGCGCACGCTGCTGGCACTGGTCGATGCCCCGGCTGATGAACGCGAAGCCATGCTGCTTGGTGGCCTGTTTGCCTATGATCTGGTCGCCGGGTTCGAAGATTTGCCGGAGCTGCGCCACGATCAGCGTTGCCCCGATTTCTGCTTCTATCTGGCAGAAACCCTGCTGGTTCTCGATCATCAAGGCAGCATTGCCCGCTTGCAGGCCAGCGTATTCACGGGCGAAAGCAGCGAGACGCAGCGTTTGCAACAGCGCCTTGAGCAGATTCAGGCGCAATTGAAGCAGGTTCCCCAAGCGATTCCCCAGCAAAAACTGGAAGATATGCAATTAAGCTGTAACCAGAGCGATGAGGAATACGGCGCTGTGGTCAGCGAACTGCAACAGGCGATCCGCCATGGCGAAATCTTCCAGGTGGTGCCTTCACGCCGTTTCTCACTGCCGTGCCCGGCACCGCTGGCGGCTTACCAGACGCTGAAAGACAGTAACCCAAGCCCTTATATGTTTTTCATGCAGGATGACGAGTTCACCCTGTTTGGTGCCTCCCCAGAAAGCGCGCTGAAATATGATGCCTGCAACCGCCAGATCGAAATCTACCCGATCGCCGGCACCCGTCCACGCGGCCGCCGTGCCGATGGTTCTCTGGATCTGGATCTCGACAGCCGCATCGAACTGGAAATGCGTACCGATCACAAAGAGCTGGCCGAGCACCTGATGCTGGTCGATCTGGCGCGCAACGATCTGGCGCGTATCTGCGAAGCGGGCAGCCGCTATGTGGCAGATTTGACCAAAGTCGACCGTTACTCCTTCGTGATGCACCTGGTTTCCCGCGTGGTCGGCACCCTGCGCGCCGATCTCGATGTTCTACACGCCTATCAGGCCTGCATGAACATGGGCACCCTAAGCGGCGCACCGAAAGTACGCGCCATGCAGTTAATCGCTGCTTTTGAAGGTTCGCGCCGTGGTAGCTACGGCGGCGCGGTTGGGTATTTCACCGCTCACGGCGACCTCGATACCTGTATTGTCATCCGCTCAGCCTATGTTGAGGACGGCATTGCCACCGTGCAAGCCGGCGCCGGTGTGGTGCTGGATTCCGTTCCCCAGGCAGAAGCCGATGAAACCCGTAATAAAGCACGCGCCGTGCTGCGTGCCATCGCCAGCGCGCATCAGGCCAAGGAGGTGTTCTAATGGCCGATATCTTGCTGCTCGATAACGTCGATTCCTTTACCTACAACCTGGTTGATCAACTGCGCGCCAGTGGTCATCAGGTAGTGATTTACCGCAACCAGATTGCCGCCGATCTCATCGTTGAACGGCTTCAGCAGATGGAACAACCGGTGCTGATGCTGTCGCCCGGCCCTGGCACCCCGGCAGACGCTGGCTGTATGCCGGAACTGCTGCAACGGTTGCGCGGCCAGATGCCAATTATCGGTATCTGCCTTGGCCATCAGGCGATTGTTGAAGCCTATGGCGGCCACGTTGGCCAGGCCGGTGAGATCCTGCACGGTAAAGCTTCCGCCATTACGCATGATGGTGAAGGCATGTTTGCCGGAATGCCCAATCCACTGCCGGTCGCACGCTACCACTCGCTGGTCGGCAGTAATATCCCAACGGAGCTGGCGGTGAACGCCCGCTTCGGTGACATGGTGATGGCGGTGCGTCACGATCGCCATCGCGTATGTGGTTTCCAGTTCCATCCCGAATCGATTCTGACTACCCAGGGTGCGCGTCTGCTTGAGCAGACTCTAGCCTGGGCTCTGGCGAAATAATTAAGAGAAAATGACTATGCAACCTATTCTTGAAAAGCTGTATCGATCAGAGTCGATGGACCAGCAGGAAAGCCAACAGCTGTTCAGCGCCATCATGCGCGGTGAACTGGAGCACAGCCAATTGGCCGCTGCGCTGATCAGCATGAAGATCCGCGGCGAGCGCCCCGAAGAGATCGCAGGCGCAGCCAGAGCGTTACTGGATGACGCGCTGCCATTCCCACGGCCGGATTATGATTTTGCAGACATCGTCGGCACCGGCGGCGACGGCACCAACAGCATTAACATTTCAACGGCCAGCGCCTTTGTCGCTGCGGCCTGCGGAGCCAAAATCGCCAAACACGGCAACCGCAGCGTATCCAGCCGTTCTGGATCTTCCGATCTGCTGGCGGCGTTTGGCATCCGCCTGGATCTGCCAGCAGAAGAATCCCGCAAGGCGTTAGACGAGCTTGGCGTGTGCTTCCTGTTTGCGCCGCAGTATCACACCGGCTTCCGCCATGCGATGCCGGTACGTCAACAGCTAAAAACCCGCACGGTGTTCAACGTGCTCGGCCCGCTGATTAACCCGGCCCGCCCACCGCTGGCGCTGATTGGGGTATACAGCCCGGAACTGGTGTTGCCTATCGCCGAAACCCTGCGCGTGCTGGGCTATCGCCGTGCTGCCGTGGTGCATGGCGGCGGGATGGACGAAGTCGCCATTCACACTACGACTCACGTGGCTGAACTGAATAATGGTGAGATCGAAAGCTATCAACTGACGCCAAAATCCTTTGGATTAGCAAGCCATTCGCTGGACTCTTTGCTGGGCGGTTCACCGGAAGAAAATCGTGACATTCTGGCAAGGTTGTTACAAGGTAACGGTGACCCGGCTCACGCCGCAGCGGTCGCCGCTAACGTCGCGCTGCTAATGAAGTTATTTGGGCAGGAAGATCTGCGCCACAACGCGCAACAGGCATTGGACATGATTCACAGCGGGCAGGCCTATGGCCGCGTCACCGCTTTGGCAGCAAGAGGATAAGTAATGCAGCAGGAAACCGTGCTCAACAGGATTGTTCGTGATAAAGCGCAATGGGTCGCGGCACGAAGCCAACAACAGCCACTGGCCAGCTTTCAGAATGATATCGTCCCAAGCAACCGTGGTTTTTATCAGGCGCTGCAAGGCCCCCAAACGGCATTTATTCTTGAATGTAAAAAAGCATCGCCTTCTAAAGGATTGATCCGCGAGAATTTTGATCCAGTTGAAATTGCTTCGGTCTACAAGGATTTTGCCTCGGCGATCTCCGTGCTCACCGATGAAAAATACTTCCAGGGCAGCTTCGACTTTCTGCCGCTGGTGAGCAAAACCGTCACTCAGCCAGTATTGTGCAAAGATTTCATTATCGACCCGTACCAGATCTATCTGGCACGTTATTACCAAGCCGATGCCATTTTGCTGATGCTGTCGGTCTTGAATGATGAACAGTATTGTCAGTTGGCCACCGTGGCCCATAGCCTGAATATGGGCGTGCTGACCGAAGTGATCAGTGAAGAAGAATTGCAACGTGCGGTACAGCTTGAAGCCCAAGTGATCGGCATCAACAACCGCGATCTACGCGATCTCTCTATCGATCTCAATCGCACCCGCGTCTTGGCCCCACTGGTGCCGCAGGGCGTTACGGTGATCAGCGAATCAGGGATCAACAACTACGGCCAGATCCGCGAGCTCAGCCACTTTGCCAATGGCTTCCTGATCGGCAGTGCGCTGATGTCGGAAAGCGATCTGCGCAGCGCGGTACGCCGGGTGATCCTCGGTGATAATAAAGTCTGTGGCCTGACCCGGCCACAGGATGCCGCTGCCGCCTATCAGGCCGGTGCCAATTACAGTGGACTGATCTTCGTTGGCCGCTCACCGCGCTGCATCGATATTGCCCGTGGCCGCGAAGTAATTGCCGGTGCACCACTGAAATACGTCGGCGTGTTCTGCGATGCGCCGTTCGATACCCTGGTGCAAACCGCCGAGCAGCTCGGCCTGCATGCCGTACAACTGCACGGTGCAGAAGACCAGGCTTACATCAGCACCCTGCGTGGCAAGCTGCCCGCATCCTGCCAGATCTGGAAAGCGTTAAGCGTGAAAGACCGCCTGCCAGCCCGCGATCTACAGCATGTCGATCGTTACCTGCTGGATAACGGTGCCGGTGGTACCGGGGTGCGCTTCGATTGGACACTACTGCAAGGGGAAACGCTGAGCAATGTGATGCTGGCCGGTGGTTTGAGCGCTGACAACTGTGCTGCCGCAGCCCAGCTCGGCTGCGCGGGCCTCGACTTTAATTCCGGCGTAGAGAGCCAGCCCGGCATCAAAGATGCCACGCGTTTGGCGGCAGTATTCCAGGCTCTGCGCGCTTACTGATTGCGAATATAAATTTAATGGATAATAACGGGAAACATCATGACGCTGCTTAACCCCTACTTCGGCGAATTTGGTGGTCAGTATGTGCCACAAATTCTGATGCCGGCCCTGAAACAACTTGAAGAAGCCTTTGTCAGCGCACAGCGCGATCCTGAGTTTCAGGCAGAATTTATCGATCTGCTGAAAAACTACGCGGGCCGCCCAACAGCACTGACACTGTGCAGAAACCTCACCGCAGGCACCAAAACCAAACTCTATCTGAAACGTGAAGATCTGCTGCACGGCGGTGCGCACAAAACCAACCAGGTGCTGGGCCAGGCGCTGCTTGCCAAGCGTATGGGTAAAACCGAGATCATTGCGGAAACCGGCGCTGGCCAACACGGCGTAGCTTCCGCGCTGGCCTGTGCACTGCTCGGGCTGAAGTGCCGCATCTATATGGGTGCAAAAGACATTGAACGCCAATCTCCGAACGTGTTCCGTATGCGCCTGATGGGGGCAGAAGTGATCCCGGTGCACAGCGGTTCCTCCACGCTGAAAGATGCCTGTAACGAAGCGCTGCGCGACTGGTCTGGCAGTTACGATAAAGCCCACTACATGCTCGGTACCGCCGCAGGCCCACACCCTTATCCGACCATCGTGCGTGAGTTCCAGCGCATGATCGGCGAAGAAACCAAAGCTCAGATGCTGGAGCGCGAAGGCCGCCTGCCAGATGCGGTACTGGCCTGTATTGGCGGCGGTTCCAACGCCATCGGCATGTTTGCCGACTTTATCGACGACGCCAGCGTTGGCCTGATCGGCGTTGAGCCGGCTGGTTTGGGGATCGAAACCGGTCAGCACGGCGCGCCGCTGAAACACGGCCATGTTGGCATCTACTTCGGTATGAAATCCCCGATGATGCAAACCTCTGAAGGGCAGATCGAAGAGTCTTACTCGATTTCTGCCGGGTTGGACTTCCCTTCCGTCGGGCCACAGCACGCGTATCTGAACAGCATCGGCCGCGCAGAATATGTGTCGATTACCGATGATGAGGCGCTGGAAGCCTTCAAAGAGTTGTCGCGCCACGAAGGCATTATCCCGGCGTTGGAGTCTTCCCACGCCTTGGCATATGCGCTGAAAATGATTCGTGAAACTCCAGAGAAAGAACAAATTCTGGTGGTTAACCTGTCCGGCCGCGGCGACAAAGACATATTTACCGTTCACGATATTCTGAAAGCTCGGGGAGAAATCTGATGGAACGTTACCAGCAGCTATTTAAACGCCTGGAAGGCAACAGAGAAGGCGCGTTCGTGCCGTTTGTCACCCTGGGCGATCCTAACCCAACGTTGTCGCTGCAAATCATCGATACTCTGGTGGAAAACGGTGCCGATGCGTTGGAACTGGGGATCCCGTTCTCCGATCCACTTGCGGATGGCCCTACCATCCAAGGTGCTGCCCTGCGCGCTTTCGCCTCTGGCGTAACGCCAACCCACTGTTTCGAAATGTTGGCGGCAATCCGCCAGAAGCACCCGACCATTCCCATCGGCCTGCTGATGTATGCCAATCTGGTGTTTCACAAAGGCATCGACGTCTTTTATCAGCGTTGCGCAGAGGTTGGCGTGGACTCAGTGCTGATCGCCGACGTACCGTTCGAAGAGTCGGCACCGTTCCGCGCGGCGGCAACGCGCCACGGCATCGCGCCGATCTTTATCTGCCCGCCGAATGCGGACGACGATCTGCTGCGTGAGATCTCTTCTCATGGCCGCGGTTATACCTATCTGCTATCACGCGCTGGGGTCACCGGCACGGAAAGCCGGGCGCAATTGCCACTGCATCATCTGGTGAACAAACTGCGGGAATATCATGCGGCACCGCCGTTGCAGGGCTTTGGTATTTCTGAACCTTCGCAGGTGAAAGATGCGTTGCAATCTGGCGCTGCCGGGGCGATCTCCGGTTCGGCGATTGTCAAAATCATCGAACAAAACCAGACACAACCCGCAGAGATGCTGGCCAAGTTGGGTAAATTTGTTCGTGAAATGAAAACGGCTACCCTCGCCTGATCCCCTCGTTCCCGGGTGCAACAGTTGTGCCCGGGAACAGGTGCGTTCAGAGTAGGCTTGTAAAAACGATAGCGAATCAAATACTACAAGAGGAGGCACCAGGCGGTACCTCCCCCTGTAAAACTACATCAGAAACGGTAACCCGCCCCGAACATAAATACGATCGGATCCAGACGCGTATCAATATTTTGATGTTGATCACCAGCGTCAAAGCGGACTTGAGTTTCGATATTCATCCACCACACCGACATGTTCAACATCCAGTTCTTATCCAGGTTGTAATCCAGACCAGCCTGGCCCGCTACGCCCCAGGAGTTTTTTAGATCCAGATTGCTCAACCCAGCACTCTTACCATAGTCGTTGAATTTTTCATCAAAGAACATGGTGTAGTTAAGGCCAAGCCCCAGATAAGGGCGCAGTTTGTCCTGCTTGTCACCAAAATAGTACTGTGCCATCAGCGTCGGTGGCAGATGCTTAATGGTAGCGATATCGCCGTTTACAGCGCTGCCTTTCAGGGACACTTTGTGGCTGAACGGCGTTGCTGCCAACAGTTCAACACCAATATTGTCCGTGACCATATAACCGAAGGTCAGGCCCAACTGAGTATTATTGTTGGCACCAAACGATCCCTGACCAAGAACATTATCCGAGCCCGCGTTTGGACGCACGGTTGCGGTGCCCGCACGGAACAAGAAATCACCTGCCTGATGCGCACTTGCCAACATGGGCGCCATCATAGCCGCCAATACCACCAGAGTTGTCTTTTTCATTATCCATTCCATTTGTGTGGTTTACAGTCTCGACGAATATACCTATTAACGGGTATTTATGATCCAATCGAGATCACATCTTATGTGTAAAAATTTAAATTCATACCGAAAACAAGGATATCTAAGCCACTAATAAATCAAGAATTGATCTAAGTCAAAAAAGACCGCTTGTTGCAAAAATGATACGCACTTAAATTTCAGTTGCTAAAGAAATGGTTGCTGAGTAGTTTCGTCATTCATGTTGGTTTTGGTTCATGCCCGCAAGGAATCAGTGAGCAATCAAGATGAGCGAAATTCAAAATCCCTGTGTCAACTGCGGCGCCTGCTGCGGATATTTTCGAGTGTCATTCTATTTGGCCGAAGCGGAAGACGGCGGCGGCACCGTTCCTCTATCGGTTACCGAGCCATTACCCCCTTTCCTGCGCTGTATGCAGGGCACCAATAGCCGATCCCCACGCTGTAAAGCGCTGCAAGGTGAAATCGGTCAGGCTGTCTTCTGTTCGATCTACCTTAACCGACCAAGCCCGTGCAGGGAGTTCGAGCAGTCCGGGGACAATGGCTTGCATAATGAGGCCTGCGAGCGCGCCCGCGCAGGTTATAACCTGCCGCCGCTGCTATTACCGGTACCGAATAGGCTAATCGCCGAAGAAATAGGCGCTGTGCAACTCACGGGGTGCCACAGCGGCGCGGAACAGGGTACAATTACCCACTGATTTATCTCTGTTCTCGACGCCAAGGAGTCTGCATGCCTATCACGGCCAACACGTTGTACCGTGACAGTTTTAACTTTTTCCGTAATCAATTGGCCAGCATCCTCTTGCTGGCTCTGTTGACCGGGCTCATTTCGGTGCTGCTCAATCAGGCTTTCAGCCCTGATGTTGAGCAGTTGAAACTTTTGAGTGCGACGGAAAGTGATTTTACCTCGACCGCCGGTATGGGAATTCAGGAAATCATTCAGCAAATGACACCAGAGCAACAAATGGTGTTGTTAAAAGTCTCTGCTGCCGCGACGTTTTCTGCCTTGGTAGGTAACGTATTGCTGGTGGGGGGGATGTTGACACTGATCCGCTTGATTTCTCAAGGTGCGCGCACCAGTGCACTGCGCGCTATCGGCATCTCTGCGCCGCAACTGCCGCGTTTGCTGTTGCTGCTGTTTGTCTGCACCCTGCTGATCCAGCTTGGCTTAACGCTGTTCATCGTGCCCGGCGTAATCTTGGCGATATCATTCTCGCTGGCACCGGTGATTTCGCTTGCTGACAACAAAGGCGTACTTGCTTCAATGAAACTGAGCTGCAAGCTGGCCTTCGCCAACGCTCGCGTGATTGTTCCGGCAATGATGCTGTGGTTGGCTGCCAAACTGCTGGTGCTGTTCATGGTCAGCCATTTGTCTGTTCTGACGCCAAACGTCGCTAGCGTGGTCTTGACCGCACTGAGTAATCTGGTTTCAGCACTGCTGCTGGTTTATCTGTCCCGCCTATATATGTTGCTGCGCGACTGATTATTCGTTTGATATGTCAAGGGCACGCTTCGGCGTGCCCTTTTTGCTTACGGTGCCGCAGTGGGCTCCGCCTGCTCCTTACTTTGAATCAGCTTTAAAGCCAAATAGAGATCAGGCACCAGAATCAGATCCTGATCGCGCCCCACTCGGTTAATACGGAACCAGCGCGTCAGTTCGGTGCGCCGCCCTGCCAGCACCAACTTTACGTTACGCTGTAACAGATCGCGCTTCAGTTCATCGATTGCCGCCAACACGCTGATATCTGCGTGGGTAAAGCTGGCGACCGCATCAATTACTACCCAACGCGGCTGGAACGGCGTGCCGTCCACCAAGTTGAGGATCCGGCGCTTGAAGTAAGCCACGTTAAAATAGGTCAGCGGTGAATTGAAGCGATACATCATCACGCCCGAAACCGCCTTTACGCCGTTGTTATTCCCCATTGAGTGGATCATGCCTTCGTCGTTAACGCCCAACAGTTGCTCTGTCGGGCGAAAGACGGTGCGCAAGAATTGCATCAATCCAAGTAAAACCGCCAGACCGATACCGCTGATCACCCCCACCAGCAACACGCAAAGGAAGGTAAATGCCGCCAGACGAAACGCCTGCGCGTTGCGGCGGCGCAAAATCCAGATCCCCCGGATGTCGATCAACGACCAGGCGGCATACATCAGCACCACGCCCAAACCAGCAACGGGGATAAACTGCAGCGGCTCGGTCAGGAACAGTAGCACAATGGCGATCACCACGGCGGCAATGATCGAAACCAACTGGCTCTTGCCACCGTTAGCATCATTTACCGCCGTACGCGAATCGGCACCGCTGATAGCAAACCCTTGCGACAGCGCAGAAACAATGTTTACCAGGCCCAGCGCGCGGAACTCCGCATCAGCATTCACCTCGTAACCATTTTTTGCCGCAAAGCTACGGGCGGTCAGCATCATACTGACAAAGCTCACCACCGCCAGGTTCAATGCAGGGATCACCATGTCACGCAGCAATCCTGGCTGAAAATCGGGCCACTGGACGATGGGCAGCATGCCGCTGAAGCCGCCGACGGTGATAATTCCGTGCTGTTGCAGATTGCCGGCCCAAGTGACGGAGGTCGCTAATATGATGGCAAACAGCGGCGCAGGCCAGTTCGGCCGCAGCTTTTTAACGCTAAATAACATTAATAGCGTCAGCAAAGAGACACCGCAGGTCAGCCAGTCACTGTGCAATAAGTTACCGGGTAACGCATAAATACGTTCGATCAGTTGCGCAGGAGGCGTGCCAAATCCCGTCACCTTCCCAATTTGATCGACAATTATGGTCACCGCCACGCCGTTCAGCAGACCATTGAGAATCGGCCGGGATAACAAATCGGCCAGCGCCCCCAGCCGAAAACGGCTGGCAAGCAGGCACCATGCCCCCATCATGGCGGTCATCATGATAGTCAACTGCCAGTGCAACTCCAGATTCCCGGCGGCAAGCGGCGTCACCACGGCGGCAATTACCGCACAGGTGGCCGCATCCGGGCCGACAATCAATTGGCGCGACGAACCGAAAATCGCATAGGCAATCATCGGCAAAATACAGGAGTAAAGCCCCACCACCGGGCTGACACCCGCCAGTTCGGCATAAGCGATGGCCACCGGCAGCGCCACTGCCGCTACCGATAATCCGGCACGAATATCCGATTTCAACCAACTGCGTTCATACCCTAACAAATGTGTCAAACCAGGCGTCAACGCCTGGAGAGATTTCCACTGCATAACTATTTTCCGTAGTAAATTATCGGTCTATTATTGCGTTTACTGGGCGATTGTACGAGCCGCATACGCCATTAATCCACGATGAGAATCGTAAGGTTATGCAAATTCCTGCCTAACCAGCGGAAATCCGGTGGCCAAACGCCGATAATCAGCACTTTCCCGCAGTACACAGATCCCGCCGAATCCGGTATAGTCGGCCGATGAACCTTTGATGGATTGATTTATGAAGCAGTTTCTTGATTTCCTGCCACTTATTGTTTTTTTTGCTTTTTATAAGCTCTACGATATTTACGTTGCTTCCGGCGCGTTGATCGCTGCAACCGCCTTGGCCTTAGTCTTTACCTGGATCAAATATCGCAAGGTCGAGAAGATGACGCTGATCACCTTCGTGATGGTGGCGGTATTTGGTACCTTGACGCTGGTGTTCCACAACGATTTATTTATCAAGTGGAAAGTCACTGTGATCTACACCCTGTTCGCACTGGCGCTATTAGTTAGCCAACTGATCCTGAAAAAACCGCTGATCCAGCGCATGCTGGGTAAAGAACTGACGCTGCCGGACAAGGTATGGGGCAATCTCAACCTTGCTTGGGCGGTGTTCTTCCTGGCTTGTGGGCTGGCCAATATCTACGTGGCATTCTGGTTGCCACAAGATGTTTGGGTTAACTTCAAAGTCTTTGGCCTGACCGCGCTGACGCTGGTCTTTACCCTGTTGAGTGGTGTCTATATTTATCGGCATATGCCAGCAGAACAAAAAAAATAGCCGGTGTTAATGCCCGTGGTATTTACCATGGGCAGTATTAATTTGATTCCTTTTTGATAAGCAGACAGTGATGACACAACAACCTTTACCCAGCGGAGAGCTGGTGCTGCGTACGCTGGCGATGCCAGCGGATACCAACGCCAACGGCGATATTTTTGGTGGCTGGCTGATGTCGCAAATGGATATTGGCGGTGCAATCCAGGCAAAAGAGATTGCTGAAGGGCGCGTGGTGACCGTGCGCGTCGACGGGATAACCTTTCTGAAACCGGTGGCAGTTGGCGATGTGGTCTGCTGCTATGCCCGTTGCATCCGTACCGGCCGCAGTTCGATTACCGTTAACATTGAGGTGTGGGTGAAGAAAGTATCCTCTGCCCCGATTGGCCAGCGTTATCGTGCCACTGAAGCGGTATTCACCTATGTCGCGGTTGATGCGGCTGGCAGCCCTCGCGCCCTGCCGGATGGTAAAATGAACTTCCGCGTTGACGCCGAAGAAGAATAAGCGCACCAGAAACGCTTAAAAGGGTTGCCAGATAAATAAGGCAGCCCTTTTTTATTATCGGCTGCAATCAATTCAAATCGGTTGACCCGTCCACTCTGAAGATAATGGTTTTTGTCAGATTTTGTGCCGTTTTAGGTTCATAACGCCATTTACGCATCGCCTGCTTCACTTCCCGTTCAAACATGTTGCGCGGCTCTGCCGACAGGATACGGAGATTCATCACGCGCCCGTCGCTGTCGACGTCAAACTGCACTTTCACCTTACCTTCAATTTGCAACGCCAAGGCCCGTGGCGGATACATCGGCTTAGATAGGCTCAGCGCTTTTGGCCCCAACTCGCGCGAGTTACCCGGCGCTGGCGCGGCAGGTGCCTGTTTGATCGGTGCGTTATCGATCGGTTTAGCCTGTGAATCACTCTCAAAAGGAGAAGGCTCACGCGGTTCAGCTTTCTTCACTTCACGCTTCACCGGTTTTTCAACCTTCGGTTTGGGTTTGGGCTTAGGTTTTTCAGGCTCAGGTTTCGGGATCGCTACCGGCACCGGCAGTGGTTCAGGGATCGGTTCTGGTTCTGGTTCGACCTGTGGCTCAGGTTCCGCAGCAGCAGGCGGCGGTGGCTCCGTCAACGCGGCCATATTGACCATCATGACGCTGATTGGAGCATCTTCCTGCTTCGGTAACTGCATTACTTCTTTTACCGAAGCATAAAGCAAGGCGGCCACCAAGGCACTGTGCAAGCCAACGGAGAGAACAATTGGCACGGAAAAACGGCGAATAAGGAACATCTTTTTTAGCGGCATAATGATTCTTTTTCCTCTGGTCCGCCAAGTTTAAATGCAAATGGTTATCATATTCAATAACGAAAGACGAACTATCGCTTTAATCACCACTAAAACCAGCAAACTCATAGGGATATTAACCTCTGCCTCGCCTTTATCCTGCGTTTTTTACGCCAATTCTTAACCTTTTCTTCCCATCTGCACATAATTGTGCGGATTGGCGTTCCCTTGTCAGCGGTTTTACGCTAATTTTACCTCACCGTTCTATAGCAATGATTTTAAAGGTGAAATATGCTTTATCTGATCTACGCACAAGACGTACCCGGCTCACTGGAAAAACGCCTGGAAGCTCGTCCGGCACATCTGGCGCGTCTGCAGGCGCTGCGTGATGAAGGCCGACTCGTGGTTGCTGGCCCTAACCCGGCGATAGATAGCAACGATCCCGGCAGCGCTGGTTTTACCGGCTCCACCGTGATCGCAGAATTCGCGTCTCTGGAAGCGGCAAAATCCTGGGCAGAACAAGACCCCTACGTCGCCGCTGGCGTGTATGCGGATGTCACGGTAAAGCCTTTCAAGCAAGTATTTTAAGCAAAAAAAAGCCAGCACGGAGGTGGCTGGCTAAGTGGGTTCTTCGAGGGAATTCTTGTTTAGTAAATAGTTATTCGCTAAACATACTCCCCGAATGATGTGGCCGCCACCTATCGCTGTGATAGGTTAATCTTGTTGAACCATTTCATTGAGAACCCATTTTTGCATATCGGCAAACATATCGTCCCACTCTGCCTGGTCGATATCCATAAAGCCAAAGAACCGCAGCATAAAAGCCCCCTCGGTGGCTAAAAATGCCAGCCGGGCTTTTTTGCCCTGCTCAGTGTTCAGATCCAACCCTGCGATACGGCCGCGATACCATTCACGCGTGCTGTCCAGATGTTCCGGCGTTTGTATTAACGTAGCCATTAGCCCTGCCGCCTTGGCGCTCGATGCCTGATCGGAACTGCGAGTGGCCTGCATATGCGCCTGAACGATGGTAACCGGTGCCGGATCGCTGCCCGCAATGCTGTCAAAAACCTGGTCATAGGCTTTGCCCCAGCGTTCGAACATGGCATCAATCAAGGCATCTTTATTCCCGAAGCAATACTGCACTCCACCTTTGGAAATCCCCATGGCTTAAGCCACTGAATCAATGGTTAACCCAGCGGCACCTTGGGTAGCCACAATCTCCTCTGCCGCGTCCAGCACTTTGTCACGATCGATGCTTCGTTGACGCCCAATTAAGAAAACCTCTTTTCAATACGAACGTATGGATTTATATTATACTCAGTATACCACCGCAGAAACCGGGTGGTTACCGCAAGATGGCGCAGCCGCGCTATCGGTTTTTTAGGATACGATTATGCACGCCCAAAACCGCTGGTTGATCCTGGCTATGATCTCCAGCGCATTATTTTTAATCATTACCGATATGACGGTACTTTACACCGCCTTACCACGCCTGACCCAGGCGCTGGATGCCACCGCCTCACAAAAACTGTGGATTGTGAATGCCTACCCACTGGTGGTCGCCGGGTTGTTGCCGGGTGCGGGCATGCTCAGCGATCACATCGGCCACAAGAAAATGTTTATCGCCGGATTACCGGTCTTTGCTCTGGCTTCGCTATGTGCCGCCTTCTCCCCCAGCGCACAGTGGCTGATTGCTGCGCGCGCGTTTCTGGCGGTCGGGGCTGCCATGATGATGCCCGCCACTCTCTCTATCGTGCGCCACGTGTTTACCGATGAACGCGAGCGTTCGTTAGCCATCG
>Ga0114969_10001663_pt1 | contig 18788 bp, 11 predicted proteins | sample M_130807_MF_Meta_FD_87316 | JGI IMG/M metagenome (GOLD analysis project Ga0114969, IMG submission 87316) | Freshwater microbial communities from Lake Montjoie, Canada to study carbon cycling - M_130807_MF_MetaG | ecosystem: Environmental > Aquatic > Freshwater > Lake | place: Lake Montjoie...
AAACAAATCCCGCCATCACACCAAACAAAAAGCCCCGCACGAGTCCATCGTGCGGGGCTTTTTGTTTGCCTTCAAGCCTCCGTTCGCGAAGACTCCGTCGTGGGCCGCCATACGTCGGACCGCAATTCGTTTGCGCATGAACACAAAAGTCGTGGTTTGGAGACGTGCGGCGCTCTAATTTGCGGTCGTTGTCAAAAGGGCGCGTGGCAGCGCCTTCGGGGAAGGGAAGCATGATGCTTAGATACGGGCTCAAGAAGGGAATTGCGGCGGGAGTTCTGCTTTTTGCCGCGCAGAGCGCAAGTGCGGCTGATAACGTCGGCCTTCTCAAGGGGCTTGTGAAAGATTCTTCCGGGAAGCCTGTCGCCGGCGCCTTCGTCAAATTGCGCAATAACGAGCGCCATTTCACCTTCATGGTTGTCAGCAAGGAAGGTGGGGCTTTCGAAGCCAAAGATCTTCCTGCCGGTTCGTACACGGCGGAAGCTGTTGGCACAGATACGCAAAGCAAGATCTCAACGCCGATCGTCCTTAAGAGCGGCAGCCCTGCCGCCATCAATTTGGCGCTTGCCGACAAGCGTGGGCCCGCATTACCGCCCGCTTGGCCAGATCATTTGCCAAGCGCGCAAACGCCCAAGGCCGACGCCGTCAAACTTCCCGACGGAGAAGGCAAAGCGCTGGTGCAGGAGAAATGCAACGTCTGTCACGACTCAGTGCGGATCGTGACAACGCGAACGAGTGCGGGAGAATGGGAGCATCTCATCTGGTCAATGCGCCAGTACATGGTTGCCCTCAACCAGACCGATCTCACGGACGCACAAGCGACGGCGATCCAAGGCTATCTGGCCCAGAACTTCCCGAGTGTGGTGCCCTACAACGAAAACAATCGGTTGCCGCGCGCACTACCCGAAGGGAATGCGCGTAATTACCGCGTCGTGACGTTCAAGCTCGAACCGGAATTTGCGGAGCCGCACGACATTGCCGTCGATCCCACGGGTATTGCATGGGCCGCCAAACGCGGCGGGCAAGCGTTGGCCGGCGGAAAACTCATCCGGTTCGATCCGCACACGCTCGAGATTTCAGAAATCGATGCGCCACCGGGAAGCGCGCCGCCGTCTCGCCGCCGTTTGGGAAATCCGCAGATTGCGCCTGATGGTGTTCTATGGACCTCGGATTCGCCGAACAAGCGCTGGCTGAGTTTCGATACGAAGACACACAAATTCATCAACTACTTCCTGCCCGAGGGGAAAATCGCCAACAGCAACGCCCTGGCGATAAATCGCAGCAACGGCATGATTTGGGCGGGCGATGAGCGCAACAGCATTTATGCGCTCGACACGAAGACCGGCCAATGGAGCTTCTATCGCGCGCCTACCGCAGGTTCGGGTGCTTATGGCATAGCGCTCGATGGCAACGGAGAACCTTGGTTCGCGGAAGACAAGATCGACAAGATTGGTCATCTCGATCTTAAGACCGGCAAGATCGAAGAACTGCCCATCAAAGTTGAGGGGAGCGAAATCGTCCTGCCGCGGCGCATGAATTCCGATGCTGAGGGGAATATTTGGGTAGGCCTGTGGCAAGCCGGCAAGCTTATGAAGATCGACTACAAGACCAGGAAGATGACAATTTTCACGCCGCCAACCAAGGATGCCGGGTGCTATTCGGTCACTGTCGATAAGAAGAACAACATCATCTGGGTCAGCGAACAGACCGCCGACAAAATAGCTCGCTTCGATCCCAAGACGAATAGCTGGATGGAATTCGCTCTGCCGGATTCGCAGAGCGATCCGCGGCGCATCGAGTTGGATCCAACCGATCCCAATCGCGTGTTCTTTAGCGGCAACAGCGCCAATCTCATCGGTTTCATCGAATACATGCCTGCCGCAAACGCGCGCAACTGAACATTTGGGTTCGACGACTTGAAAAAAAGCCCCGCACGGTTTCTCGTGCGGGGCTTTTTTGTTTCGGTCGGTAGCTCGTTCAGAGCCAGGGCATCAGCGAGGCGTGGATCACGTTCGGGACGCCTTCGTTGCCGACGGAACGAATGGCGAGGTCGACATCCTTCAGTCCGAAGCGGTGGGTCGTTATCAGCTCCAACGGAAATCGTCCGGACGCGAGCTGCTCCAAGGCAAGCTCGCAGGCGCGGTAGCTGTGGCCTCGGGCGCTTTTCATAGTGATGAACTTTACCGTGAATTTCTCCAACGGGAAGTTCGGGAATTCCGCCATTTCGCCCTGCACGACGATGGTGCCGCCTTTCTTCTTCAGCGCGGAAATGCCGAGAAGGATCGGGATGGTGCCGGCGCCTGCGGTGCAATCGAGCGCGACATCGACACCATGACCGCCAGTTATTTCCATAATACGGCCGAGCGGGTCTTCCTCATTCACGTTGATGACGTAATCGGCGCCAAGCTTTTTCGCGACTTCCATCCGGGCTTTGTCTTTGGATGTCCCCGTCACGATGATCAGCTTTGCACCGGCCTGCTTGCAGATAACCGTCTGCGATAACCCTTGCTGGCCCGGCCCCTGAATGAGCACGGTGGAATTGTAGCCGACGCCCCCGTCGAACAGCGACCATTCGACGCCATTGGCCATGGGCGTCACGAGCCCCGCCAGTTCAGGCGACACACCCTTCGGCACGCGATGGACAACCGAATTCCACGGCAGATAAACGTACTGCGCGAAGCCGCCCCAAAGATGCGGCGCCTTCTCGGACGATGTGTAGCCGTAGCGGATGGCGTCGGGATTGGTGCGCCAATTGGTGTTTTCACAGTGGCGGAATTGGCCGGCGTTGCACCATTCGCATTTGCCGCAGCTGACATAGTGCTCGACAAAAACCAGATCGCCTTCCTTAAAACCTTTGCGCGCGGTGAACTCGCGCCCGGCTTTCGCGATGATGCCGATATTTTCGTGGCCCATGATGACGGGCGCATTGGACGGCGGGTGCTTATACAGCTTCACGTCCGTGCCGCAGATGCCGCCGACTTCCATCTTCATCAACGCGGCATCCGGCGGAATGTCCGGCATCGGGTATTCGCGCATTTCTATTTTGCTGGGTCCGGTGCGGACCGCCGCCAAAACCATCTCGGTCATTATTCAGTCCCTCCCAAAAGATAATGTCTGCGTGGTAGGCGAAATGGACACGGCGCGCCAGACGGTTTTCAGCATCGGCGCGGTACGAACCTGGCTCAAAAGTCGGGCGTTTCCGCCTGCGGAATCGCGGCATCGCGCCCGGCGTAATATTCGTGCGGATTTTCCGAACAGACGGCTTCCGGCCAGACGCCGGTCACAGGCCGGTATGTCACGCGGCCGGACCAGGGCGTGGCGAACATTTGCGGATCGTCGACGGTGAAATCCACTTGCAGGCCCGGCTTGCTTGTATCGGCATCGATGATGCCGCGGGCAAAAGCAGGCGCCGGCGTGGGCTGCGCGCCATTGGTCTTTTGCGCCTCGGCGGCCAGCTTTCCGTCGATCAGGCGGTAGCGTTCGACGACATGCAGCGCCTCGCTGTGGGGCGTGCCAAAGCCGTCGACCGTGGACTGGGGCGACACTTTGATGCCCGTGGTGTCGATGACCAGCGTGTCGCCTTCGTAATGGCCGATGGAATCGCCGGTCCAGCTCGGGGTCACATTCTTTGGATGGGGCACGTTCAGGTGTACGCGGCGCACCGTGTTGTAGAGCAGATAAAACAGCTTCACCTCGCTTGGCTGCTGAACAATCAGGACGCCATAGTGCATCCCGAGCACGAAAGGCGGCGGCTCGGGAAAGCATGTGCTGTGTAGGTCGGGCTGCACGATCCCCTGCACCGACAATTCGCTGTTGCGCCGGACCGCGTCTGCGGCGGGCGACTTCAGAACAGGATTGCTGGGATCGCCGAACCAGGACTGAACGATGCCGCAGCACGGCGATTGCGGCACGAACGTGCCATCGCCGCGGGGCTCCGCCCGGATTACGGGGCCAGGCCCCGATCCCGGCGGCTCAAAAAACAGCATGTCGCGGCCCCATTGCCCCGAAAGATCGGGAATAGGCGCTGCTTCGCCCGCTGAGTTTCCAAACGCGATCACAACCAAGAGCGGAAGTAAGCGACGGTTCATAGGCGGTCACAACCCTGCGGTGGGTGTCGGGAAGCGTTCTGCGAGGGCTGAGTGTGGCGCGGAAGGACCCTGAAAGCCAGAATAGACAAACCAAGGTGGGGAAGTGCGGACCGGCATGGCTTTCGCTGATATATAGCCGGACGTGTCCGATCCGGCGAAAGAGGGAATGACATGAGACTGAAGCTTGCCGCCGTCATTGCGCTGACGATTTTGGGCGTTTCGCTGCCTGCCTCCGCGAAAACCATTCTCTTTGTCGGAAACAGCTTCACCTATGGTGAGCTCTCGCCGGTGATGCACTTCCGGTCCCAGACCGTAACCGATCTCAACGGCGGGGGCGTCGGCGGCGTGCCGGCGCTGTTCAAGGCGTTCGCAACCCAAGCGGGGCTGGATTACGACGTCTCGCTGGAGACCGTTCCCGGTGTCGGGCTCGATTATCACTTCGCCAACAAGCGGGCTCTGCTCGACCGCAAATGGGATGAAGCTGTCTTACAAAGTTTCAGCACGCTGGATGCCGCGCGTCCCGGCGATCCCGCGCTTCTGACGAAATTCACCGATGCGTTTTCCGGCATGTTCCGGAAACAGAATCCGAATGTGAGGATTTTTCTCACCGCGACCTGGAGCCGGGCAGACTTGACGTACCAAGGCGGCGCGCCGTGGTCCGGAAAACCTGTTCAGCAAATGGGCAAAGACATTGCCGCCGGATATCGCGTGGCTGCACAGAAGGTGCCGGCGGTGGCCGCTGTCGTTCCGGTGGGGCTGGCTTGGAATCGCGCCATAGACAGCGGCCTTGCGGACCCCAATCCGTATGACGGCATTGCGCCCGGCAAGATCGATTTATGGGCGAGCGACAATTATCACGCCAGCACCTACGGCTATTATCTTGAGGCGCTACTGGTGTTCGGCCGTGTCACGGGCCGCGACCCGCTGAGCGTGGGCGACAAGGAAAGTTCGATCCGCGAACTGTCCTTGGACCCGGCGATCATCCGCAAACTCGAACAAATCGCCCATGACGAGCTGGCGGCGCCATAAGCCCGTTCAGATGGCGCCGAGATAGCCGGTCAAGCGTCCCGTTACGACAACGGCGCACCAGACAATAAGCGTCGCCGCCACATAGCCGGTCCAGCGTGGTGGCGCATCGCCTGCGGCTTCTCGGGCGACCATCTTGGACAGGTTCGCGGTCATCACGATGCCCACAACGATCAGTGCGAGCTTCAGCAGGAACGCGCCGTCGGCGGTATATTGAACCGGCTTTGTCAGCCACAGCACCAAACCGCTTGCCACTTGCAGGATCAATCCGGCCCAGACAACCGGAAAGAAGCGACGCAAGGCGCTATACGGAATCAGCTCGAACAGTCCAAAAAGCCGCAGAGTAATGACGAAGACAAAGCCGACGACGAGCGCGGTGCCGAGCGCGTGCAAAGTGAGCGCAAGCGGCCAGCCCCACAGCTCGCTTCGGATCAGCTGAGACAATTGTGAGCTAGCCAAAGTTTCCAGCACGGTCGTTTCCTTCATCTGAGCGCGCAGGCGGTTATCGCCCGGAGCGCCGCGCCGCTGTGTTGAACCGGTACGCCGCCCAAACAACAACGCCGAGCACGCAGGCATTGAGGGCGACAACCACAAGAACGATCTGAAATTCCATGGCGTGGGTTTCCGTCAGAGATAGGGCAACATCCGCCCACAGACGATTACGCCCGCCCAGGCAAGCAGCACCGTAGCGGCGATCCATTTTGCGCCGCGCGGCGCGTTATCGCCCGCCTGCACATTCCACATCCGGTCGGACGCCGAGAAATACAACACGGCAATAGCGCCGACCGCTATCAGCGCGATTTTCGGTGCGAAGGCCGCATCGCTCACCACGTAATGGTAGCTGTCGGAAAGCATCATGAGCATGCCGCTGACCACGTTCATCAGTACGCCCAGGAAACCCAGCACGAGAATCCGGTGAACGGCGGCGAAGGACAGCGATTTCCAAAAGCCCAGAACGCGCAGCATGACGGCGGCTGCCGTTCCGAAAATCAGGCAATAGCCGAAGAAATGCACCGTCTGCCACGGCACGAACCAGATCATCTCCTTCATGGCCGTCTCCAGTGTCATGGAGATGCCGGCATCGGCATTGGTGGGCAAGATGTCGGCGGCAGTGAGTATTTCGGGATGGTTGATCAGGCCGCCGCGATGGCCTGTCTCCGCCATCAGTCCAAACGTCACGACCGCGAACAGTAAAACGAGATTGAGCGCACGGCCGGACAAATTTCCCGTGGAGCGGGAACGCCACAGCTCGATCCATGCCGCCGCGCCGGTGAATGCCATTCCGCACAGGGTCCACAGCGCCATGTCGCGGTGGGAATTGATCACCGCTTTGGAAATCCCGGCGATTCCCGGCTGGGTCAGCGCCCACATCGCGGCCGTGCCGGCGACATAGGTCGGCACGCCCATGACGCAGCAGATCACGAACAAGATAAGGCTGCCGCGCTTCATGCCGTTATTGTTCGTAAGCAGCGCGGTTATGAAAAAAGCCAGCGCAAAAACAAAACCCGCCGTCGGAATGTGGTTCAGGATCACATGTGCATGCGACCAGGCTTGGGGCGTCGAAATATCCGGAATGGCTGCGCTCAACGCGAATTCGCTGTGATTGATGGACAGGCCAAATTCGCTCGCGGCGGCGCTTAAAACCAAGGCCGCGATGGAAAGCGGCAGCACAATTGAAGGCCGATCGCTTGCGGGGCCACGCATCTGCCGGGCACGCCAAAACGCGATGCCGGTGAAGAGGCCGGAAATCAGCAGAACGGCCAATGCGGCGAGGCCCCACGCATAATGTGTGGCGATCACATCCTTGGAAAAACGGGTGTTGCTTGCCGCGTCCGCCATGGCGCCGGCGCCGCTGACATATATCGGAATGGCAGACAGACCGAGCAGTGCAAACACGGCAAGGCAAGCTTTGCGCGTCGCGGCGTTGTTGGTGCGAAGTCCCGCAATGTAGAAGCCGATGCCGATGGCAAAGCCGATGAAGGGAAATACGCCTATCAAGATGTGCAGATGCGACCAGGACTGCGGAATGATATGCATTCAATTCTCCCCACCTGCGCCATGCGCAGCCGCGCAACGGATATGCAGCGCCCCCTTATATTGAAGGCGTCTCGTATGCGTTGGGTGGCCCCCCACCGGCGCAACCATAGCACGCCTCCCGCTTGCGCCTGCAACGTCAGACGGCTTCGGAGCCCGTCGCGGTGAGGGCTACGGACAATCCGTCGCGGCGCGTTACGAAGGCGCGCGCTCCCGCGTAGCCGGCGAGCAGCCTCGGTGCCGCGGCTTCGCCGGCGGCATAGATGGCGGTCGCCAAACCGTCGGCAATGGTCGCCCGCGGCGCGATGACCGCGACTTGCAAAAGACGGTTGGCGCTGGCACCCGTTCGCGGATCGAAAATGTGGTGGAAGCGGCCCGTCGGCTCGAACGGGGTGCCGTAACCGCCGGAGACTGCAAGCGCCATATTCTCCAACTCCACAGTTCTTTCGTGCGTCCGGCCAATGCCGACCCGCCACGGCCGTCCGTCGGGATGGCGGCCAAGGGTGCGGAATTCGCCCAGATCGACCACCGCGCTTTCCAATCCTTCATTGCGCAGCAGATCGGCCACCGCATCGGTGATGGCGCCCTGGGCGATGCTGTTCAGCGTGATCGCCATGCCGCGGCGCGCAAAAGCGATTTGCGCCGGGCCCGTATCGATGCGGCGATAATCGACGAGTTGGAGGGCCACGTCTTGGGCGCGCGCGGCGATGTCGGGCTGAAGTGCGTTGCGAGTCCAGAAATGCGCCTCATAAAGCCGCCACAAGGGCTGAACCGAGATGTCGAACGCGCCATTGCTGAGGTCGCTCAACCGGCGGCTCTCATCGATCACGGCACGTAATTCGGGGGAAGCTTTGGTCAGCCTGCCGTCGGTGTTGAGGCGCACAATCTCGCTATCGCTGCGGTAGAGGCTGAAAATCCCTTCCAGCCTTTCGATTTCGAGCCGCGCCTTCAGGATCAGTGTTTGGGCGAATGTTGCATCGGGGTGCCATATGCTCAGCTCCGACAGCGCACCCAAAACCTCGCCACGCCAGACATGTTCTTTGGTCAGGGGCGCCAAGGCGCGAACGCCGCCCATCAGCAGCGGTACGCCGGCAGCGGCGGCGGCAATGCGCAACACGCGGCGCCGGTTCGGATTCGATGTGCTGGTTGGTGCGCTGGGCTCAGACATTTCGCACCGCTGGTTTCACGTCCGTTCGCAGCTTTGCCGCACGGGCTAAGGGCGGACAGCGTTTGTCGTCGTAATACTCGACTTGGCAGTCGAGACACTGAAAGCACTCGGACGTAACAATCTTGCCCGTGGGCAGAATGGCGCGCACGGGACAGGCGCGTTCGCAGAGCCGGCACGGACTGCCGCATTCTGGACGCCGCTTGAGGAGATTGAGAATGTGCAGGCGATCAAGCGTCGCGAGCACGCCACCAAGCGGACAAAGAAAGCGGCAATACGCCCGTTCCGAAAACAGGCCGATGCTCAGTAACGCACCGGCATAGAGGGCATAAGGCCAAGCGCGTGTGAATTTCGCGGTTATGGCGGTCTTGAAGGGCTCAATTTCCAACGTCGCGCCGGACGGATCGGCGCCCGTCAATACCAGCATCAGCAACACCGCCGCGGCAATGTATTTGCCCATCCACAGCCGTTGCTCAAGCGCAGGTCGAGGATTCCATTGTGGAATGCGCAGTGCGTGGGATGCCCGAGCGAGCAGCTCTTGCAACGCGCCGAATGGACATAGCCAGCCGCAGAAAACGCCGCGGCCGATCAGCAGAACGGACACAAAGGCATAGGCGGCAAGGATCACGATCAGCGGTTCCGCCAGATAGAAGCCGATGTCGAAGTGTTGGAACGGGGCGCGGAGATAGGTGATGATGTGGACGATGGAGAGCTGCGCGCCTGCGATCCATCCCAGCCACACCAGGACGATCGCGAGAAAGCCATTGCGGACCACCCGGTGGGCAGTGCGAAAGCGTGCCAGCCGGGACTGAAATGCAAAGATGAGCGTGAGCGCGGAGAGCAACACCACGAGCAGTGCGACATTTGCCCGCGATGCGCTCCATGCTTCCACCCATGCGGGCGGCGGCTGCGGCAATTCGAGATTGATATCCTCCTCGGATATCGTGACGCCGGGCAGCGGCTCTGTCGTAGTCGTCGCGGCAGGCGGCGCTGGTGTCGCAGCGATCTTCCGCAGGTCGGGCACTTTGTAATCGACACCGAACGGTATCGACACGGGCGGCGTGCCGGGGCCGTTGACCAAAATCTCCACCCGCCACGGCTTTGCCGGATCGAAGCCGGAGTTCGGCCGAAGCGCGAAAAGTCCGGCAAGCTCCTGTCCCGCGACAGGGACCGCATAGATGTAATCGTCCTGCCGAAAGGTGAATGTGTTGCCGCCTTGCACGATGCGCAGCCGGTCGAAGCGATTGCCTTCCGCGGCTTGCACATATTTCGTGCCGAAGAAATTGTACGGGCCGTTGGCGGCGACGTAGATCAACTCCGTGCCCGGCGGCAGACGGCTCTTGTCGTCCTCCAGCGTAACCAAGCCGAGCAGATGCGCGCCGATTTCGGCGGGCGTCGCCAGGCCGGTTGTGAATTCGATGTAGAGATCGTCGTCCTTGCCGAGCGGCCAATCGAGCTTGGCGTTGGACCGGCCGCTTTCTCTCAACGCGCTGGCAACGTCGCCCGACGTGATCCGCCGTTTGACCAGCGAACCGTCGGCAAGAAGTTCGGCAACGGACTTGGCTCTGAACGCACCGGCGCCGGGCGGCGGAAGCGTCGAAGACTCGGCAGATGCGTTGGACGCTGCGCGCGAAATCCGTGGACGCAACACGAGACTGGCAGAGACGAGGAGTGCGGTGCGCATGGCACGCGCGCTCACGGTTGAGTCGGCCACATAATCCGGCGGCAGCGGGTCGGAACCGCCGCGCAACGGCCGTCCGGCTTGACGACCGAGAAAGGTGTTCAACTCCTGCTCGCGATCCGGGTCGTGCAGGATGTGGGGCTCGGCGTGAAAGATGACCTTCGCCCCGGTCAGGCGGCCGGAAACATCGATGCCTCCGATAATATCGAACGGCGTCGAGGCATAACCGGGCGCCGCAACGACATCCAGGGTCGAGAAGATATAAGCGGCAATCTTGCCGTTCTTGTAGACGGCAATCGCGGGCGGAGAACCCTCCTCGGGTCCAAGCCGCTCCGCACCCGCCGGATAGACGGACGCCAACACCTGCGGCGTCAGCCTTTCCTGGAGTTTGCCTTTTTCAGCATGGGCGGAGGAGGCGAAGACGAACGCCGCCAACGCAACAAGCGCGTACCGCACCCAGCCGCAAAAGAGAGGAATCCGCATCCAGACGCTGCGCCGCAAATCATCGCAGACAAGACTGTATCAGGATCGGGCGCGATACATCAGAAGAGTGCGCTGGCGAACAGGTCTTCGTCGCTGTCCGAAGGCTTGCCTCGCCCTCACCTTGGTCCGGGCCGCCGCTGGCAGCGGTGCGATGAAATTGCTTAGTAGCATCGCGTAAAGGTATTACGGCAATGCGATTACGCGATTGTCCATAGGGCGCATGCGCTTAATTTATGGGAAAAACGTCGACGGCGACTTCAATGTGATGATCGCCGCCGCCGGTGGCAATGCCGTTGATCGGCGCGACATCGCCATAATCGCGTCCGACTGCGACCGTGATGTGCTCTTCGCCGGGCAGCATATCGTTGGTGGGATCGAGATCGACCCAGCCAAAAGGCGGCGCCCAAACGGAAAACCATGCGTGACTGGCATCGGCGCCCTGCAGCTTTTCCTGTCCCGGCGCGGGACGCGTCAGCAAATATCCGCTGACATAGCGTGCCGGCAAACCAAGCGAGCGCATCATAGCAATGGCGACATGCGCTAAGTCCTGACAGACACCGGCTCGCATATCGAAAACGCAATCGACGGTTGTCGTTGCATCGCTGACAGTTGTGTCGTAGCGGAACTCCGCGTGAATGCGCGACATCAAATCGATGGCGCCTGCCAGCACGGGACGCTCGGGCGGAAAGCTCTTGCGCGCATAGGACGCGAGATCGCGCGAAAATACGGTCATGCCCGAGTCGAACATGTATTGCACGACGTCAGGCTCTGCCTCTGCGGCATCTTCGAGAAATGTGCGGACGCCTTCCCAGCTTAGGCTTTGCGCCGGATCGCGCGCCGGAGGGCGTACTGCAATGACTTCGCTCTCGGCGATGAAATCGATGACAGCGTGCGGCTCGTTGATCGCGAGCCATTCGGTTGTGTTGCCGAAATAATCGATGCGTTCGACGCGGGTGTTCGACGCAGGCGATATGGTCAGCGAGTAGTTCTCCACGTGTTGCGTCGATGTTTCGCGTGGCGCCAGATGCAGCAAATGGTGCGAATACGCGACATCCTGCATGTAGCGATAGGTTGTACGGTGGCGGACGGAATAGCGCATCAGAGTGAGGGACTGCGGATGTCTTTGGCGCTGCGCGCCGGTGCATGTTGAAAGTAGGCGTCGCCGATTACTTCGGACAGGCGCACCAATATGTCGTCCGCCGCTCTTGTGAGTTTGTCGAGAGCGACACGTTTGCCGCTTGCGTCCGGCTGTGCGAGCACAACCGGATCGGATGACAGCAGAAGATCGACGGCTTCGGATGCCATGGTCTTGAAGCGCCCCTTTTTCTGTACCGGCGTGATTTTCGGCAGCCGCTCCGAATGGCCCAGCATCGTCGCGACCTGGAAGGCGGCCGAGCGCGGATTTCCGGGATCGAGCAGCAGCAAATCGATCGCCGCCGAGGCGTTGAAAACATTGAGATAGCGATAGCGGTAGGTCATACCGCTGTCGGCGATTTCGAGCGCATGCTGGATATATTCCACGTCGCCGTCCCGGCTCGACAACATCTGACGCACCAGTTCGGCTGCCTGCATGGCCCGCTCCAGCCGCCGCCCCATATCGAGAAAGAGCCAATTGCTGCCGCGCGTCATATTCTCCGCGGTTAGCCCGGAAAGTGCAGCGGCACGCCGGATCAGCGCGTCGAAATAAGAGCGCATCGCGCTTGCATCGCAGGCATGGGTGAGGTCCGGCACATCGAGAGGCTGCGTGAACGCCTGAATCGTTCGCCATGTGTCCAGCGACAAGCGGTCCCGCACGGACCAGGCGGTCCGCTGCACGGCTTGCAGCAAACGCTGCAGACCTTGCGGGGATTCGGGCGCGAAGACGAGTTGCAGCAGCTCCATGGAAAGGCGAGCCGTATCGCCCTTGGCGGAATCGGCAATGGCGGCGAGGGTTGTTTGTCCCTGCGGCAGTAACAGCCGGCGCGCCAATTCGCTCGCCGCTGTGTTGCTCATCATCGTTGTGTCGTCGCCCAAGCGATGGACAACGGCGCGCAAGATGCGCACGAGATTTTCGGCCCGCTCCGCGTAGCGTCCGAGCCAGAACAGATTGTCCATGGCGCGGCTCGGCGCTTCTTCGCCAATACGGCGGATCGCAAGGGAGCCGCTGCTGTTTCTGAGCAGGCTGAAATGATTGACCTCGCCGCTCGACAACACCCAGGTGTCTTTGCTGGCCGCTCCGGACTGCATGGACAAGGCGCGCACCGTCTCGTCGTGTGCAACGCGCGTTAGCGCGCCGGGCATGACGACATAGCCATTGGGTGTCCACGCCGCGAAAACGCGCACGGACGCCGGCTTCATTGTCAGTTCGCCATTCTCGTAGACGGGCGCCAATCCCAGCGGCGCGATGTCCTGGACAACGAAACTGGCGCCGCGATCCTGGATGCGTTCCGCAAGCTTGGCGACGTCGGCGGCCTGCATCTCCGCAGGGAGCCGCGCCGAAGAGCCGCGCCAGAACAATTGCCGCGCATCGAACGCATCGCGCACAACAACTTGGCGGAGGCGGGCCACCGCTTCTTTGCGGCCCCAATCGGTTCCGCACCAAACCGTCGGAACGTCGGGCAGCAGAAGGTCTTCGCCCAGAAGTGCGCGCGAGGCGTTGGGGAGGTATGCGTTCATGCCGGGCGATTCGATGACGCCGCCGCCGAGCGCATTGGCCAGCACAACGCCGCCGCCGCGGACGGCTTCGGCCAGCCCCGGCACCCCGAGCCTGGATTCGGCCCGGAATTCCAGGGGATCGCAGAAGTCCGAATCCAGCCGCCGGAAGATGACGGCGATGCGTTCCAATCCCGCCAGCGTTTTCAGGTACACGAGGCCGTCTCGCACCACGAGATCCTGGCCCTCGATCAGGGATAGACCCAGATAGTGCGCCAGATAGGCGTGCTCGAAATAGGCTTCGTTGTAGGGGCCGGGCGTCAGCAGCACCGCGCGTCCGTTATGCGCGGCGGCGAGATTGAGCACGTGCTCGCGATAGGCATGAAAGAACGAGGCCAGTCTTTCCACCTTCATGTCGCGGAAAAGCTCCGGGAAGGTTTGGCTGATGACGATGCGGTTTTCCAGCGCGTAGCCAAGGCCGCTCGGCGCATCGGCACGCGAGAACAGCACCGACCAAGAGCCATCTGGCGCACGCGCCAGATCGGCGGAGTAAAGATGCACATGAACGCCGCCGGCGGGCTCTATGCCGACCAGCGGACGCAGGAATTGCGGATGGCCCAGCACCAGATGCGGGGGGATATGACCTTCGGCGAGGAGAGTCTGTGGGCCGTAAATATCTTTCAGAACCAGATCGGCAAGGCGCGCACGCTGCGCGATACCCGCTTCGATGATCTTCCAATCGGCAGCGCCGATGACAAAGGGAACCACGTCGAGCTGCCACGGTCGCGCGCGGCCGCCGGCATCGTCGTACACATTGTAGGTGATGCCGTTGTCGCGGATCATATTGCGCGTCGATGCGATGCGCCCCTCAAACGCATCGGGCGTCAGCGTTTCGAACGTCCGCGCGATCGTCTGCCATTGCGAACGCACGCCGCCGTCGGAGGCGTGGATTTCGTCGTAACGCGCGGGAGACGGCGCGATAGGCGTGCGGCGGGACGCGGTTGTCGGTGGGTTGGTCTCGGACACGTTGAACTCTGTTACGGCGCGCTAATGATAACGCCTAAGGTCCAATGTGTGCGGGAAATCAGGGTGCGTCTCGGCGGCAGGAGGCTCAAAAATGCCGCCGGTCGATCCAAAGGGCTCGAAGCGGTTCAAGCGCCGTCCTTCCGCCTCGTAGGCGTTAACCGGAAAAACCTCGTAATTGCGCCCTCCTGGATGGGTAACATGGTAGGTGCAGCCGCCAAGAGAACGCTTTCGCCAGCGATCCCATATTTCGAGGGTAAGCGGTACATCGGTGGGAATGGTGGGGTGGAGCGCGTGAGCCGGCTTCCACGCGCGGTAGCGGACACCGGCAACAGCGGCGCCATTCGCGATGGTCCGCAACGGGACGGGCCGGCCATTTGCCAAGACCACGTGCCGTTCGCCGGTCAGACCGGACGCTTTGACTTCCACCCGTTCGACGGAGCTGTCCACGTACCGGACGGTGCCGCCGATTGCGCCCTCTTCGCCCATGACGTTCCACGGCTCCAAGGCCTGCCGCAGTTCCAGCTCCACGCCCTCATATTCAACGGCGCCATAGCGGGGGAAGCGGAATTCCCAATGCGGCAGGTACCATTCACTTTCAAACGCAAAGCCGTGGGCGCGCATGTCGGCGATGACATCGGCGAAATCGGCCCAGACAAAATGGGGCAGCATGAATTTGTCATGCAAGGCCGTGCCCCAGCGCGCCAAGCCCTGACGGTACGGCGAATTCCAGAACCGCGCGATGAGAGCCCGCAGCAAAAGGGTTTGTGCGAGGCTCATTTCGGCATGAGGCGGCATTTCGAAGCCGCGGAATTCGACCAATCCCAGGCGTCCGGTTGGGCCGTCGGGCGAGTACAGCTTGTCGATGCAGATTTCCGTGCGATGCGTATTGCCCGTCACGTCGATCAGAAGGTTGCGGAAGATGCGGTCGACGACCCAGGGCGGTACGTAACCTTCATGCGTTTCGGGCACCTGACGGAAAGCAATCTCCAGCTCGTAAAGGCTGTCGAGCCTTGCTTCATCGACGCGCGGCGCCTGGCTGGTCGGACCAATGAACAGGCCGGAGAACAGATAGGACAGCGAGGGATGGTTCTGCCAATAGCCGATGAGGCTCTTGAGTAGATCGGGCCGGCGCAGGAATGGCGAATCCGCGGGAGTGGCCGCGCCGACCACGATGTGATTTCCGCCGCCGGTGCCGGTATGGCGGCCATCGAGCATGAATTTCTCCGTGCCCAATCGCGTCAGCCGCGCTTCTTCGTAGAGTGCGTTCGTGACCGCCACTTGGTCGCGCCAACTCTTGGCGGGATGGATGTTGACCTCAATGACGCCGGGGTCGGGGGTTACTTTGATCAGATTGAGCCCAGGATCGGCAGGCGGCGGATAGCCTTCGATGTGTAAGGGGGTCCCCATCTCGGCTGCCGTGTCTTCGATCGCGGCGAGCATATCCAGATAGTCGGCCGCCGTTTCCGTGGGCGGCATGAAGACACACAAACGGCCATCGCGCGGTTCGACGGAAAGCGCGGCGCGAACGCTGTTGCCTCCGCTCGTCATCGGTTCATGCTCGACTTGGCGCTGCCGCGCTTCCCAGGATGCGTCGCGTGCGGCCCCGCTGAGGTGGGGCTGGCGGTGCGCGTTCGCACGCGTGAGTGGAGGCGAGGGGCTGAACGGATCGGGAGGCTGGATAAACTCGCGCTTTTCCGGCGCAATCCACGGAAGCGAATCGAGCGGCAACCGAAACCCGAGGGGCGAGTCGCCCGGCATCAGAAGTAGTTTTCCGTTGCGCGTTTCCCAACGCTCGGAACGCCAACGGCGCCGGCCGGATGCGTTCCAGCACTGCACCGGAAGCACAAACCCCGACGGCTTTCCCAGCCCCCGGTCGAAGATGCGCGCCAGCCGCGCCCGTTCTTCCGCACTCTCGAGTTTGGAATCGATCGGATCGACGTTGGCCGGCAGGGCTCGCTCGCGCGCAAGATAATGCCAAGGGTCCTCATAGGCCGGCATGGCGTCGTCCGGATTGACGTCCAGACGGCGTGCAATCCCGCGCGTCAGGTTCTGCGCGTCCTGCACTGTCGGAGCGTGATCGGCGTTCTCTGCCGCCACCAGATCCGCGTTCCGCCATAGCGGTAGCCCGTCGCTACGCCAATAGAGCGAAAAAGCCCAGCGCGGCAGGATTTCGCCAGGATACCATTTGCCCTGGCCGTAATGCAGCAAGCCGTCCGGCGCGAAACGGTCGCGCAAGCGGCGGATTAAGGTGTCGGCGAGGATGCGCTTCGTCGGGCCGACCGCGGCCGTGGTCCATTCCGCGCCATCCATATCGTCGATGGACACGAAGGTGGGCTCGCCGCCCATGGTCAGGCGCACGTCGCCGGCCTTCAGAACGTCGTCGACTTTGTCGCCCAGCATTTCGATGGCGCGCCATTGATCGTCCGTGTACGGCTTTGTCACGCGCGGCGTCTCGAACACGCGTTCGACGCTCATCTCGAACTCGAATGCGACCTCGCACTCCTCAAGCTCGCCGCTGATGGGGGCCGCGCTCGTTGGATGGGCGGCGCAAGCGAGCGGGATATGTCCTTCGCCGGCGAAGAGGCCCGATGTGGGATCCAGGCCAATCCAGCCTGCACCCGGCAGATATACCTCGCACCACGCGTGCAGGTCGGTGAAGTCGGCTTCCGCCCCCGACGGTCCGTCGAGCGATTTCTGATCGGCCTTGAGCTGAATGAGGTAGCCCGACGCAAACCGCGCCGCGAGACCCAAATGACGCAAGAGCTGCACGAGCAGCCAAGCGGAATCCCGGCAGGAACCGGACCGGCTCTCCAGAGTTTCGTCCGGCGTCTGAACGCCGGGCTCATTGCGTATCAGATAGGAGACATGCTTCTGCAAAGCCGCATTCAGATTGAACAAAAAGCTGGTGGCCGGTTGGTCTTCGCGGGAAATCCCTGCGAGGTACGCGTGAAACAACGGCCCGAATTCCTGCTTGCGCAGGTAGGGACGCAGATCGGCCGCCAGCTCCTCGTCATAGGCGAAGGGAAATTTTTCCGCCGACGGCTCCAGGAAAAAGTCGAACGGGTTGATGACGCTCAGTTCGGCCGTCAAATCGACCCGGACCGTCAGATGATCGGTCTTTTCCTGCGTGACCACCCGCGCCAGCCAGTTGGACTGCGGATCCTGTTGCCAATTCAGGAAATGTCCTGGCGGATCAACGGTCAGATTGTAGGATAAGATGTTGGTGCGGCAGTGGGGCGCCGGACGCAAGCGGATGACTTGGGGGCCTAGGTTGACGCTGCGGTCATAGCGATAGGCCGTTGTGTGGCGAAGCGCGACATGGATGCTCATTGACCGGACTATGACGCAACTGCGAAATCGCTTCTACTGTTTCCTCGCAAATGCAGCATGGGTTCCGTCCCTGGCACGCCGGTTGCAGTTTGGGGGGAGTTACCCGCGAGGCCGTTCGGCGCCGGGGAGAGCATCGAGGGTTGCGCATGGATTTGCCAGGTTCGGCAGGACTGACCAAAGCGGTTCGGCAGCAAGATGTTACGCCGCGCCCGCATCCGCACGCGGTGGAACGGGATGAAGAGGCAATTGCCGCTGTAAAGAGCGTTGTGCTCGCAAAATTGGCACTCTCCGTCGGCAAAGACCCTTCGACGGCCTCCAAGCGCGACTGGTTCGTTGCGACCGCGCTGACTATTCGTGACCGCATCGTGCACCGCTGGCTGGCGGTGGACCGCGACAGCTATGCCAAGGGCCGCAAGCGCGTTTACTACCTTTCGCTGGAGTTTCTTACCGGGCGGCTGCTTTCGGACACGCTGTGCAATCTCGGCCTGACCGAGTTGTTTCAAGCCGCATTGGGCGATCTCGGTGTCGACCTCAATGTGTTGCGGACGGCCGAGCCGGATGCGGCCTTGGGCAATGGTGGCTTGGGACGGCTGGCCGCCTGTTTCATGGAAAGCATGGCCTCGCTTGGCATCCCCGCTTGCGGCTATGGCATCCGCTACGATCACGGGCTCTTCCGGCAAGTGATCCGGGACGGCTGGCAGTACGAATATCCGGAGGAATGGCTGTCTTTCGGCAATCCGTGGGAATTCGCGCGGACGGAGCTCATTTACGACGTCTGCTTCGGCGGCCGGGTCGAAATGGCAAAGTGGCCTGGCGGTGTGCCTCGCTCTATCTGGCATCCCAGCGAAACGATCGAGGCGGTCGCGTATGACACGCCGACGGTTGGCTGGCGGGGCAAGCATGTGAACCCGCTACGGCTGTGGTCCGCGCGCGCCGCCGATCCGCTGAAGTTTGAGACGTTCAACAGCGGCGATCATCTGGGCGCCTTTTCGGAACAGGCGCGCGCCGAGGCCATCTGCAAATTCCTGTACCCGAACGACACGACGCCGACCGGTCTCGAGCTTCGTCTACGGCAGGAATATTTCTTCGTCTCGGCGTCGCTTCAGGACCTGGTGACCCGTCACATCAAGACCTACGGCGACCTGCATTTGCTGCCGTTGCGTGCCGCCATTCAGCTCAACGACACGCATCCCAGTCTCGCCGTCGCCGAATTGATGCGCATTCTGATGGATCTGCACGGGGTGCCATGGGCTGAGGCTTGGCGGATTGTCTCGCAGACTTTTTCCTACACCAACCACACGCTGCTGCCGGAAGCTTTGGAGAGTTG